>Ga0315915_1009498_pt1 | contig 11031 bp, 9 predicted proteins | sample MpolbnodulesMG_FD_207738 | JGI IMG/M metagenome (GOLD analysis project Ga0315915, IMG submission 207738) | Medicago polymorpha root nodule microbial communities from Los Angeles, California, United States - branched nodules | ecosystem: Host-associated > Plants > Roots > Nodule | place: USA... | reverse complement strand
AGACTTCAAACTACTCAAGCACAACTGCAAGAGATTTCCTATGCTCAAGAACAAAATCAAGAGACTTCCTATGCTCAAGCACAACTGCAAGAGACTTCTATTGAAACAGAATTACAAAGAAAATGTTTGAGTTTGAACACTTGATATACAATCAGTGGTGTTCACAAATACAAATCATATAAGACTCTTATGACTCTAGAATTTCTAAGATATGAAAGTTGTTAAGAAATTCTAAGTGAACTTTGATGTGGAACAATTTCTACAGAGGTTTGGCTCTTGTAAAATTGTTATGAGTCTTTTGGAAATCTTCAAGTCTTCACTCCTTTATATAGAGGTATGAAAGAGACGTTGTTGTTTGTCAGCATATCAAAAGAGTCGTTGTTGAAGCATGATAATCATCAATGATATGTTGCTTGATTTGGTTATTGTCCTAGGAGGGAACAATTTCAAATTCATCCTTGTATAGAGAATTACCAGCGTAGTCATAGTTGTTGTCTTGTACTATTGCAAACACAAAGAACAGAGTAGTGGAGGTAGTGGTTGTACAATTGTACTATTGTCCTTTTATAATGCTCTTCAGCGAATAAGAATCCAATGCTCTCTAATCCTTCTGAAATAGCCGTTGCTCCAGGCTTCTATTCCTTCTGTAATGATGCGCAATCAAAACGACAACATTTAACTAACTTCAGGTTCCAATCTTCAGCTTCTGATGACGTCAGCTTCTGGTAGACGGCTTCTGATGATCTTCAAGACCTCTTCTCTTCAGACGCTTTCTTGCAACACAAGCTTCTTTTTTGTAGTTTCCATTGCTCTCATTTGTTCTTCCAGAACCTATGCTTGATTTAAATTTTTGATTATGGTCCTGCACACTTAACCAACTATTAGCATATCCAATTGACATTTTTAATACCTTGTTATCATCAAAACTTAAAGTGGTATTGTCAAACACATTTTGTTCCAACACACATGTTTACTCAGATCAATTTCTTCACATACTCGCAAAGCGTCCTTGTCATACCCCAATTTTTGACCCAAGTTGTCACCGACACCTGTCGTTCGGCCCTGCATTCATACGCAGTTTAACTTGATCAATCTCTGACGTTTTCGACGAAATTTCGGCAGAGAGGTATTTTAAAATACCTCATGCTTGATTCCGAATCGGGCCCTCTTCTCTCTATTTGTATTTTTAGTCTTTATTTCCATCTTTTAATTAATTAATTAATTTTTAATTTTAAGTTTTAATTTAATCTAGTCATTATATCACATTTTTTTATTTTTTTAAATCACCTTTTAAAAGGATAAGAGTCCGTATTAGTCATTTTTTTTACTCTTCATTATTTATTTTGTTATCCGATAAGGTCCAAAAAGTCTTGGTCAAGCACACAGGCAGTCACACGCCTCGTCCCCGTCCCAATCCTCATCTGCAAACACATTTAGAGGAACAAAAACACATTCGATCCCAATTCATTCCAATCCAAAGCCAGATATTCTGCATCTTCCAACAAACCCTAGTCTCTAAACCTTTGACTATAAAACTGAACCGGCACACACACAGGAGAGGACCTGAATCAAAAACCTGCAAGAGAAATAAAAAACAGCAATAGCAATAACCAGAGAGCAATTTTTTAAACCCATTCAGTTATCAAAGTCCCAATCGGCCATTCCACACTCAAATCACAATCCAAAACCGTTTCACAAGCCCGTCACAACCAGAAGTAGTTCGTGACCAAATCCCACAGCACCAGAATCGCACCACCTTTCAAAAGGTAGTATCTCTATTTCCTCTCTCTCTTAATTTGTAGATCTAGGAACATAGGTTCGTGTTTTGAAATTTTGGGATTAAGAAATGAGTGTAGAAGGAGAAACAAGTAGAAGGAGTCGAAAAATTGAAAAAAGGGAGTTGTTTTACGACTCCAGCGGCGGCGGCGCCGTCTAAGACGGCCGGCCACCGCGCCGCCGCCACCGCCGACAACTCTTCTCGTCGGAGAAGAAGAGGAGAGAGAAAACGAGAGAATAGAAGCAGAAGAGAGAGGAAAACAAGTTAAAATAGAAAAAATCTGACCCACACCCCTTATATACATGTCTTCTGGGTCGGCCCATAAACCGACCCATTTCAACCGACTCGGTTCGGTTTCCCCAGGCCCAACGCATACCTTCTGGCCTTCTTTCATTCTATTTTCTGCACACTCCCTATTCATTGTGTATTTGTTCCTTTATCTTAGTCATTTAGAAAATGTATTTAGGCCTTAATGTAATTTATGTATTTAATTATGTTTATTTTGCACGTAATTTAGAATGTAATTAATTAGGCCTTGATGTAATTTATTTTATTGCAGACCTTAGAATATATAATAGGTTTTATGTAATAGCTTTAGGTACATGTGTGCGTGCATGTGTGTATGCCTTTTATTTTGTTGCTAGCTTAGGATAAAGGTCCTCGTGGTGGTCCAACACCACTATGAGGTAACTACGCTTTATTTTCTTGCTCCGTTAGTTTCAATTATTAGTTTAGTTAAATCTCAAAAAACAAACAACAAAAAACATGCAAATAACAAAATCACAAAAACATTTTTTTTTACAATAAACCTTGATCCCAAGTCAAGTGACCTCTCCATTTTTTATTCTTTCATAAATCAAAATTGCAATCAATCTTAATCATATTTCAAGTCATTTTCCCTTAATATAAAAAACACAAACAAATTCATTTTGCCACTTGGTTTTTTCTTTCAAAACTTTTTTTCAAAATTAATAAAAAAACACAAAAACAAATCAAACGTCAATTTCTACCCCGAACTATGAGGTTTTGATCCCTCACGGGTACGTAGGCAAAGGACACTCGTCCTTCCAAAACAATAAAAAATGTAGATAAGTAGGTCTCTTTCTTCCTTTACCACTTTAATTCCTTTTTTTAAAATAAGTAAGTTGTAGCACAAAACGTTGAATAAAACGTTGAATAAGCAAGTTGTAACACCTTCCCTTTATGTAACTAACCCCCGAACCCTAAATCTTTTCAAAGGGGTGTTTCGAACTTTTTTCCCCCTTTTCTCTCAAAATTAAATGTTCAGTCGTGAAATAAAATAGTGAGTCTATGCTAATAAAATAGCTTGACCTCCGAAAAATGACGCGACAGTCCTCTTTCCACCACCAAAGTATGTTTGTCTACCTTTATCGGAACCCTGATAGCAGCAGAGGCCATCGCCAACAGAACACTTTCATCGTAGTAAACTAGATTCATTCCAGGGAAACGAACCCAAACAATAATCTTTTCGATCTTTGCAGAGGACGAAACGAACTCAAGACTCGACTTTGAGATAGCCAGGTAGTTATCAAACAACATCCACGGGCCTCTTGCAATTACTTTCTCTCTATCCTCTCTGCCATGTAGAAGCCATTATCAACATCCATGTGATCAAAATCACCCATTAGCTTCTAAGTTTGTGAAAGCTTGTACTTCATAGTTCTGTATCTCACGCCTTTATCAAGTAACTTGATCACTAAAGCCTCACGCCAAGGGCTACGCAACTCCTTAAAAAATCCATCATCGATATGCACTCTAGACAACAGTTTGTTACCATCTTCATGATCAATCTTAATCAACCCTTTTTGAATTAAATTTGTCTTTACCATAACACAAGTTATTTTGCTCCACTAAAAGAAAATTATTATAACATTGAGTGAATTCCCTTTTCAAAGAAAAAACATCGAGAGTCCCCTCAATAAAAATAACGGAATGTAAAAATGAAGAATATAAAAAAAGAACTCAAAATATAAAAGGGTTAAATATGTTTTTGGTCCCTTTCCTAAAAAAAATAAAAAATTTGGTCCCTATAAATATACCAACTTTTCGTTTTAGTCCCTCTAAAATTTTCCTTCAACTTTTAGTCTATGTAAAATTTTCAATCACTACTTTTGGTCCCTATTTTTAAGTTAATTTTTGTAATTTTTAATGAAATTATGCAGAAATGTGTAGAATATTATAAAAAAAATTAGATTTTTTTAACAAAACATAAATTAAATATGAATTTTTAATCATAAAAAATATAAAAATTCATATTAAATTCATGTTTTGTTAAACAATTCTAATTTTTTTGGGAGAGATCCTTATAATATTATGAATTTTTCTGCAAAATTTTATTCAAAAATATGATTTCTACATATGAGTTTAATTTAAAAGAGAGAGCAAAAATGAAGATAATTTTTTTTGAAGGACTAAAAGTTGAAGGAAAATTTTAAAGGGACTAAAACAAAAAGTTTATATATTTATAAGGATAAAAAATATACTTACCCAATATAAAATAACAACTGAAGTCAGAATGTAAAACATAACGCAGAATATATATTATTTGTGCCATTATATATTATATATTTAAATTATTTTATATTTTTAAATGTAAAAATGAATTTTAGATAAAGTAATAAAGTTAAAAATGGAAGAAAAAAGATAAGCTATAAATAATAAGCTTAAATAAAAAAATACCTTGGTCAAAAATCAAAGAAAACCAAACAAACATATAAAATAATCACGGTACTTATTGAAGTTGCCAAACAAACATACCTTGGTCAAAAAATAAATAAATAAAAAAATCAAAGTAAACCAACGCTTTAACTCTCTCTCTCTCTTTCTCTCTCTCACACACACACACACAAAACCCTCCCTAAATCTTCTCCGACGACACTTCCACCGCCAATCACGATGGAGAAAGGTCCTCTCCAAACAATCACGGCCGTAAACAAAGAGAAACCACAGGAGGAAGACAATCTCCACACACCTTTGTTAGTGTTTGTTTTCTTGAGATTTATTTTTTTATTTAGGATTTTGCTAGGGTTTTGGTGCTATGAACTGAAAATGAATTTGTTTATTCAAGATTCTGCTAATGTATTTACTTTTTAATGTTTAGTGAAATGAACTAGGATTGAATATGAAAAGTTGTTGATTTGATAATATTTTGGTATATGCACAATAATGGTCCATGGATAAACAAATAATTACTTTCAAAGTCTGAAGTTTCTGATTTTTTAGTTAAGCATTGAAATCCTGCAATGGTTTAGAAACCTAGAAAAAAGTTAAATTTCCCTTTTCATACAAAACTAACTTCTATCTGTAGTTAGTTAACACCCGTAACGTCTCTTCGTTTGATGCATCTTGTGTTTCTTTCTTATATGATGGTCCCAAGGTACTAGTTGACAGTTGTGGGATAATATGGTCTCAAATTTTCACCTCTAAGTTACTATTTTAGTGCATACAATATAGGATCGTTGTGTTTCATATGTAAATTTAGGCATGGTATGATAATTGTGGATTAGAATTATGTTACAGTTTTACATCTTGAAGGAAATGGACTGCTATCATCTTTGCGTTAACAAACCAGTATCGTTGCAGTATTTGTTTGAATTTTTGGTGTTTTCATTGTTTCTGCTAGTGCATAGTAAATGTTTTTTGGTAATTTTTGTGTTGTGAAGGTGGTCAAAGAGAACAAGATAACTAAGCACGAGTCATTGATAACCAAATGCAAAGTTAATGAGGACTGGACAATGATGAGCTTTAAGCTTGATTTAGTGAAGTTTAAAATGTCTAACCTTGACGAGGACATTGTTGCGTTGATAAAAAAGCATGTACTGGACATTGCATGGCTCATTGGAAAGACTGTTAAGGTTGAACTCAACGACACAGTGATCCTATTGCAGTCATTTGAGGATTATGCTTAGTTGCTTTTAAGAGATTCCGAGAAGTCTAAACCCACGCCCCTGCCAAGGTTTGTTGCCATAAATAAATGTAATTGAGTCTGTCAATTGCAAGATTTTTTATCTAACATGAATTGCTGTTATTAGGGTTCATGCAAAAGTTGGTAAGTGGTTGGAGATTTGCGTGAGTCTTAGTGACGGGGAATTCCAACAGGTGACTAGTGAACTACTTCTTAAGTATAGTGCAACTTGCAGGTTTATTGATGTTGATTTTCTTGTCGTACACAACTTATTTTTTTTACCTTTTTATCAGGTCAGTTTTGGGTGGGACCCATGTGGATCACATAGTCAGTCAAATAACGGATTATATAGAATTTTTTTTTACAAATGTGGAAGCTAACACTGTGAAGAATCATTTGTGGGTTTTCGTTAATGCTTTAATTGACCACCCCAATTATGAGTCTGGTTCTAAGATCCAGCAAAAATGGATCAGTAACAATTTTGAGTCGGAGTGGATTGAAGAATCAACTATGCTTAAAGGTTTGTTTGTTCCATTCGGTGTATTCTTATTAATTATAGGAAATGGCACTTCACTTAAATATTTTATATTTTTGTAGTTGAAAAGAGAATTGGTAAAGCCATTCTCCGCAGGCAAAGTTCTGATGAAATGGAGGCAGAAAACGAGGCAGAAAAAGAAAATCGAAAGAATTGATGATGAGTTCCTGGAAACAAAGCTTTTCTGGATGCAGACGAAGCTGGTGGAGAGTTCTCTCAACAATGCACATTGATCATTGTCTTGCTATATATCTACAATACATGTGTTTTTTTTCCTTAAAACATGTTTTGCATTTGTGTGTGTAACTGTATATATATACTAGTGGGTGTAGGGTCGCCAACTCTATGAGAAATGCTTGCATGTTTTGCTTTTAATTAATTAATGATATAATTACATTAATTTAGTTTTCACAACATGAATTATTGATGTTTTTTAATCTCTATTTTCTATATCATTAATGAAAACTATTTTTGTAAAATAATTCATAATTACTCTTTTACAACAAAAGAAGTATTATTCAAATCTTTGTAATAAATGAATAAATAGCATAAAATTAAATAAATTATATATTTTTTATTAAACTAAACATAGCATAAAATTTTAGACTTCCATTTACTTAATGAGTATAGACTGTATATCAATGGTCTACACGACACATGTTTCATTGCATATGCTTTGTTATTTATATATATAGGACATGCTTATATTGTGTTCCCTAGGTACCCGATGTGCGACAAGTCATTTGAATAATAATTCCGAGACTAAGTATGGATAGCCTACCAAAGCAACTCAAGTGGGTTACTTTAATTTATATTCAATTCTAAATCAAAGTATATTCTATTGGAAGACGCTCAAATATATTAAAATGAATTATACAATTCTTGAATTAATTTTGTATCCTCCAAAAGTACAATAGAGCATACTCGGGTTTTATGATGGCAAAAGTTTATTTTAATTTAATTGTAAAAATGATTTTTGATAAAAGTGAGTTTAAAGTAAAAATATTTAAGTTTAGATCCATTCACATGTGAATAGTGACTTGAACAATTTTAGTGTAAAAATCATGTTTGCAAGCAAAAGCTATCTATCCTAACTTCAAATTATTTATAATCAATTCTAAAGGCAAAAACAATCTAATTGAGAAACTTCAAACATGGCCAAATCAATTTTAACTCTTCATGATCACATGACAATAATTTGTTATGTTTGTTGCACAAATGACTCTCTTTCAAAGTTTGAATCCCTATACAGCGTCATATTTAAGTTCTCGTTGTCTTAACCCAAGATTTGATTTCAACATATAAGATAAATGCCTCTCTTTTACAGATGAAGCTTAAAGGAAAATATGTCTTCTGACACGTCTCAAGTTTTTGGATCTATGTGGTTCCCAGGTAAAATATCGAGTCTTTGAAGATTTCTCTGCACAGTTTCATATCAAAGGCTTCAATGTATTTCAAAATGCAAGAACCTTGTATCGCCAACTTGAATATCTGTGTATCTCATTTTATTATTGTGAACGTAATGGATTTGTATCTAATTTTATGTGATTGGTGTGTATATGTTACTGATGAGGAGTTTATAGCCATTGCAGAGTTGCATCTCTTGAATTTCTAAGGTAGATCTTAATTTGATAAGTTTATAGCACTTGGACATTAAAGTGATTGTTAAGCTGATTCAAGTCTTCAGAAAAAGGCACAACTTTGCTTATTTGATAACATTGTTTTAGCTAACTATCCTTAAAAACTTCCTTCTTGCTGATTACTAATTGTTTCCCTTTTGTTTTTGTCTTTGTTTTTGTTTTTCTGTATGTTCTAGCCTATAACATAAACCGTTCAAAATCAAAGATGAAACCAAAAAATGTCAATTCAAATTAAAACATGAAAATACTATGTTAAAATAAATTCTAAAGTATAAACTGTTACATAATAATCCTAAATGAAGATTTCTTCAAATTCCAGACCAACATGGCAATTGATTGAGTAATTTTTCAATAAGCCAAATCAAATATTAATAGGAGAAAAAAGTTACACTAGAGCACAAGCATTGCACAAGATGAGCTACAAATAATGTTGACAGCAACAAAAATCTAAAGCCAAGTTTGGTGTGTTAACAGCTTTTTAGCTTGTCAATACTAAATCAACAAAAACCATCTCAACTCTTTTAGTACCAAATTTCCACAACCTACTACCAGCAAGTAACTATGCAACAGTTTATTATGAAAAAAGCAGCAGCCAACTGATTTGTTCTTCAGTTGCAGGCAGGATCAAAGCAAATCTACCACCTAGTATCTCATTAATAACTTAGCTACATTGTTGCGAATTGCTTTAATCATAATAGATATTTCTTCCAGAATTTCAACGAGCATTGTCTGGGAGCTCATATAGTCATATTCAATTTGAGACCAATAAAACCTTATCCTAGGGTAAGATACCAAATACCACTATTTATCTCATTCTAAATACCATTGATCCAATAAATAATATCAACCTAATAAAAAAGAAAAGAACTATGTAAAACTTTTGTCAAACCAATCATCCTTTGTCATTGTGATTACTGGTAAGCGGCATAACGGAAAGACTGCTCAATTTTTCTAACAAACAAATTACTCTTGCAAATTGCGAATCCTCTGTTTTTGCAAGTAAAGCATAACTAGTAATACCATTCGTCTCTCACACATACATAATAATACTTCCTGAATAAAATAGAAAGCAGATCACAACAAACATTAATTTAATACTACAAATTAGTGACTATAATTCAACCAACAATATTACTGATAAATAACAATATAAGAGATAGCAAAGATGAGACTACACCAAAACAACTCACACTACATATTCCATGTTACTAATGTTAAGACCAAAAAAGATCTAAAGGAAAAGATATAGTTACTTTTATCAGAAGTCATGCAACTAGAACTTGGAAGACTCCAGAAATGTGACTTATCATTGCAGTGATAGCACCTGTCATGGTAAATATGCATCTCCCGCCCAAGTATGCCTAACATGGTGATACCAGACTCTCATAGTATATATGCACCTCCCTCCCAGTCTCAAGTATGCCTGAAATCCTAGGATACCAACCCCTCCATTATTTAAGTTACACAGGACAAGTTTGGAACGCATGGTTCTCAGTAGAAGAACACCATCTTTTGAAACGAACAAGGGCTCAACAATAGGCTGCCTTGGACAATCCCAGATTAACTTCTCATGAGGGATGATTGTCAATATAGTCCATTACTCAGCAACTCCATACTCTTTCATTATCCACACAGCCAAATGAGTTTCCGAGTGATTATCAGAACACACACAAAAACAGTTACTCAAAACATGCATCATAGGATTGCAAACACCGTAATCATCATGTTGAGGAAGCAACACTTCCCCATAAGTCTCTTTCTCAAGATCAACGGAAAGAATCACCCGTTGATTGGAATTAACACCATCTTTACCAACTATCCAATTCAAAGTGCCACTCACAAACTCCCCTAACCACGTACCAGGATAACACGGGAAATTTGGAAGTGTTGACAAAGAATTTTCACCGAAGGTATAAATTCTGGTAATTTTTTCACTAAAATCACCCTGATTGTGTACAAAAACTAGTAACTTGTACTTGTCATTGACTTGACTTGATCATAGCCAAAACCATGATAGGTAATAATCTTGTTATGAAAAGAAGCAACAATTGGAAATGTATTGGATTTGAAGTTGATAAAAGGATTCCACAATCTGAAAATGAATGCAGTAAATTACTCCTAATTAACAACAAAATGCATCAAACAGAAACTAATTAACTAATTTCAACAACTTGGATTCTCTTCTTCCTTGATTTGATCTTCCACCATCTTTTCCACAAGATCTGCCATATCATCCCAAATATATGTTTCAATAATTTTCTCGTACCCATTAGTTTTCTGAGCCCTTTTCTTTTCATTGTCATAAATTCACGTCAAAAAAAATAAAAATTCAATCATGTTCTGCTTATCAATCACGGTTTGTTTGTGCTACTTCTTCCCTCTTCACCTTTCTTCCTCAAACCAAATCTTAACAACAATTTCATCTCCTCAACATCATCTTTAACAAGATAAACCAACTATCAAATTTGAAACAAAGCAAAACATCATCTTTAACTCTTCACCAACAACAATGAAATTCTCATTTCTCTAATTCCACTTAAATTCTAAGAAATTCCAACAACAATTTCATTTTTCAAAACTCGAAATTCTTTTTTTTTTTTTTGAAGAAGAAGCTAAATTAGCCCACCTAAATTGACACCGGAGGGAATCGAACCTGAGACCTTGAGGAGGAGCACACTCCCAAATCCCAAGCCAATACCACTAGGCCAACCCAAGTGGGTTTTCAAAATTCGAAATTCTCATTTCTCACAATTTCATTTTTCTGCAGTATGTTCTTCAGCAGCAAAAATGGAAATTGAAAGTGTGTATTTGAAAGGGGTTGCCAAAAACGAAATTGGATCTGAAAGGGGTTGCCAAAAACGAAATTGGGTTTGAAAGAGCTTCATGTCAAGTTTCGATTTTGGATCTGACCAAAAACGAAATTGTGAAAGTGTGGATTTGAAAGGGATTGCCACCTGCTGGAAACATATTGGGAGATTTGGAGAAAGGGTTATATTGGAATTAATAATTGAGAAAATGTCCATTTCATTCTGACCGGACCATTTCATGGCATGAACCCATCTTGAATTACCTACTCATTGAAACCATACCATGAGGAAAATGTCCATCACCTCATTATTCAAAAGATTATAATATGAAATATTAAACTTCTCAA
>Ga0315915_1009494_pt1 | contig 11036 bp, 10 predicted proteins | sample MpolbnodulesMG_FD_207738 | JGI IMG/M metagenome (GOLD analysis project Ga0315915, IMG submission 207738) | Medicago polymorpha root nodule microbial communities from Los Angeles, California, United States - branched nodules | ecosystem: Host-associated > Plants > Roots > Nodule | place: USA... | reverse complement strand
TTGTTGATCAAGCTTTACAGACATTAACTGAATAACAAAGTCCTAACAAAATACTCAAGCCTGTTAAATTAGGCAACTAGTTCAAACACTATGAACCTTCTAGAATATAAAATTCTCTTAACAGCTTCAAAAACAAACAAAATTCTCCAACAAAAAATGCCAATTGTAATATCGAGGTGCGCGATTTAGAGAACATTAATTAAAAGTAACTAGATGGGAGTATTAGTGGCCACAACTCTAATGATACTGTTCTTTATTTATCAGCTTATATGATGCATACATACATTGAATCAGCAGTAATTTAATCTTGAAAACTTTTGCTAAAATACTTTATACTTGCATTTTCTTTTACTAAATAAGGATTAGCATTAAAAAAATTCAACAAGGTCCCTGACTCTTTTTAGAAGTGATACCAGAGACCAGTTCCCTATGTCAATATGCTCAAAAACGGAAATAGCAGTTCATGTTTAATTAGAAGAGAAAAATAGTCAATTATAGAAAACTATACATAGGCACACTTCTTTTTAGTTTTATTGTCATATTCTGTTTCTTCTAAAAAAGATAGATGATTAACCTGATATATGATTTCATTCAACTCGTCTTTAAGAAGGTGAATGAACAATTCAGACAATACACAACTCTTCGCATTATCATATCCACCCTTCAAGTTGATTCGAAAATATGTATTGGCTCGAGGAACTCTGAAAGTAGTATCTAGCTTATACCAAAATTTTATCAAAGCTTCATCAACTATACATCTAGGGGAAGTCGAATTTTCAAAATCACCATCAGACGTGCCACCAGCTCGTATAGAAAAGTCGCTTGGAATAAACTCATTCTTGGATGGAAGATGCAGTGAGGCATCAATTTCTTGAGGATTTCTCCATAACTCTATCAAATCTTGAGGGATATCTTCTTCAACATAACGTGAACCAAACCAGGGTTCATGTTGGAAATCTGAAAAGAAGAGCAACAAGTAGTTAAGCCACCTATATGAAAAGATAACCAAATAGTATCCAACTAAGTATAGTCGGCTACATAAGGCTACATGAATTAGATGATGTCATATTTCCATATCACAATTAATTCAATGATAAATTGTTTCTAAATTCCTCTTAATGGATTATTTTTAATTTTTCTTAGTCTCCCTCTACCTATTGGACCATGCAATGTTTTATAAGTTTTCTGCACACATGTCCAAGCCTGAAAAAGTATTCTACCATATTTTCTATCCTTGGAAGAAGCAACCACAAATTTTCTCTAACAATGACATTAATAATCATGTCATTGTTAGAGAAAATTTTCTATCCTTGTGATTACAAAAAACAGATTGTACGGTATCGTTATTGAACAAGAATTATTAATGCACGGGATCATAGCCACAACTTACAACTTTAGTTGCTTATTCAATGTTTTGATGACCAACCCCAAATTAATCAGTAAGTTGAAAATAGTAAGGATCAAGTTAAGTAGGCATGTTATGATCAACTTAAATAACGAGAGCTTTATTAGAGGACAGTGTTGGGAGCGGGCCTTAAGGGCCGGCAGACACTCAAATAAATGCTTTTCATTCCTTAATCAAGAGAATTCTTCCCAATATTTTCTAATGAAATAGCAAGTTTCTATCACAATGTAGACAAAGGGAAAAAATGCCATATGCAAATGCAGATTAGACGAGGGAGAAAAAAGAACTCACCTTCTGACTTACGAACCAACTTTGACACAACATCTACTCTCATGTTTTCAGGAACGAAAAAACCAAGAACTTGTTTTATCAGTTGTTCATCCCATGTCTTGTACACATAGTCACCATAAATGACATCCTCCGCTGGATAGAATTTCAAATTTTCTACACAATAAAATAATTAGAATAAGTCAATAAGGACAATGAAATTGTACAAAATTTTACAAGACTGTTGATTAGCAATATTTTCAAGAGGAAACAACCACAAGAAAGAGCCAGAAGACTTTCATATAATATCATATAATAGGATTGGGAGCATAGCAAAGAGACCTTCAAGCAAACAAAATAAAGGAAATAACTTAGACACCTGCAAGCTCTGCAGCATAATCATCCTGAGGCTGCTCTTCCGCAAATCTGAATTCCATGTTTCCGATATTTTGAAGTTCCTTAAATATCCATTCTTGTGGAGAATTTTGACGCAACAAATTAAGGTATTGATAGACAAAGCCAATAATATCGAAGATCTGGGAGGTGAGAAGAAAAAAGTTAAGCTACATTGAAGAAAATAAATAATGTTGAAAATTGAAAATAAGTATTGATCAAAAAAATGTTTTTCACAAACAAATGTTCACTAATACTTCTGCGGTTTCACAAACCTCACATTTATGGTTATAAATGAAAATTTTAAAATCACCATATATTATATTAACAAAATTGAAACTGAAATTGTTCTCATCAGATGCAAAGGAATATCACCATTGCATTGAGTTTGACAAGTGATAGCTCATTAAAAATAAATTTTACTCTTTAATCTGAAGGGCCTCCGCAAGTTAAGAAAATATGATTACCTTCTCTACACCAGAGTCAGTGAGGTGTAAGGACATGACAAAGACATAAGCTATCGATGAACGATAAACTCCATCATCCCCAACACCAGCCGATAGAGATGAAGCCCATCCTTTAGCCTTGAGAAAGGAAAGCAAACTTCCCCTGCCCTCTGAAAGGTTAATTAAGTTATAGTTAATAAGTCAACTATCAAGTGTTCAATCTTATACTTTTAGAGTTAATAGACTACCCATCTTAGTGAAGTTATACTTAGACATGCATACACGCAATAGAAAGGTCATTATCGTTGAAATTTAGAACCACTTTCCACTACATATTGAATAATTTAACTCTTAAACATAATAACTAGGAAAGATATGAAAAAGTTCAATGCAGTAAACAATTCTTTACAAGCTTAACAAGCCTTTTAAGTGGGCTGTAAATTACTAAAATAATTTTTTGGAATGTTGGAGTGTGTTAAAGACCATCTTCTGTTTGCTATAATTCACCATATATGTGACAATTTGCACTTGCTTTGCAAGAGACATGTTGAGCAACTTTAAATCACACATAAAAGAAGTGAAAGAAATTGTAAAAGAAGTAAAAGAAGCTCTCCTATGCCAATTGCCATACAATAAGATAAGATGCATAAAACGAACTTGGTATTACATTTACCTGATCAGAGATATGCAATAAGAATAAGATGCATAAAAAATGCAAGATGATTTATAATTGAAAATATACACTCTCGACCTTCTAGATTCACCCATAATGAACTATCATACCGTGACCAAGGAGATGAGCCAAATAATCCTCTGGTTTCTTTAGATACTCCTGGTGTAGACTAGGCAGGGTCCAAGATAAGTCGAGGGTATGAACATCTTTGACCGCTTCTAGCCGATAAATTTTACCAGGTTTCCATATTGGACTTTCCACTGTGAACTTTGGGTATACTTGAGGACCCTTTTTGACAGTACCAAATAGTTCCACAACCCAACTCTCAAGCACATCCAGAGACTCTGTATTAATTTTAGCATGTCATTAAAATCAAACCACTGTATGTTAGTTTAACAATTTGTTTGAGTACTGAATAGGCCAAATTAATTGCATAACATCACTATAAGATGCTCACCATTTTACAAGTGCAGTTATTCAGGAAAAATAAAACTGATCAAGATTAGCAATATACAACCTTAGCCCTTCTATCATTCTCTTAAGTAGAAAAATACTTAATTGTGCTTCAGGGCCCGTTTGTTTTAGATTCTAAAAAAATGGATTTTCCTTTGTATTTTTAAAAATGGGTTTTTTTTTTAAATTTACTCAAAAATAGTAAAAGTTATTTCAAACTCATTTGATATAAGTTAAAAAAGAGATTTTGACATTCACTAACTTAAATATTCATTGTTCGGATTTTACATAGTAAAAATCACTTTTTTTTTTAAATGACATCTTTCAAAAATGATTTTTATGAAAAGCTATTTGAAATAGCTTTTTTCTTTAGAGATTTTTTCAAAATTTTAGTATAAAAAAAAATTATAACCAAAAGATGAAATACTTAGAATGGCATTTTAAGATGAACTATTCAAACAGATTTTTCATTTGAAGCTTTCCTTGAAAATTTCTTTGTTAAAAAAATTATAACAAAATCACATTACACTACCAAAATCTATGTTGAAAAAAGCTATAACAAACGGGCCCTCAATCTTATTAGACCAGAAACTCAATTCTTTTTTCATTAGCAAACTCTTCACTTTCAAAACAATTTTGCAACAAGCCTCATCCAGAACAAATAATGGAAAAGAAATCATACATGCTAACAATTATAATTATAATGATTATATTTATATTTATAATTTACAAATGAGAAATGATATTTGTACAACCATTTTGTGACAACTTTCTCTCTCATACTCACATTATGTTTTCACTTTCTCTCTCTATTGCTTTGTTTCCCGTGTCAATACCTACTTTTCTTTGTAAATTTATGTTTGTCCAAAAGTTGTCACACAAATGGTTGTTCAAATAACACACCTCATTGTACTATACATCAACACATGAAAACTTTAGATGCTAAAGGAGACAACTAGACTCTGAATTTATTGATTGTATGTTAGTATTTTCTACACAAGTACCTTATTGATGTGAGACACAACTGTTCCACCATTAAGGTTTAAGAAATGAGCTTTCATTTACATTAATTATAACAAAAAATTGACTTTGGCAATTAACTCCCAACTCTTAAGACTACTGTAACAATTTCTCTACAGCTAACAAATCAAGAGTAGTTCCAAACCGGCATACCATGTTTGACTTGTAGGGTGAGTTTGATCTGTTAAAAAACAGGGGACTGTACAGGACAACTTTTTTGTACCATGTTTGATTTAAAAATTGATCATGGGATTGGACAGAACAGATAGCAAGGGACAAGAATTATCTCTCACTAAACCATGGGACAACTTTTTGTATGCCCTTATTATGTTCCAACATCAAAAATATCATCTCTCTATCTATCTCCAGTACAGTTCTGTACAGCCCTGTACTGTTCTGTCCTATCATGTATTGTTCTGTGCAGTACTTACTCTTTTGCGAATCCAACGCACTCAAGGGAAAACAACAAGCACCTGATTGCTTGGAACAAATATGGCTAAAAAACTTGGTAAACTTCCTTCTGAATTGATTACTTGATTATTGATTAACCATATAAAAGTAAATGAAATAGAGATTTACCTCCACCAATAACAACAAGCTTCATTAATCCACCATGATAATAATCCTTGTATAATTTCAATATTTGCTCCCGCAGATCAATACCCTTCTCCATTGCATCAGCCAGGCTCTTTTTATTCCCTTCAAGCACATAAAAAAAAAAGCATTTTAATTATACAAAGCATTTAAATATCATATTGACCAATAATGAATGAGTATCATAATACAACATACCCCAAAAGAATTTATTCAAAGGATGATTAGGTGTAGAAGTATGGCACTGAAGTTGTTGAAGACGGCAAGCATCACTTTGTAAAACCTGGTTAAATTCTAGAAGTATACATTTACAAAATGAAATAAAATAATCAGCAAACTGGCAGATATGCGTTGGATATTTTTCAGGAAAAAAAAAATCCTTAAGAAGAAAAGCTAAAATGGAAGTCCATAGCATTGGGTTAGAAATGTAGAACGATAAATACCTGAATCTACTGCTTGCACTTCTCGCTCCATAGCCTCCGCTTTTACAAGAGGAGATATAAAAAACTGGGAAAATCTGACAAAAAAAAAAAAAAACTCAATAAAAATTTAACCAAAAATATAGCATATCAAGGTAGACAGGACTGAACCATAACATTCATCAGAGCAAGATTCAGTGCAAAATGTAACTAACAAGAGCTCCCAATTTCCAATAAATAATTTGACAGACAATAAGTTATTAATATTATTATTATGTAGAACCAAAGTTGCTAGATTGATAATCTAATTATATAAGTCAAATATTTCAACAAACACTGAGATGATCAAAAACAGAGATAATATTGGATCAAATTTGCAACACTAGCAATATCAAGTTACTGTATTCTAAAGTATACTAATTCCATTTCATGCTCTTTATGCTTTACAACATGTGTGGCCTGTAGTCTAATTATAAATCTAATAAATATCAAAAGAGAATGAAATGAATTATCTCTTATGCTTCTATAAAACTGCAGTAGCTAAAATTCAATACACACACAATATGTTATGTCATACATAAACACTATGAAGCACAGATACTCCTCGGATTAGGTGTGCCCTATGTTGGATACATATTGTGTCCGACACTACACCAACACATACGATTACATTTAATTATGTCATTTTCTCAAATTATTATCAGTGTCGACATGTATTTGTCGTGTCCATGTCTGTGAGTCAGAGTATGTGCTTCAGAGCAAAAACATCGTCACCACATGTATGAAATTAAATATCAATTGAAAGGCTAGTGGAAACAGAACCCTTTGCAAAAAGTAATGTGAGATAGGAAAGGTCATGTTAGACAATACACAGCAGAGCTTACCTTCTCAATGCGCCCTTCAGATACTCACGCTTCACATCAAAATGGTAGCAAGTATATTCAGTTTCTGTGTATGCATTTGAAGAGCCACCATGCTTGGACAAATAGCTATCATACTAACAAAAGAAAGAGTCTAAATGTCAGATTGCTAGACCAATTAACTGTAACTTGTTAGAAACATAAAAGGTGAGATTTTTATGTCAAGGAAACGAAGAAATTAATCTAACTTATCCAGTCAATTTTGAGGTTCTATAAAGATGGAAGGGAGAATCAATCGGGGTTAAGGGTAAGCTGAGTTGGCTAAACCACAAAAAGTGACATATGATAGGTAGAAGGAATAGAAGAATCACATAGATTATGATAACTATATTATTATTAATAATAATTCAATAACATTTATGTTATCAGTAGCTATTGGCTAATGGAAGTTGAAACTTCAAAAAGACCATCGAAGGCAATGTGACATATAGGGATGGAATGCCAAGATTGTTACCAGTTATAAAATCTTACATAACATGAAATATGTAACGTTTTTTCTAGACAAAAATTTGTTGACGGATAACAAGAAAAAATCCTGAATTCAAACTAAGGAACATTACAAAGGGAAGTGCAATTAAGAGTTGTACTCAGGCAAAATCGACATCAAATGTATCTCATATCATATCATATAACAGTAGATTTTCAGGTTCAAATATTATCACTTGTTTGTCGACAACTCAAATAAACCAAAATAACTATATTTTATATTAGCTATTTCCTCTATTTATAAAAAGGGTTTGATAATTTTCAAGGTACATATAAACAATACATGATATAGCGAAAAAAATACCTCATTTTCATCTGGAAATTCATCACTCCCCATGAAGAGCATGTGTTCTGCAAAACAGTTACAAGAAACTCATGATTTAATATACTAATCCACCTTGAAAAAAATTAACAAAAACAAAAATACAATTTTGCTTGAATGAGATAAACATCCAAACCTAAAAAATGAGCTAGCCCTTGTGCTTCATTCGGGTCAGAAAAGCTGCCAATACCTACACACATAGCTGCTGCAGCCTACAAACAAAACAAAACAAAACACATTAAGAATCAAAATCAATAATATCAGCAAACGAAATCATACATAACATAAACTACATAACCCTAACACCATTCCTACTATTTCCCATCAACACAAAACAACCCAAGTAGCCAATACAACATGATTTCAAAAAACATAGCTAAAATAAAAAAGGGTATTCATAAAAAATGCAGAACATAAACAAAACATCATGAAAAAACAACCTTTTTGCTTTGATTTGCAGCACCCTTTCCTCCTTCTCTTCCTTCTACATCTTCTTCATCTCCATCCTCTTCTTCTTCTTCATCCTCATCATCTTCACACTCATCATCATCTTCTTCATCATCCTCCTCATCTTCATCATCTTCTTCCTCATCATCTTCATCAATTGAACCATCTTTTGGAGCACCTTCAGGATAAATCTCAGGATCATGAATAATCAAAGCTTGAAGCCCATTTTTCAGATGAACAAGACGGTATAAACGACTATCGTTCGGAGACTTGACAACAACGTCGTCAGATGAAGACAACGCGACGGCGGCAGTGGTGGCGGTGGCGGCCGCGGTGGCGGCCGTGGTGGCGGCGGCGGGAGCACCCTTCAACCCCATACTCTCTTTGTCAGACGAAAATCGAAAAAGAGAGAGTGCTTAGTAGTAACACTAAAACTAAGGTTATGTTTGGTTTGGTTTTTTGGACTCTAAATAAGTGCTTTTTTACTTGAGCGGTTTTTGAATCTCGTTTGAAACGAAAATAAGCGCTTTTTTTTTCCTTTGGTAAAGACCAAGGGAAGGGTAAGGGTAATCTAGTGTCTACACTTGGCCCATGACTCAAAGGCATCTTTTGTCTTCAAAATAGTTTATTGAAACACTTAAATGTACTTTTGATCTCTAGATATCGCTCAGATATGCGATTTTTTTTGTTTGTTGGTATAGTTAGGTTTAGGTTTCTCTGAACGTCGAGAGAAACTATGTAGCACGCGTTAGGTTTAGCTTGACAGTGTCCACGAGTCTTCGGGTTGAATATGTATGATATGATTTGAAAGTTTGATGTGTGTACGATATCTTTGTTTGATGTGTGAACGATATCTTCGCTTGTTCGCTTTATCATGTAAATTTGTAATTTGTAATATACGGGAATGGTTATCCAAACGTGTAAGGTTAATTTTGGTAAGTAAACGTGTAAGGTATTGCATATAAGTTTTGTCTTTGATTTTATCGAAATGAAGAAATTGTGATCTTTTGTAAAAAGTTTCAGCATTTGTAAATAAAAATATATTTCGTTCATATTGATGATAATCAAAAGATATTTATTTCGTTATTTTTCCTAACTCTTGCAAACCCCACTTTTACTATCGCATACATTATGCCAATACATAACCTCGTCGAATCAACGGTTACAAGTAAATTGGGATGTTACAAGTATTTTGACCCTTTGTTTTCAACTGTGTGACATAGTGATAACGTTACATTATTTGATCTAAATCGACGGTTGAGATTGTTTCAACGTGTGAACTGATTATGCGATATGAACCGTCCGATCTTAAATCAACTGAATAAAAAAAAACTATTGTGTAAAAAGATGGATAGCGAGTTTTTAAAAATATGTTCAAATTCATATGAAGAGTGAAAGTCCATGTCACTTTCATTTTGCTATGAATATTTTCTTTCCTATCATCTCTATTTTATTTTCTATTTCCATATACTTTTTGTTGGAAAAACTGGATTAGGATGGATCCCACTAGTGTGTTTTTCTTCATATCTTCCATGGTTTGCGCAATGAGACTATAAACCTTCTTTTTTTTTTTTTAAAATAGAATTAAGTTTGAAAATCATCCATAGAATTAAGTTTTGATAATTTAGTGAATGTGGTAAACAAAGATTAAGAATCAATTCAATTGATTAAGAAAAATCCAACATTATTATTTTGTTTTTGTTTCTTTAAATTGTCTATACATCACCATATTCAATCATGATTGATGATTTACGATTCAAATACCTTTTAGAATTTATGTTAATTTTAGGAAGCAATCTCATAGTGAATTCATCATATTCATTCAACTGGTTAAAAAAATCAACACCTTTGAAAAGAAAATATTATTAAAAACATTAAAAAAAAAGGTGCATATTAACCATAACAATTTATTACAAACGATTTAGAACAAACACAAAATAACAATAGGAAAATCAATAGAACAAAAACAAACACACAAACAAAACAATAAATTTTACGGTAATCATAATCACTAATTGGTTGCACTTGTGTCTAGTTCATTGACCTTTGAAGTAATTTCCTTCAGCTTCTCATTAATTTCCCATGCTAGAGCATTCAAAACATTTGAGTTTAAAGTCTCAACAAAATTTTCTTTGACAAGACATTGAAACAAGATCAAGGACCTCTCCGTCTCCCAATTGTTCTTCTCCGATTTCATCAATTGCTCTTTGGACTTCATAATCCTCTCCCTCAAATAGCTCTCTTGGTTCAGCTTCTTCTTTCCTAGTTCGAATTCTGAATAATTTTTTAACTTTGTGAGAACCCTTTGGACCTCCAATGGAGAAGGCCAAACCTCAGGCTCTGAATGAAATTCGCTATAAACAAGAGCGCATGCATCAATCCCACATAGGGTGGTGAGTTCATTAACCTTCTTTATCAAACTCTTTTTTCTTTTGTTGTATGTTATCTTCCTTGCGGAATCACTGACCATGAATGCAAGTTTCACCTTCTTTCTCATGGTTAGTATGGAAAAAAATTGGAAAATGTTTTTTTGTGTGTGTGGTTTTCTTCCTCAAAACATTGAGTCATTTATATAGACTAATTTGAGGTGTTGAGATCTCCTTCCGTTGTAGAAAACACACAATCACACATCAGAGGATCTCAATCGTTAGATGAGAATAAGATGACTCGTGTTATGACAACATCAAAACAACTTTAAAATATATTTTAAAATGTGAGATATCTTATCTCCTTATGTGTTATGTGATAAATATTTTCCTACGAGGTAATAAAGTGATATGAATACATAAATTCCATATAAAATGTTTAATTGTTTATTAGTATACATTCAAAGTGTAAAAATATTTTACATAAGGAAAATAGTGTACCGAAATGTTTTATCACGACAACCTATCGATAGTATACACTTAACTGTAACATTAACTCTTTCTTTTTTAGCCACCCGTGTATCCCGATAATATAAGATTTCACCGTAAAAAACATTTGTGATACGCTTCGTTATGTGTTTCTTCACGACAATAACACCGGTCTTTACATAAATATTTAATCATATTTCATTCTATCGATATTTGTACTAATATTTTATGAAATAATATTAACACATGATACGAATGTGAGATATGATTGGATGTGTATGTATAATTTTTATTTTTATTTTACATTTATAGTACTCATAAACATGCTTTCATTAT
>Ga0315915_1009489_pt1 | contig 11039 bp, 4 predicted proteins | sample MpolbnodulesMG_FD_207738 | JGI IMG/M metagenome (GOLD analysis project Ga0315915, IMG submission 207738) | Medicago polymorpha root nodule microbial communities from Los Angeles, California, United States - branched nodules | ecosystem: Host-associated > Plants > Roots > Nodule | place: USA... | reverse complement strand
TATATATATATGTATGTATGTATGTAGAGCCAAATTTTATTCTTTTTCAAAATTAGTTTTTCATAACAATATTGCTTAAGAAATCAAAGTAAGAGAAATCAATTGCTAAAATTCCCAATATTAAATGAAGTGATTATAATTACTTACAAACATTTTGGATCTTTCTTTTCAAATTTGTGCATGTCTATTTCATTTTATTTATTTTTTGTGCATGTCTACTTCATTTTATTTATTTTATATTCACATGTAATCAATATCCCTTCGATATCTTTCTCTATCAATCCACCAGTTGTTCATTTTAAACTTCATGCATTCATAATGAGTTTTTTTTTTATCTCTATTATATAGATGGCTCTTTCCCTCCCTGACTCTCTCAACAAATGATGATAATTTAATACTGCCATAATAGTGGTACTATATACATGAATTAATGTTGTATACAAATAATCTTTATGAATTTGTTTACAATACATGGATTTGGCCACCTAACTTCAAACGAATCGACCATACAAGGTTGAGAGAAGTTTGATGGGCATACGCCGTGTATTGTAAACATTTCCTTTAACATATGTTCTCAATACATGTTCTGATCACCAAACTTCAAAAACGATTGGGTGTAAAAGCCTACTAGAAGTTTGATGGTGACAACAATAAATGTATGGCAAACATATTAGCAAGATTTTGGTAGAGATATATATTACATTTATGGATTCAGTATGGACCAATGTTTTGCAAATAATCACCATTTGTAATATTTTGATGTTGCTACAAAACATATGATCAAATTACTTGCACATATCAATTAATGCCAAAATTGAAAAGGTTAGGAAATGGTATCAGTCATGCCATCTTAGTTGATTTTATTCAATGTAAATTTGTATATGTCACTTATATTAAATGGTATCAGTCATGCCAATTTTCTATTTTTTAAGTCAAAGTGTTTCCCCTAATAGAAGTAGAAAGAGAAATGGTTCCTTGCTACAAAAGTATTTTGAACAAATGGCCCCTTATATTAAAAGGCTCAACTGCTTCCTTGTCATGGTGTGTGTGGCCTTGTTGTTCTTTGGTATAGTTTTTATTTGCCTAGATGTGCTGGTTTTCTTCAGAACCTTTGATCTCTGAAGACCGGAAACTATTGTATATATTCTTTTTTGATCTCGTATTTCGAGATTTCTTTTATACAGTATATAGTTTGCCATTAAAAAAAAAATATAGTGGGAAAAAGAAAAATAAAATTTTGAATTGAATTTTAGAATTATGTAATAAATTTTTTAAAAAATTCTTTTTGGATTACGTAACAATTTTTTTCTGAAAGATTCAAATAACATTTTTTTACATGTTAAAAAGTAAATTTATTTTATTTCGTCTTAATTTAAAATTCTTGTTTTAGGACTATATGCTATAAAGTATAAACTGGGAATGCATTTTACTGATTTCAATTTGTACTTACGACTATGTGATAAATGGAAAAGAGAATTTTCTTTTTATTTGTTTAAAATAGGGTAGAATAGGAACACTTCCAATGGTGAAATATTCATCACCGCAAATTAAATTAAGTTGAAGAAGTTAGTCTCCCATTTGTGTCATACATCGTCTCAATTTTATTTTTCTTTTTTATGAAAAAAAACGTATGAGATTACCTTTACTAGAGATAACTTACGAAAAAAATATTCACGTTTAATTTAGCAGATCTTACAAATATGTATCATTGTAAGAAGAAAAAATGTGCCATAAGAAAACTGCACTTGTTAGGTAGCTTAATGGATAAAATTTACCTTAATATAAGGTGAATAAGTGGGATGTCCGGAGTTCGAACCCCGACTTATACATATAATAATGCAGTGTTCTACCAATTAAATTATGATCACGGGACAAGAAAACTGCATTTAACTTCAACATATTAGCGTCCGTTTAGATTTAAAAAACATAAATACTAACGCAGGTCTCATTTTTACATCATATTTTTTCTCAATTTTATATCAGCTCATGTCATGCACTATAAACTACAATTATAAAAGAGAAGTAATAACACTACACCCTAATCGTATATTTTAGAGTAAATTACATTCTCTTCTCCTCAAAGATGTTTGAATTACACTCTTCTCTCCTCTTATGTTAAAATATACATTTTCCTCCCCTCTTATTCAAAACATATTAGAAAATATTTTATACCCCTTCATTAAGAGAAGCTTGAATTACATTCCCCTCCCCTCTTATATTAAAATCTACGATTTACTCCTTCTATAATTTTTTTTATTATTTCTAATAATCTAACAAAAAAAATAGTCTAACACACTTTGAAGAAAAATAGTATTACAAGTTCATTTTAATATAATCAAAATTTGAATACATATTTTTCGCTATTTTTGATTCACAATTTCATTAACATGTAGTTTTAAACCCTATTATATAATATGAAACAACCCAAAATAAAATTAAAATATGTGAAAAATAACTAAAGTCAATTAAGTAATGCTTATTGAAATGTGAATTTTATACTCCAAATTATAAAATTAATAACAAAATATTTAAATTTAATTATAATTGACATTTAAATATAAAAATATAAATTTATGTTTTTTAAATCGTGATTCAAAATTAGTATATATTATAAAAGTATTTATTTATGTTAAAATAGATTAAAGTGTAATGTATATTTAATTATTAAGGGAGGGGGTTGAAATTCAAGCATCTCACAAGGGAGGAGAGTATCAACTTTACTTTTCAAGGGAAAGGAGTGTATATTTTAACATAAGAGGAGAAGAAAGTGTAATTCAAGTATCTTTGAGGGGAGAGGATTGTAATTTACTCTATATTTTAATACACATACTCTTTTATTAATTTAAATACATATTGGTCCCACTAAATTGTGTTGGTCTCATACAATTTTAGAGTGAATCATATGAATTTTAATCGATAAAAGAAAGTTGATTGAAAAATATGTTAAAATATACTAAATATCATTCATGACTTCCGACCATAAAATATTTGTTACCACTTATTATTTCAAAATAGATTTGAACTACAAGATGTCTGTCTGAAGTCCAAAAAAAAAAGAAACTATAAAGCAATCACATGGTGGAGGTGCAACACGTACCCATCAATCTACAACAAAACAAAGACGAACTTGAGCTAGAATATGCTCATAAATAATCAACTTGGATCCTTCTTTCTTTCAAAAAAAGAAAAGAAAAGAAAGAACGTGTGCCTAAGAGTCTTTTGAATTAATCTCCTCCCCATGCTTCCCAAACCACCTAAGAGTCCACATGTAATTCCACATTGCTAAACTTAATTATGTTACAAGTTTTTCCCGTAGGAAAACTCAAAATTAACCTCATGAGAGATGAACAATAAATGAGACTGGGTTGAACAAAAAAAATGCTTTTGTCAAAAAAAAAATAGAAATGCCAAAAGCAGATATCTGAATTTATAGAAGAAGGTAAAAATGCAAAATTTGTATATTTGAGAGTGAAAAAGTTAATTTTGAATTTGAATTTCATATCTCATTGAATTTGTTGTTATAAAAGCCTAATAAATTTCATTTATGTCAAAACTAATTATGACACATTGTTAAATGTTGTGTTAAATGTCACTTAATATAAAGCAATGGGGAATGACAAATTCGTCCGATTAGAAAGCAATGAGGGGCAATAATGATGTTGCAAGTGGTTTAGAGGGAAAAAAATTAGGATTAGGGTTAGCTTGACCTAACCAGCTTTTATAATAAAAGAAAAGAAAATATGAGCTAGCTTTAAACTTTCACTAGAACATCGTCTAATTGGGTTGTAATTTAATAGTGCCATAAGAAATATGATGTATTACATAATTAGTATTAAGTTGACATTGTTAGAGTATGACATTATTAAAATACAAATAAGAGACATGGACAATTTATGCAAACATGTTCTTGGATTTACATGGACAATTTACAAAGCAAATTTTTACTACATTAGAATATATAACTATCTTTGATTGTTATAAACTCTAAATGGGAATGAAGATAACAGAGGTCAATGTTTGAGACATGCTAACCTCTAAGGCTTAAGAGAGGTTACACGTTCATTCAACATTATGTTACTTAAAATAAATGGTTTCAAACATATACATTCAATCCTAGTCAGGTGTGCTTTACCATATGACCAACTAACTTACATTAAAAAAGGATAACTAATGATAGAAAAGTATCCTGGCCATTTTCGGATTGAAATTCCTTATGGATGCATGTTAAAATCATAAAATAAGTTGAACTTTTTAAAACTTGAGTACTATTAATGTATCCAAATTGAGTTGAACTTGTTCAAATTTGAGTATTTTAGATCCTTTAAATTTATATGTAGTTGACCAGCTTAAACTATATATTATGTGATGTCCGATAATTGTTAACTTGTAGAGAAGTAAGCTGATTTAATTATATTTTGTGAGGTATAGAAGCATCTTGCTCAAATTTTACACTATGTCTGAGCCTGTTTGATATCTTATAGCTTTACTTCTATCTTTTAAAATTATAAAATAAGTTGAACTTATTTAAATTTGAGTATTAACGATGTAACCAAACTTTGTTTAACTTATTTAAATTTTGTTTACGCTATGTCATCGCATAATTTTTTTTTTCTTTTATATTTTCTTCTAACACTATATCAGATGGGATAATTTGCAAATACATTATATTATACTGAATCAAAATAAAGGCGGACATATAACTTAAAGCAAAAAAGACATATTCATTAGATTTCTTTGGGATAAGGAAACATTTTACACGTTGTTACTAAAAACATAAAACAAAAATACATCTCTAAACCATCATTGGTAAGTCTAAGATTAAAAACAGAAACAACTTAAAAACATATAAGAAAAATACATAGAACTAACCACATCTGAATCTTGTGTAATACAATCAAAATTCGATTTTATCTACATCTTGAAAAACCCCAATTAGAAATTTCTAAAACATGGATTGACTCAAAGAAAATATGATGTATCTAAAATACCTCAACAAAAAAAAACACACATTTCCTTGACTATGCTGACCCGTGAAAGGGTGAAGATGATTTATGTTGAGAGGGTTAAGCTTTAATAATAAGAGATAGACACGAGCACATGAATGACATTCATTACGTGACAAAGGGCGAGAAGGTCAAATGTTAGAATTTATTGTGTGGTAAATGAGCATTTAAAAGATTGATCTTAAAGAAGAAGGTCAAACAATTACATTTAAATGAGGATAAAATTTTCGGATTTGATATGAATGAAATTCATTGCGTGACAAAGGGGTGAGAAAGTCAAATGTTAGAATTTATTGTGTGGTAAAGGAGCACTTAAAAGATTAATCTTAAAGAAGAAGGTCAAACAATTGCATTTGATATGAATGGCAAAAGTGCATTTAATGAATGACAAAGAAGTGAGAAGGTCGAATGTGAGAATTCGAAATGCTTTAAGGACATTTAAATGAGAAATTCAAATATGAATGACATTTATTGCGTGACAAAGGGTGAGAAGGTCAAATCTGCGAATTTATTGCGTTGAAATAGGAGGAAAAAAGTTAGGTTAAAATTAGAGTTAGAGATTGCTTGACCAGACAACCTTTAGAAAGAAAGATGGACTCCCCCATGAAGTCTTACTATCACCATAGGGTCACAACGGCCTAATCTCGTCCATATGTATTTAATTGAATGGCTTCTATGATAAATAAATGATAAAAGATCTTTCCCAAAATTGTTCCCACTCCATTCGGGGAAAGAAAACCCTATTCCTTCCTTCTTTGTGAAGCACAATTTGATCCATTAATTGATGTCGGTTGAACATAGATCTCTGCTTGCAATTTTAACTTTTAGGTCAATATGAGGTTACTTAGCTCCACAATTTGAAATTCTAACTTCCCTTTCCTAAATATTATAGTCTTGTTTTCTTTTATATATTTTTTTTGTCATTGATTTTTCTCACTCATTATTTTTATTGTTAAAATATCGTCTTAAAAAAGTAAATTGGGTAATAATAGAATTGATCCAAACCACAAATATTTTATAAATAACCACGTGTGTTTTGATAGACACGCACACATAAGAGAAGTTTTAGTCAAAAATAATATGCTCACTCCAAAATATGTTTATAGTTCATTGGATTGGCCACATAACTTTAAACTAATTGACGAGAAAAGGTTGAAGAAAGTTTGACCGCCCAAGGCCATGAATTGTAAACATCTTTGTGATATCTCCTCACCGATCTAAAAATGCAAATTATTTTTCACCATCCTTTCACGCTGAAAGCTCATTGTAACCTCTTTTTACATGCTATATATGAGTACAAGTTATATTCAACCTCCATTCATATAAATGGTACCTTTCAACCTCTCTTTAACAACTCTACGTACAAGTTCTTCCCTTCACATTCAATAAATGTGTTTTTCTATATCTCATCACCTATTTTATAATACTCCATCCGTTTCAAAATGAGTGTCGCTTTAGCCAAATAGTTGGTTGCACTGACCTAATAGAAGTTTGCTGACCATTATCAATATATGGCAAACATATTTAACAAGGTTATGGTGATATATTGGACCATTGTTGTGCCCATAATCACTTTGGGTGGACTGCCTACACATATCAAATATGTCCACGCTATATTGAGTTGATTTAATTTAAATTTATATTTAACTGTTTTTTTCTGAGAGATTATATTTAACTTCTTACTATGGTGAAAAAATTAAGCCACATGAAAGAAGGTACTAAGTTAATATAAATACATAGTCTTTTGCTACATCAATACATAACTGTATAATTAACCATTAAATGGAGCAAAGATGGACCCTACAATTATGATGAAAATGACTAAATTGATTCATGTTATTGGACTAGGTAAATTAACATTTTAAAAGTTTGAAAAGACTAAATTGACCAAACTTTACAATTTAAAAAATTAACATTGTTGTTTAACTTGGTCTAGAAATACAAGTTATTCTTCAACTTCTTTTCACCTACTCTAGTTACAACCTCCCTTCACATTAAACGTGTCTTTAAAGCTATCTACATTCTCTATAAATACATATACCTACCTTCAAACCATAAAGTCTATGTTCATGGTCTCTTACATAAACTCCTTTCTACCTCTCTTCACACATAAACAAGCTCCATTCATTCTTTCTCTCTCAAATCCACTATAACTTACCATATCATATTTTTTCTTTTGACAACATTCATTCGTTTTTTATTTCGGAAAAAGCATTTTTTTTCTTCCATTATAATTTGAGTAGTGATATTTGAACAACTATATGAGACAACTTTGGTGACAACTTCTATTTTCTCTTTTTTTATTGGTCAAAATCAATAGAGAGAGAAAAAAGAAAAGAAATAATTAGAACATAATGTGAGTACGGTAGAGAGGGTTGTCAACAAGTTATATCAGTGCATGATTTGATGTATATTCCAAGATTTGTTTACAGTTCATGGATTTGGCCACCTAACTTTAAATTAATTGGCTAGACAAGGTTGAAAGAAGTATGATGGCTAGATCCATGGATTGTAAACATATCTTTGACAATATTCTATGTATGACAAACATACTTGGTAAGATTGTGCCGATACATCCCTCATTGATACAATTTGTGAGTCATTGTTTTACCAATAATCATCAACAAAGAAATCTGTAGCACATATGTTGGAATTGCTTATATTTACCAATTGATGCCAAAGGTTTGGAAATGAATGATACATTTCAGTTGATTTTATCTAAATTAAATTTGTTAAGTAGAAAAATCTTATTTAAATCTGAATCCCACTTAATAGCATTATCAAAAACTAAAATAGGGTTGGCTTCATTGGAGTGTGTGTACGCACACTCTGTCTTTATTTTTAACAAATGTTGTATGCATATCCCAATAATCTTTACGAAATTGTAGCCACAATCCATGAAATTCCTTCAAACCATGTCCTCGATACATGGTTGTAGAAGCCTAACAGAAGTTTGATGACCACAGTCAATGTATGCCAAACATACTTAGGAAACCTTGAAAATACATCTTACATTAACGGATTGAGTTGTGGATCCTTGTTGTTTTGTCAATAGTTACGTTTATATTTGTACAATTTGACATATATCAAAATTAAAAGTTTGGAAATTAATGCTACATTTTAGTTGATTTTATTTAATTTATATTTGTATCTCTAAGGAAATTATTACAAGCTTGACTCTCTTGAAGTATATGTGTGAAAACCTTGTTTTTACAACAAAACAAAAAAAAAACTAGTTTTTTTTTTAAATTTAATTTGTTAAGAAATCAAAATAACATAAATCAATGGCTAAAATTCACAATATTAAATTAAGTGATTATTATTTGACATATTAACATTTGTTGTTTGATGGACAGTCCACAAACAAATTTAATTTCCAAATCTCCCTTGCTTTCGGACAATTCACAAACAAATGTCCTGCTGTCTCAATTTTCTTGAAGCACTACTGTTTTACCGTTGCCAAAAATCCATTGTCTAGGTTCTCTACTGTCCGGAAGCTAGACAGAAGCGTATAGCATCTTTTCACCGTAAAAATATTGGTCCCTTGAGAATGAATCTATGTCTGCAACTCGCGGATGAACCTGCTGCACCAGACTGCTCAAAACAGTCGCATCTGCACTGTTTTCTGTATTCAAAATGTTGTGCTAGTTCCAAAGAAATACCTGATCAAAATAAAGCGTGGTATAAATTTGGAAATCTGATATACAGATGCTGATCACCTATCTATAAATCCTTCCAAAAAAACGTATTTTCCCAGTTTCCAACTTCTCTTAGTATTACCAACGAAAACTAGATTGTATCCACGTCAAACTCCATTCCAATTGAACATAAATCTCTCCACCATTATAAATCAAGTCTTTCACTAGTCCATATTTCTGACAACATAAATTTATCAAAAATATATACTGCCAAAACATTTTCTTTCTTCTACTGCTAGATCAGTACTAGATTGTTTTTGTATAAACAATATGGTAAGTGTTTCACACTACATTATCTTTATCGTAATTGTTGCCTATTTTTCTATCACCTAGTAAAGAAATTGCTAAGGTTTTGTTATAGCGTACATAAAAGCATTACAAATTGGTCAAATAAACTTCATATTATGCACACTACGCACTTTTAAATTAAAGTGTTGCTGCAACGTAGATCAATGTAGAAGTGAAATGGCAGAAACGATGAAAATATATGAATTTAAGGCTAGTAGATGACATGTTTATATGATTCAAAACAGAGGATTTTATAGACAAATACTGAAAATCATATCAATCCTTTGTTCAAGATTTTTTAATTTCTCTGTTGAAAGCGATAACTCACAAGTGTTGCAAAACATAAACCTGCACAAATGAATCTAAAGCATGTGGATAAAACAAGATTTGTTCTATTGTTATGATCTATATAACTGAAGAGAATATGGGCAGTATAGTCAATAATCGAAATTGGGGAATTTAAGGGACACATGCATGTGATCTACAAATGAAAGTCTTGGGATTGGAATTAATGCTAACTCAAAATATTCCTCAGTATTCTATAAGAGGCAAATAAGAGAATTGGTAAAATGTATTCTCTCAATTAAAGTTAGTGAGTTAAATCTAGTGGTTACTTGTATTATAAGCTAACTACTAGGTTTGTTGGTTTTATTATTCTCTAGAGGCAGGCCGTTCCTATGAAAATGAAGGTCTGACTCTTAAATAAAAATAGGTCCCTAATAAAATAACAACACAATTTTTTAATAAGAAGACAAAAAAGTTATATTGTAATTTTATTTGTAAATATATAATTCAATATGTTGAAGACAATTGGGATGAATGGGAGGAAAAAGAGATAGTGGGAATATATGGGCCTCAAATCCTTACTTAAAAAAAATTAATTAAAGAAGAAAAAAAAAACTAATTAAAGAAGAAAAAGGTTTTGTGTGTGTTGAACCTGGAACCGACCACTTCGACGGATATGTAACGCTTACCATTTATTTGTGTATATATTAATAATTTACATGCAGGAGATAATTAAAAAAATAGTTGGGCCCAAAATTTTGGAGGCATAACTCAGTAGAGCTGTTTGCACCCCTAAAAAATGGCCCTGTCTAGAGGTTAGATAACTGCTCTTTGTCTTGCACGTTTCGCTCCCACCCAGCTAACTGGACAATAATGCCCCTGCGATAGTTAAGTCACGCAACGTGTCTTAACTCACGCACGTTAAAAGCTCTGCGTGACTTAAGTCACACACCACTGGCATGTGCGCGAGTTAACTCATGCACGTTGGCCGGTGGTCAGAGCTGAAGAACAAGCGTTTTTTTTACTGTGGTCAGTTTTTCAACATTCAATCCACACGTTTTTTACCAAATTTTACACGTTTTTTGACCACATTAATGGTATTTATAACCTACTAGACCATCGACCCGTGCTCCGCACGGGTCTTGCTGACTAAAGAGGCACCTATTTGTCTCTCCATAATACTTGTCAAGAACAACATATTATTCAAAAAAAAAAGAAAGTTCTCATATACTTCCTCCATCCCAAAATATAAGCAAAAATGAGTCAACATAAGTTGATGTATTTGGTACAAATTTTGAACCAAATACGTTAACTTTTATTGACCAATTTTTGCTTATATTTTGGGACGGATGAAGTAAGTCGTATCATAAATATAGATTCACATTAATCATATCATTAAAGGAATTCTTACGTAAGAAGTTGTCAGAAATAATCTAGGTATAAAAATCGAGTCACCAAATAATTACAATATGTACGGAATTTATTTTTAATCTATGATGTTATTTACATCTAATTACTATAATTTGTCGAAACTAATTTACTCGGATCTTGTTATTTGTTTTATAAGCAATTGAATCTAATAACCCATATGACCACGGCCAAACATTTGGATCTCTGATTATTAGTTGAGTTTGACGACCAATGGTGAAATAATTAGTTTTGATGTTCATATTTTCAAATGAAAAATTATAAAAACAATAAATTTAATATGTTGGATAAGTGATATTACTTAGATTATTTTCATAGTTGATTGTAGTACACCAAA
>Ga0315915_1009488_pt1 | contig 11041 bp, 6 predicted proteins | sample MpolbnodulesMG_FD_207738 | JGI IMG/M metagenome (GOLD analysis project Ga0315915, IMG submission 207738) | Medicago polymorpha root nodule microbial communities from Los Angeles, California, United States - branched nodules | ecosystem: Host-associated > Plants > Roots > Nodule | place: USA... | reverse complement strand
TGTCGTAGTGTTTCCAAACTCCCTTGGATTTTAATTTTTTGTTTTGTTTTGTTGCGAAAGGCATGTTAAGCGGCTTGTTTTAATTGTAAATTATGACATAAATTTTTTGTTGTCTCTTCTAAAATGGTTGTTTCTTGTACATGAAAGTAATTTCTTGTATTTTAAGTGTTCTTGCTACATCCACATCATGTTTTATTGTGAAAATTTTCTTTGAGAAAAGCACAAAGTTGTAGTCTTTGAGTAAGTGTATGAGTAGGTATTTTAAGGAGTGCGTTCTAACTCTAATGGTAAATTGACCCTTAAAAGTCTTCAGAGTAAAAGTAGTGTAAGTTTGTGTGGGGAATAAAAAGATCAAACAAAGAGGGTCGGAAACAAAATTATTTCTAGGGCACCATTGACTCTAGGGTCAGGAGCCGCACTACCTGACTTCCTACGTGAAAATGTTGTCTCTAAAAACTAACTAGCTTACGTAATTCCTTCTAAAAGGGGATAGAACTAATACATACTTAGGAGGTATCATTGACTCTAGGGGGTAGGAGCTTCCCTACCTGACTTCCTACGTGAAGATGGTGTCTCTTAAACTTAAATTATGCAGCTCTACATAGTGGGCATCACTAACTCTAGAGGGCAGGAGCTGCCCTACCTGACTTCCTACGTGAAGGTGGTGTCTCTTAACCATAATTTCTACAGTGAACGGGAGTGAGTAGACTCTTCTTTGTCTTGGGATTGTTGGATATGACCTAATCCTTATCAAACCAAGCCTCGAACCCTAATTTTATGTAAATCTATTTTCTAATCTAATTTCACCGTTTTTATAATGAATTAACAAGTATCAAATTCATAAAGTGACAGCGGGGGGTTAGTACTTGTTGATTCATCATCACAAATATCAAAGCAAAGTATCGAAAGAAGAATTTTTGATATTGGAACTAGTGAAATTAGACAAGGATTGCAAAACGTGAGAATAGTCGAGCAAACCTTGAGACAATAAAGTTTCGTTCTTCAAGGATTCTAATAGCAATCAACCATGAGAATAATCGTGGTTGCTAGAGGAACACACTCACTGAAACCGAAAGGAGATGTGATAGGCTTAAGAGAAACTTGTCTTTAGAAAGATGAATGTAATTTACTCTACATTATATTACACAACATGTTTTTTTTGTTGCGAGATAATTTTATTTTTTTGTGGTGGCCGATGTTTGAACCTCAAATCTTACATATACTACCAATTGAGTAAAACTCACGATGACCTACGAGATAGTATATGATATTACACGACAAGTTAACAACAATCTTTCTATAAAAAAATCTTTAAAAAAATAATCTTTACAAAAAAATGTTTTTCTTGTAGCGCTTTATAAAAAAAAAAAAATCTTAACAACAGAATCTTTTTGTCTCTCTATTTTTATTATTATATTTTAAGAATGATAGCAACAAATTCTCCATGCCTAAAAAAAAAAAATCTCCATGCCTAAAACACTACGTTTAATTTAACTGTATAATTTATATCTATTATACCACTTTCACGAAAAATGATCTTGAAAAAGAAAATATTTCATTTTTAATTTGTTAAATATTTTATAATTTAAATCTGAATCTAGACTTTTGATCTCAAAAAGGGAGAAATTTTAAATTTGAGTCTTTACCATGTACAGCATTTTATAAATGCACTCCAACGCGGTTCCATCTTGCATTTCAAAATTGTCCATAAATATGAATATATTAATATGAAAATATAATTATACTAAAGAAAAATTGTCCCTTAACATATAGAAATAATGAAAAATTTAGAAAAACATAAAATTCATACCAACATTATCCCTTACTAAAAAGGTTAGTCAAAACTAAAAAATAGCACAAGGGGACAATTATGTTTTTAATGAAATATAATAATTTACGTCACAATCAATGGCAATAAAGTGAATTACGCTTAATAGAAGGAATACAAATTAATGAGATATATTTCCATCCTATTTCCAGTTTCATTCACATTGTCCATTCACATTGTCTTCCTCACCCACAAACAAAACAGATATACACTTCTTCTTAAAAAAATAAATTGATTTTTTTTTTTGACAAAAAAAAAAGACAAAAAATTTACACAAATATTATTATACCAAAGAAAAATTGTCCTTTAACATATAGAAATAAAAAAGTTTTGATATGTCTATTAGCCCTAATTCAACTTAATAAATACTAAAATCGTTAGATTAGACGCTAAAATCAAGTTTAAACTTGAATCTTCATTTATATTTTTTTTGGCCTAACAACCTAGTGACTAGAGCTCACAAAATTAAATGTAGAGAAGTGGGGTTCAGGGGTTCGAACCCCAGCTCCTGTATAAATTATGAAATGTCTCTATCAACTGAGTTAAGCTCATAGAGACATCTTCATTTATATTTATTGTCATCCCGTCTATTTAAGAACAAAAAATTCAGATCCACAAATCCTAATTCAACTAATAAAAATACTAAATTATTTGGTCGAACATGCGTGAATTTCTAATGATTGATACCATTTCGTCTATTAAAAAAAATATAGTGAAGAAACTTGAAAGTTTGGATATAAATTAAATAAAAATAAAAACCATATAAGAATTATCCCTTTTTAGCAAATAGTCAAAACAAAAAAACAACTCATTATTTTGTTTTTTAATGAAATGTCAATATAAATACCCATACCCATTCTCTTTCAACAACACATTGTTCACATTCACATTACCTTCCTCACCCCCTCTCTCCCTCTCTGTCACACAAAACAGAGAGAGGAGACAAAAACACAAAAAAAAAAACATGACAAACGCTTTTACGTTGGTAACACAACAATACAAAGCGTTGCTAAAAAAAAACATATTACTCTCATGGCGAAGCAAAAGATCAATTCTTCTTCAACTCCTCTCACCAATCTTCTTCATTTTTCTTATCTTCGCCATAGACAAAGCAATAAAAGCACAATCATCAACAACTTCTGCATTCAAAACCATCACAAACCCACCATTTATTCCATCTCCATCAATCAAACCTTGTGAGGAGAAATTCTTCGTGAAAAAACCTTGTTATGACTTTGTTTGGAGCGGTGAGGATGATCCAAAGTTTCGAACGATTGTTGAGAGGATAATTAAGAATAATCCTGGTAGAGAAATACCTGTTGAAAAGGTGAAGAGTTTTCGGGGTAAAGATGAAGTTGATGATTGGTTGTTTAAGAATCCTATGAAATGTCCTGTTGCTATTCATTTTGGTGAAAAGAATGGAAGTATTATTAGTTATGGGATTCAGACCAATTCTACTAGTGTTCAGAAACGTGGCAAGTATGAAGATCCTACTTTTGATTTTCAGTTGCCTCTTCAGCTTGCTGCGGAGCGTGAAATCGCTAGGTTTCTTATTGGAGGTATCATCGTAATCATAATCATAATTATTGTTTTTTAAATGGCTGACATGTTTGGTATCACAGTGAGTTTGTCAGAATCACGGGTGGGATACAGTGAGTTTGTCAGAATTGTGATCAAAATCATAATCGATGTTTTTTAAATAGCTGACATGTCTGGTATCACGGTGAGTTTGTCAGAATCACGGTGGGCTGCTGTGATACCAAACTCGCAATTAGTAGTTATACCGAACATCCAATTAGTACCAGTTATGGTATACTGCTGAGAATTGCGATCAAAATCATAATCAATATTTTTTAAATAGCTGATGTGTTTGGTATCATGGTGAGTTTGTCAGAATCACGGTGGGATGCTGTGATACCGAACATGCAATTAGTACTAGTTACAGTCTATTGCTGAATATTGTGATCAAAATATGATAAATGTTTTTTTAAGTAGCTGACATGTTTGGTATCACGGTGAGTTTGTCAGAATTGTTTTTTAAATAAACTGTTTATTTAAAACCCTTTCGTTTTAAACCTTGATGAAAATAGTTTAGTCTTTATTTAAAATTGGAGGTATAATCAAAATCTGGGTTTTAAATTGTGGTCTTAGTTATAGTCATGTTTACGTAGAATTATGATCAAAATCAATGGTTTTTAAATAGCAGGCATGTTTGCTATCAAAGTGAGTTTGTCAGAATCATGGTGAGCTGCTGTGATACCAAACGTGCATTCATCCAATTAGTAATAGTTATGGTATACTGCTGAGAATCACTGATAAATTTGACAGATGTAGCGTAAATATTGGTTCCTGAGACATCCAAAACCTTTGATGTTGCCGCGGCTTAGATTGTGATTGCAGATCGTTTGTATAATCAAAATCTGGGTTTAAAATTGTGGTCTTAGTTATAGTCATGGTCGCATCGCAATCAATGATATTGCATATAATTGTGGTTAAATTTGACTGATGTATGTAGTTCCAATTTTTGTTGCGGCTCAGATTGTGGTTGCAGACCTTTAAAACCTTGATCAAAATTTTTTAATTATTTAATTTTTAATTGGAGGAATTATCAAAGTCAAGGTTTTAAATAGAGGTGGTACTAAAGCCACAGTTGCATCGCTGTCAATGGTATTGCAGATAACCACAATCAAATGAAGTGTCAATTATGGTCACGGAGACATAAAAAACTTTTATGTCATAGTGTCAATTAATGATGAAATCCATGTTCTAAATTCTAATTGATGGCTTGATGATTTTTTCAGACCCAGACTTCAAGTGGAATGTGTTTTTGAAGGAATTCCCGCACCCAGGAATGGCTCCTTTCTCTACAGTTGGATCAATGGGTCCAACATTTTTTCTTGCAACTGCTATGTTTAATTTCGTTCTTCAGATGAGTTCATTGGTGACAGAGAAAGAGCTTAAACTTCGCCAGGTATGGTATAGTCATAGTCATAAACAAACACTTCTGTCCTGCCTATGTTGAGAATGCAAAAATTTCATCCTAGTGCCTATATTCTTCAAATACTGGTCATATGTTTCAATCCTTAGAAATAGTACACATTAGTCCATGTGAATAGTAAGATCAATATGGCCAATAGATATTGTTGATATATAGAAAACAAGGTTTTAAACTGTACTCACGATGCTTGATATTGCGGAGAGTTGTGGTTGAATGTAGCTGATATGGTCTTAATCCTGGTTGCATTACGGTCGTAGAGACATCAACACTGATGTCACATACCTTTATTTAAAACCTTGATATGAACTAAAGCGTTTCATTTTTTTCCATTAATTTTGTCTCACTGTCAAATTCTGCTTCGATAAATTTGGTTGTTTATTTTTTTCGTTTTCATCATGTTTGTTGTTGTCATGACATTTTTGTTTGGGATAGGCAATGACCGTGATGGGGCTTTACGACTCTGCATACTGGTTATCATGGCTAACCTGGGAAACAGTTGTTACACTCATATCATCTCTTCTCTTAGTTCTCACTGGCATGGTGTTTCAGTTTGATTTCTTCTTGAAAAACAGTTTCGCTGTTCTGTTCTTTTTGTTCTTCCTATTTGAACTCAACATGGTGAGAATCTTCTAGGTTTACCATTTATACTTTCTGTCTTTTCATCTGGGTCTGTTCTGTATTATGTGAATTTGATGGTTTTTCTGATGCCTAGTTTTTTCTCCTTTTGTTTTAGACTGGGTTTGCCTTCTTGTTATCAGCATTCATTCGTAAATCATCTTCGGCAACAACAGTCGGCTTCTCCGTATTTATTGTCGGCTTCATGACTCAGGCATGAACGAAATACTTTTCATTCTTTCATGACAAGGTTTATTGAGTACATCAAATCAATGGATGCTGATGTTTTTTTATATCTGTTATTTTATCTATTTGCAGATAGTGTCAACATTAGGAGGAGGAATTCTAAAAAATTTCGATCATCCATACCGAGATTTATGGTTATTGTTTCCGCCTAATCCTTTTGCTCAAGGCCTAAGTGTGCTTGCAGATGCTGTTTCAACTCCTGAAGATAATGGGGTTAGCTGGAATACACGAGGAAAATGTGCCGTTAACGACGATGACTGTGTGTTGACAATTGTATGAAGTGATTTTTGAGTTTGATTTTTGCATGCCAACACCAAAACTTGTTTCCATTTAAGAAGACTTTGACTTTCTGTTCCCTTTTAGATGAATATGTTCCATGGTTCTATATTTCCTTTTATTCCTCCCTTCCATTCAGCATTTCAGTAAGATTCCATGGTTCAAATAATTTACTTGGTATATCTTCTTTAATTGACAGAATGATATTTATATACGGCTTCTGGGCTCATTCTTTCTGTGGTTTGTTCTGGCCATCTACTTTGACAATATAATCCCAAATGAAATGGGTGTGAGGAAATCTGTGTTATACTTTCTAAATCCTCGTTATTGGACAGGAGACGGAGGACAAAAAGTGAAAGGTGATGATTATTTTATGTTTTAAGTTGTGTTTTTTTATTACTTCTTTCATGCTCTTTATGGATTAATTCTTCTAAACCGTTTTTTCACATTTCTTTCATAGAGGGTGGGCTTTGTAGTTGCATATTTTCATCCCGGCATGAAGAGTTTAGTCCACCAGATGATGAAGACGTCCTTGAAGAAGAAAATGTTGTGAAGCAGCAACAAACACAAGGTGTCGTTGATGCAAATGTTGCTGTTCAGGTACAAGGCATTGTGAAGACTTACCCCGGTACATTTAACTTTGGTTGCTGCGGTAACTGTAAAAGAACTGCTCCTTACCATGCTCTCAAGGTAAATCATCTATGATCAATTTTAGTATTAGAAGTTGGGGCGAGTAGAAGAAAACTTGTTCCTTTGTCTGTTTTCATGCAAAACAACTGCTCATGTGGGAAGTCTAATAAACTAGAATAAAACTTTTCATTTTCGGTTAGTTATTTAATGATTAGATTGAGCATCGACTGCATTATCCACAGTTTAGCCTCAAAGGCTCTTATATCTGAAATATTTTCCATTAGTTTGCTCTTGACATCAATTTTGAGTAGTTTAGGTGCAATTCTACTATACAACATGGATTTAATTATCCATCTCTTAAACAATCATACAAACTGAATATGCAGGATTTTACCATCTGTTAAATTATTTTACATGAATCTCCCACATATTTCGTGTTTCAATACGAAAATTTGGTAGTAATGAGGAAGGTGTTATTCTCAAATTACTTTCAGGGCTTGTGGGTGAACTTTACAAAGAATCAGTTATTTTGTCTTTTGGGACCCAATGGAGCGGGAAAAACTACAGCTATTAGTTGTTTGACAGGGATAACTCCAGTAACTGATGGAGATGGTGATACTCTCTCTCTCTCTCTCTCTCTCTCACTCTATGTTTAAAGAAAGAGTATGTAACTTTTCAATTTCCTTTACAGCGTTGATTTATGGAAATTCGGTCCGAAGCTCTACTGGCATGTCAAACATTCGAAAGATTATTGGAGTGTGTCCCCAGGTGTCTTTCTATCTCTCATTATATATGTTTTTCTTGTATGACACATAATTTACCACTGTTAGAATTAAGTTTGCCAACTAGACGTTGCTATATCTATTCAGTGATTTCCCCCTGACCTGGTAGTAGCTAGATGCTCTAATACCATATTGAATTGGAATTTTCTGATTGTCTAACTCGGATCTCACAACTTGTATTTATAGTGGTGTAACAATAAATATATTGAATTCCTATATTAAGATTGCGTATATAACAGATGACTGACCATTTACCAAATCTTATAATCTACAGTTTGATATCCTATGGGATGCTTTGTCTGGTCAAGAACACCTCGAACTCTTCTCTAGAATTAAAGGGCTGTCCCCAGATTCTATAAAATCAGTATGTTATCCAGTCCTGAACTTGTTCTGCTAGTTTGAATTGTTTGAAATTATCAAAAACCATTAGAAAACCTGCTTCTTTTTCCTTTTAATTCAACTTCTTCTGAAAATGTAGATTGCAGAAACATCATTGGCAGAGGTGAGACTCACGGATTCAGCCAAAGTAAGAGCTGGAAGTTACAGTGGAGGAATGAAGCGTCGTCTCAGTGTTGCAATTGCACTTATCGGTGACCCCAAATTAGTCATTTTGGATGAACCGGTATGCAAAAAAGGATGTATTATATATTTTTTTCCTTCTTAAAGCATATATTTTCTCAAAAGGATTAGCAGATTTAATCTTTCATTCTTATTTCTTAGACTACTGGTATGGATCCAATAACAAGGAGGCATGTGTGGGACATAATTGAAAATGCAAAAAAAGGGCGTGCCATTGTTCTCACAACACATTCTATGGAAGAAGCTGACATTCTAAGTGACCGTATAGGAATCATGGCAAAGGGAAAGCTGCGCTGCATTGGAACCTCAATCAGATTGAAGTCACGTTTTGGTACTGGTTTTATTACTAATATTAGCTTCGGAAACAACAATGATCACAGTCCTGCAAATGGTGACACAGCATCAGCAAGACATCGTGAGGCTGTGAAGCAATTCTTTAAGAATGTAAGATGAATAACTATAATGATTTCAGATAATTTTCATGACAAACAAAAGATTGGTTTTTGACCCATGAATTGTTTTTTGCAGCATTTGGATGTAGTACCAAAAGAGGAGAACAATAAATTCCTAACTTATGTGATTCCTCATGAAAAAGAGGCACTCCTTACAGTAAGCTTTCTTTTCTTGGCTTTGATTTCATTTGTTTTGAATCTGCTTAACACCATGCTACGGTTATGCTGATTACATTAACATCTAAATCATTATTCAGTTTCAAACTTTGTGCTTAATAATTTTTTTAAAATAGTTATATGTTTTTATAACCTCATAACACCTATAGTTAAATAACTCAAATTGAAAAACAACGATCTGAATTTATACGAGTTCCATATCTCCTTTATGCATGAAAACCTATTCAAATGAATCCTGTCTGTTGCTTAATGTTACAGTTCATAATGAAGAATAGCTCCTAAATTTGCATTTTTCCGTAGATTTTTTAACTGCATTTGTGAGAATGTGGCATGATACATGTATAGGGCACACAAAATGAGAAAAATCATGCATAGCGCACACAAAATGAATCATAACATGGAAGATTTTGGTTACTTTGATTGGTTAATATTCTCTTATACCGTTGTTTCTTTCAAACCAGAATTTCTTTTCAGAGCTCCAAGATAGAAAAGAAGAATTTGGCATATCTGACATCCAGCTTGGTCTAACAACTCTTGAAGAAGTTTTCTTGAATATTGCAAAGCAAGCAGAGCTAGAAAGTGCTGCAGCCGAAGGGACCCTAGTGACTTTGACCTTGACATCTGGAGAGTCTGTCCAGGTACGAGTAACCGCATTTTCTTTTGGTACACACCTCTCAATTTTCAAGAAATCGAGTTCTAGTTGGTTCTAGTTAGTTTCTCTAGAAAAAAGTGAGCAAAGATGGTATATTTACGTGGGACCTGTTTGAATTGATTTATTTTAGCTTATCCACTTACATAAGCACTTTCGAGACTGTTTGAGAGAGCTTATTTCCGTAAGTTGTTTTCGGCTTATTTCCATAGGTTCTTGAGGATAGCTTATGAAAACAATTTAGCTTTATTTTATTTTGTTATAGAAACAACTTATACATAAACACTTACTATATGGTAAGTGCTTATAGAATAAACACTTAATTAAGTTGTTTATCCAAACAGGACCATAAACTAGTACTGGTGAAAAATAAAAAACCATTTTAGAGCATGCCTCAAGAGAGTACTCTTTTCTTTTAAATTGAATAAAAGCTGTAGCCATGACAACTAGCAATTTTTTGCTGATGAATAAAATAATTTTGCAGATTCCTGTAGGAGCTATGTATGTGGGATTTCCAGGATCAGAGTCTGCTGAATACCCCACAGGTTTTATGGTAGAAGTACACTGGGAGCAAGATGACACCGGTACCCTTTGTGTTGCCGGCCACTCCCAGAAAGCTCCTATTCCTCAAAATATCCAACTACCATCTGCTACTGCAAGACAACGCCGGTCAGGGTCAGTTCATGGAGTTGTGATTGATCCAAATCAAGTTAGTTCAGACAGTTTTCAATGATTCATGCTCAGTGATTTCGGGAGACACACTCAGGATAGAAAAATGAAAGGAAAAAGAGAATGGATTGGTATTTCACATTAATATTTTTTTTTGGTTACATGGTTTCGCTTGTATATGTGTTGTCAATTGGTACCTCAATCGGATATGTTTGGAAGAATTTGGATAGGAAGGGAGGACTTACTTTTTTTTACTTTAAATATAAATTCAACGTAATTAAAATGTTGCATGATCATATTTTATGTAATTCTACTAATATTTTTAAATTTTTAAAATCTCAAATATATACCAACAATATATACTTGGTCCTAAAAAACATTCTTCTCCAAAACACTCCAAGATCCTTCAACCAAACTTACCCTTATAGAATTTAGCCATTTCCTCTGTTGGAAAGTTTATTTTCTTCCGGATAATTAAGTTGAAGAGTTTGAACAATTTAATCCTATTTTACTAATTTTTCACTTTACTTAAACATTAAAAATGGATTATGTCATATGTACTTCAGTTGTGATTTGAACAATGATTTGCATTGCAATCATTATTTATGTTTAAAGAAGGTAGTAAGGTACATTTGTTCATTAATAGTATTTCTTTCAAATATTTCATTTACGTTTAAAATTATATATTTTTTATTTCAGAACTTTCAATGTTGCTGGAAATCCCACTTTCTTCAACACACCTAGTAGCATTGCCAAAAGATTGAGAAAATGCTACACAATTTCTTTATAAAAGATGAAATGTATTAAGAACATGGTTACATATATTGTTATTTACTTGCCCTAAAGCCAGACCAAAACTGTAACGTCCCGGATTTTTAATCCAAAACATTACGTCTAATTCTTTCTTCTTAGAAAAACAAGACTATTCTTTTTTTCCTAACAAGAACTTAACAAAAATAGTTAAACTAATCTAATTACAATTCAGAAAACCCAAATTTGTTTCCCCGCGTACACACTTCAAGCAAAGCATCAAGCACACATCATATTTCCTGTGGCACCTAAAATGTTGGTTGTAAGGGTTAGTCTTCAACACTCATGAAATAAAATCAATAATAGATTAAGACATCAAATAAGAATATA
>Ga0315915_1009487_pt1 | contig 11041 bp, 4 predicted proteins | sample MpolbnodulesMG_FD_207738 | JGI IMG/M metagenome (GOLD analysis project Ga0315915, IMG submission 207738) | Medicago polymorpha root nodule microbial communities from Los Angeles, California, United States - branched nodules | ecosystem: Host-associated > Plants > Roots > Nodule | place: USA... | reverse complement strand
GATTGTTATATTAATCTTACTAAAAAAGTGTGAGCAATAATACTTGACATTATTATTTTCAACATTTTCTAATTTTTTTTTTTGAAGAGGCTAAAAACATTTTCTACTATTGATTAGATTATGCCTCTTTTTAATGTTATTGATGTTAAGCCTTTGATGTTGTTTATTATTTAAATAAAAATTGATTCTTTTTATGATTTTCACTTTTTTTTTTGCATCCTTTTAATATAGTTCAATTTTTAAAATTAAAACAAAACTTCTAAATTGTTTAGGACCATTTTGAGATTTTTAATTTCCTTTGTAATGTTCTCGTTTCTAATCATAACATATTTAATATTACTATACATCAAACGCAACATATTCAATTCATGTTACACTCACTTTATTGAAGTGTTAGTTCTTCACTACCTAACACTTTATTTCATACAGCATATTTGACATAATGATTGTCGGATAAAAAATTTCCTAACGGTTGTTGGATAAAAAATTTCCTTTTAACTTCAGTGGTATTTTCCTATCATATAAGACATTGGGGGTTTCTTTATTTTGACACTAAACTTAAATTTGATAATTTATATCTAATTTTATTTCTCCATTGTTTTATGCGATGCGTCTAAAATATTTAAACTGTATGCGTAGGACATGATCTCCAATTTTTGGTTTTTTTTTTCTGACCCTAATGCCAAAAAAAAATTCAAGTCTGACCCTCTTTGAAAAAAAATTTCCAAAATGACCCACTTTCATTTTTTGGGGATTTTTTTTTATCGTTTTCCTCATTCCCGCCGTTTCAAATTACGGAAATGAGCCCCTGCCTGACACGTGTCAGTCGGTCACGGGCTGACACGTGTCAGTCGGTCACAGGCTGACACGATGTGACGTTTTTTTTCTTCCGTTCCCGCCATTCCAATTGGCGGGACTAACTTTTTTATTTTATTTTTTTGTTTTTTTGGCAACAACATATATATAATTATAATACAATAAATGATAAATAAAAATAAAAACTAATTAGTTTATTCATAAGAAATAAAAATAAAAACTACTTTCTCCGCGGCAACCAATTATGCCAATGTAAACTATGATCTCCCGTAGCACATAATTTATCTTTTTAGATCGTGTCATATTTCAGAAACTATAAATGTAAGTTGCTATTATTTTATTTTCATTGAAACTTAATTATATTAATATTATTTATGTATAATTAAGAAGACTTAGTTATTGACAATATTAATATTTTGTAGAACGAAGAACAACATTACCTTCGAGTTCGATGTCATCGTAATATTTCCTCGACGCCCCCAACCATTGAAGATAGCTTAAGGTCAGCAGGATTATGGGACTTTACTAATTTAAACAAATATAACGTTGATAATCGTTTAATAGTCGTGTTATGTGAAAGATGGAGGCCGGAGACACACACGTTTCTTTTTTCATCGGGTGACCCGTACGAAATAAAAAAGATAAATTATGTGCTACGGGAGGTCATAGTTTACATTGGCGTAATTGGTTGCCACAGAGAAAATAGTTTTTATTTTTATTTCTTATGAATAAACTAATTAGTTTTTATTTTTATTCATTATTATTGTATTACAATTATATATATGTTGTTGCCAAAAAAACAAAAAAACGAAAAAAAAATAATAAAAAAGTCAGTCCCGCCAATTGGAATGGTGGGAACGAAAAAAAATTAAAAAAAAATGTCACATCGTGTCAGCCTGTGACCGACTGACACGTGTCAGGCAGGGGCTCATTCCCGCCATTTGAAACGGCGAGAATGAGAAAAACGACAAAAAAAAAATCCCCAAAAAATGAAAGTGGGTCATTTTAGGAATTTTTTTCAAAGGGGGTCAGACTTAAATTTTTTTTTGGCATTAGAGTCAAAAAAAAATAAAATTCCCAATTTTTATCTTTTTAAGTCGGAAATACTTTATCTTAGGTTAAAATTTCATTTCATATGCTTTAAAATGAATAGTTCAGTTCAATTTAGAGTAGCCTTGTCCCCTCAATTTTAACTAGGCATTACAAACATCATAGGTTCGCGGCTGTTGGATCTGGATTCAACGCTGTTACAGCAGGATGCTGTAACAGATCTTGGCCGTACAATCTTTGTTCAATGGCTGAGATTATTTTGCTGTGTAAAATTGATTTTATAATCTGAACCGTCAGATCACAAATGAATGGTCGAGATTCGCTACAGTGTGAAACTACGTGCTGTTTTTACAGCAGGGAATCCGGGTCTATTAAACACAGTAGCCCCAACCACTGTGTTGCCGTTGCCGGTCTCTTCTATGTATTGGAATGTCTTGTTACTGTCAACGACTATAACATCAAATTTCACAGCAGAGATATTAATGCAACATAGTTACGTTAGCACATGGTTTATGACATTTTCTGCGTCATATACTTCCGTTGAAAATTCTTGCTATACCTTTTTTGGAAATGTTAACCGGTGTTCCAGAGTACGGGTTAAAAATATGAAAAAGGAAACTATATAATTGTTAATGTATTGAAATTGTGTAATTAATTAATAATAAAGTCAAAAACAATTTTCTTTTATGATAATAATTTCCTATTATGGTATGCTTAACCAGTGCTCCAAGGCATCGGTTAGCTAGACCCTACTTTTTTTTCTTCAAGTACATATACTTCCATTAATTTATAATTCTTTGCATTTAAAAGAGATATCTAAAATTAGAGAAGATCTTCCTCTGCATTTATGAAACACCCTACCAAAACTATTCATAACCATATGTGTGTGTTTTGTCTATCGGTTATGTGTTTTTCTACGTAGCACCAGTAGTTACTAGTATAATCTCTGGAGAGCTGGAATTTGATTCTGTGAATAAGATCTGCATATCGAAAGCGGTAAGCTAATTTTGAAATTTTATGTTGAAAGTGACATACGAACCGCGATTCTCGACAAAATGTTTTTAGCGTATCTTTGAAACTGAAATTGATTTGTTTCAGGTTAATTGTTGAAATAACTCTAATATCAGGCTATTAACAACGAGATCTAGAAGAGGAAAAAAATTTCAGGAGGAAAAAAAAAACACAAAACATAAGATTGAGAAACTCAGGAGTCGGCAAACAAGATATAATCTAATTACAAAGGAGGAGAGGTTTATATATCTAAAGTGTCAATGTTGACAGCCCCATATTTAATCAGCCAATCGGCACATTCATTGTCTTCCCTCAAGATGTGGGAAAAGGAAACCAACCAAAGAATAGCATAAAACTTTCTAATAAGCGAAAGAATAGTCGGATGAATATGAAATTCATTCTGATGGTCATCATCAATAGAATTTAAAGCCGCTTGAGAATCAGATTATAGAGTAATAGATCGATTACCAAGGTCCCAAGCCACTTGAAGACCTCACAAAATTCTTGAGAGTTCAGCAAACAAATTAGACGCTCTAATGATTTCTTAAAAGGTCGCCGAAACTTGCATTGCCTGAGTTATTGAATGAGGAACCATCCATGTTAACTTTTATATAACTATATGCGGGGGGGATACCAACGAACCTGATGATGAATAGGATGTTTGTCTGCATGACCAAGAACATGAATGGAAGAGTGATAAAAAAAATGAACAAATAGTCACTTTAGTCCCTGACTGTGCATCTCGCTGTCACATAGGTCCTTGACTCAGGATTAAATACAAATAAGTCCCTGACTCTGCACTTCCGTTATCACTTTAATCCCTGCTGTTAAAAAATTCTGTTAAGTGATGATGTGGCACATGACTTATGCTGACAAGGAGTATGGCGTATCACAGGGACTAAAGCGAAAGTAAAAAATGGTCACTTTGGTCCCTGAACCGAAAATCAATATCCTCAACTTACTGTTAGGTCCCTGACTGTGCATAGTTACTATCAGTTAGGTCCTTGACTGTGCATATTTACTATCAGTTAGGTCCCTGACAATAAATACAAAATTTCACTAAGGTCCATGGGAAGTTGTTAGTTAACATGCCACTGACTGAAAATACCAAGGTATCTGTGTTAAATACCAAAATATTAGTATAAATGTTTCCATAATTGAATTTCAAAATTTCACACAAGTCTTTTCTTTCAAGCAAAGGCAAAATCTGACGGGGTAAATCAATTGACCAAATGCATTGAAATAATAACTAAACTAACCAGCAAAAGCATTTTGGTTTCAGACTTTCAGAAAATGACAAAAAAATTATAGCACAACAGGTTTAAAAATAACAAGAAAATCTACATAATAACACTGCAATGATAGCAAAATAACATGCAATGACTTCGTATCAGCCACAGGATCCTTAGCATGCTGAAAAATTAACATTCAGATTCCAAAGTATAGATCAAACTAAAAACCGACAATCAAATAAGAACTAGAGGCATTAATTCTAGTCAATTAACAACAATATAGTAAGAAAAGATCTTCAGTGTCACAAATTCACCAAAAACTCTAGCCAAATATGTCTCAGTGTCACGACACCTAGTTTTCTCTTATGCATGATCACAAATATGTCTCAATGATGTGATAGTGATCATTCTTGTAAATGTATTGTACTTTGAAGAACATTTTAGTTAAATGAGCAAAAATATTTGAAAATAACAAGGTCAAGCTGGTTGTAAATACTGGGTGTGTTTTGAATGGCTCAATAAATTCTTTACTAAAAAAAGTACTTTATATAATTAATTGCATATGAAAAAGAAAACGTAATGAAACCAAATGTTAAACTTAAATAGTTAGCTCAAACACACAGACACATGTTATGATTGTTGGTTGAAATTATGGCATAGAAAAACTATTACTGAATATACATGTATTTATATGTCACAGGTTCTTATTGTGGGGTCAACATGGTTGATAATAACTAAGTTTTTGTTAAATATAGTATACAAGAATATAGTACACACAGACACACAGGTCCTGATTGTGATTTAAATGTGAATATAGTTACAGGAATATAGTACATACAAGTTTATGCTAAATTTAATCCTTAGTAAACAATTCTAGTTATTACTAAACTTCATATAATCCTTAGTTGTGCTAAATATACCTTAGTGTTGTGAGTATGTAGCATGTTAAACTAACAACTTTTCATGGACTTTAGTGAAATTTCGTGTTTACTGTCAGGGACCTAACTGATAGTAAGTATACACAGTCAGGGATCTAACAATAAGTTGATGATTTGATTTTCAGTTTAGGGACCTAAGTGACCATTTTTGACTTTCACTTTAGTCCCCGTGACACGTCATACTCCTCGTCAGCAAAAGCCATGTGCCACGTCATCATTTAACAGAATTTTTTAACGGCAGTGACTAAAGTGATAACGGAAGTGCCGAGTTGGGGACTTATCTGTATTTTTTAACAGCAGGGACTAAAAAAAATACTATTAACAGAAGTTTAAGTATCTTTCTTAACCTACTAAAAAATCTCTTCGATAGCTTGTATAAAAATAAAAGACTTAATTGCTATTTTCGTCCCTTAACTAATTTTTGGTATCGCTTTGGTCCCGTAACTAAAAAAAGGTCCGTTTTGGTATTTTAACTTTATCTCCGTTACAAATTTTGATCCTTTCCGTTAATTTTATTAAAAAACTGTTAGGGTTTGTACAATTCATCATCTTCATTCAACTTCTTCATCATCCTCCTCATCTACCTTCATCAACCTTCATAAAAAAACTCAACAAAACAAATCCAACATCTCTTTTTCATCACTCTTGATCACCATCATCTCATCTTCAACAAACATTAACATTGGTATTATTAATTAGTGGTTTCCAAGTCAATTTTCCACCATTGCTTAATCAATATTTATTTTTCTAAAATTGTTGAAAAATATCTGTTTGAGGGATCTAGCGGTTGTTGTTATTTCTGCTATGATAAATAACCTCAGTTACAATAACAAAAAACAAAAACAGATAACATTTATGAGAATCACAACTCTTCTTCTCCCGTCCTTTTTCACGGTGGCTCCGCAATTGGAGTGGTTGCCGTCTTTACCAAACCATAAACAACAACAAAGAACATAAAAAAACAACTCATAAATTAATTTACCCAGAAACAAGAAGAACAAACCCCCCACAAAACCCATGAGATCTAATTCGTGATGCTGGTGATGTTGGCGACATGTAAAATGAGATTTATGTTGTTGTGGGGTGAGGGATCTGTCACGCGTGTTGTTGAGTAAAGGCTTTCTCATATCTGAATGAAAAAGGGAAGGAGAAGAATAGAGAGGTGTAGCCGTGTAGATCTTAAAGGAGAAGGATAGAGAGAAGAAAAGTGTTAAGATGAATGAATTAATTATGGAAAAGTATGATGATGAAGATTATGATTTTGGGCCATTTTAATTTCAGTTTTTGAATTTTTCTTTTCTTTTCCGAGTTTGTTTGAATTTCTTTATGAATGTTTGAGAGGAGAGGGAAAAAAATAGAGTTTTAAAGGCTTTTCTGGTTTTTTTTTTCTTTCTAATTGGAGGTGATTTTGTTGTTGTTGTTGATGATGGGTTTTGTTGTTATTGTTTGTTTTTGGTGCTGAGTTTTGTTCTTGCTTTTGTTGATGATGTTCTTCCTATTTTTCAAAAATTGATGAACCCTAACGTTTTTTTTAATTAAATTAACAGAAAGGACCAAAACATGTAACGGAGATAGGCTTAAAATACTAAAATGTGTGTATGTTTAACTACAAATGTTCATAATTTTTTTCCTTCCAAAATATGATTTTTAAGAACAATCTATCTATAAAATATTTCAAATACTTATTATAATATTTAAAAATCTATCTACATGCAAAAAAATTCTACAAAATATAAGTAAAGAAGGTCCTTTGATGAAAATGGTGATAGTAGAATAGTGCATGAAGTGGCCGGAGGAGTGCCAAAAACTATTATTCTTTTGGAAAACAATGTTAAGAAAATTTATACATGGAAAACTTTTATCAAAACTTTGTGAATGGTAAATATAAAAAACACGGGACAAAGATTTGTGAATGATAAATATAAAAAATACATAACCAAACTTTGTGAATGGTAAATATAAAAAATACATACCAAAATTTATGAATGATAAATATAAAATAAAATAAAAAAGGAACCAAAATTTCCGAATGATAAATTTACAAAAAGCTTGAGATCAAAATTTGTGAATTATAAATTAAAAAAAAAAAACACGGGACAAAGATTTGTGAATGATAAATATAAAAAATATAGAACCAAAACTTTGTGAATGATAAATATAATAAATACTGACCAAAATTTATGAATGATAAATATAAAAAAAACGGAACCATAATTTCTGAATGATAAATTTACAAAAAGCATGAGACCAAAATTTATGACTTATAAATTTTAAAAAAACATGGGACCAAGATTTTTGAATGATAAATATAAAAAAAAAAACATGGGATCAAGATTTGTGAATGGTAAATATAAAAAACACAGGACACAGATTTGTGAATGATAAATATAAAAAAACACATGGGATCAAGATTTGTGAATGGTAAATATAAAAAACACAGAACAAAGATTTGTGAATGGTAAATATAAAAAACACACAACAAAGATTTGTGAATGATAAATATAAAAAACACAGATCAAAATTTATGAATGATAAGTATAATAAAAAACGGAACCAAAATTTCCAAATGATAAATTTACAAAAAGCACGAGACCAAAATTTGTGACATGTAAATTTTAAAAAAACATGGGACCAAGATTTGTGAATGACAAATATAAAAAAAAAACACACACAGGGTTTGTGAATGGTAAATATAAAAAACACGGGACAAAGATTTGTGAATGATAAATATACCAAACATTCAAAATTTCAAATTAAAAAATAATAACCATACCATACCACATATCATAACATCCCACTGAGTGGGACTCCCCAAAGGTTCCTTAAAAAATGAACCCATGAAAATATTGGTCAATGATGGACCAATTTTTTCAATGGTTAGATTATATGAACCCCTAAATATTATCATGGTCTATAAACACTAAATCTAACCCATGAAAAAAATCTTTTATAATTATTATAATTTAAAATGTTACATATTGTTACGGTAATTTTTTTTTTCTTGACAAATTTGTTACAGTAATTTTTTTTATTGGTATTTACACTATTTTTTTTACGAATTTGTTACGGTAATTGTTGGACAACTGCATATTGTTGTTATTTTATTTTATTTTTACGAAAGCGTACAAGTTTTTTTAAGGAGAAAAGGACTTTTTTTTTTACAAATGGCAGAAAAGGTACATGTTATTTTTTTTGAAGAAAAAAGATACCATGTTATTGTTACCTGAAAAGTACAATTTAGGTACCATTATCAATTATTTATTTATTTTCATTATTTTTTTAGGATATTCATATTATCCTTTCAATAAGAATAATAATAGCAGTAAAAATAAATAATACATTCTTTAACTGTTCATTGCTATCTTTTATAAAAAAAAGCTTTTCATCGCTATGTTTAAGTAAATGAAAATAAATATAAAATAAATTTTTGTGAGTAAATATTAATTTAATATTATAATATAAAAGATATATTAAATTATTAAATTCTAAATAATGATTGAAAACGATGGGTTTTCATTGAAAACAATTGAAGATTGAATGTTGAAATTACAAAAAGAGAGAGAAAGCAAGAAAATATTTTAGAGAGAGTAAAGGAAATAATTAGATGTGTGAGGTGTACTGTGTTATTGTGCTTAATACAATCCAATGACTATAAATATTGGTCCATTATGGACCAATACTTACACAAAGTTCAGGCTATGTCTACGGTGGAAGATTTATATAGGTCTCCTATCGTGGGAGACCCCCACCTTTTTTTTTTTTTTTGCAAATCAAATAAAAATCATTGGATATATAGATGAAAGATATTGAACGACTGTGATGTATAGGGAATATGGCCCACAAAAATTAATATTTACTCATAAATTTTGATTTTAAAAAATGAAATGGAAATTGAAATTAAACTTACGAAAGGGTGTTTTGGGAATTGTCACAAAAAATTAAAAATCCGGCAACAATTTCATAATTTTAAATTTAATTAAACCTCTCTAAAATTAAATTTTATTTTAATACAATCCAAAAAATTTATTTTAATTATACCATTATAATGCCAGTCCATATAAGATGCACATCACCTGTTTTGGAAATAAAACGAAAACAGAAGAAAATAATGACAATCCAGATGGACAGAAAAGAAATTAAATTAAAATTAAATTTAATTTTGGAGAGGTTTAATTAAATTCAAAATTATCAAACTCCATTATAATTTTTTAGCAATTGTTAAAAGAAAAAAAAAAGAATTGAATATAGTGTTTCCAAACCGGGACACATTTGCATTTTCAGGATTTTGATTGTATTTAATTGTTGTTACCAGTTTTGAATAGTGATCAAATAATCAATAATTTAATTTATTTTATTATGGATTTTTATATATAGCAAATCTTACATAGACACAAGCCTAAATAAAATTTACATTGACACACATACATGAAAGCTAAAATTTTAAAGAGTAACGATGTTAAGTGACGAGACTGTTATTTTCTCTTTTAAATTTTATCGTTTTTGTGTGTTCAATTTTATTTTTATTTTGAGTTGTTTCCAACTAAGAATTTCTCTTCTATATAATTAATTCTATCATTGAATAAGACCTAAGTGGACTAAGGACGAAGTACGAACTCAAATTTTGACGATCGAAATTTTTCTCATAAGTCAATGCGACAAACTATCTCTTCACTCAAATTCAAGTTTCTAGTTCATTCTAAGTTCAATTAGGTTGTTTGGGTGAGTTTATGATAGGATTGTTTGATAAGTTTAGTAAGACTAACTTCCATTCTACGAGAATCTTCTTAGGAACTTAGATTCTTATCTTTGATAATCTTACTAAGTCACTCTTTCGTTCTATGAGAATCTTCTTAAGAACTAAATTCTTATCTATGACAATCTTAGCTATACTAACTTCTGTTTTGTGAGAATCTTCTTAACAACTTAGATTCTTATCTATGATAATCTTATTAAGACTAACTTTCGTTATGTGAGAATCTTCTTAAGAATATAGATTCTTATCTTTGATAATCTTACCAAGACTAACTTCCGTTCTATGAGAATCTTCTTAAGATTTAAGATTCTAATTTATGACAATTGATGGTCGGATTTGGCAAGTGTACCAAATCGTTTACCAAGTAATAAAGTGATAATTAAGTTATATGAGAATCTTAGTAATACTTACTTCAATTATATGAGAATCATTAAAAGAACGACTGTCCATTCTATGAGAATCCTAGTAATACTTACTTCAGTTGTATGAGAATCATTGAAAGGTCGATTGTCCATTCAATGAGAATCCTAGTAATACTTACTTCAATTGTACGAGAATCTTTGAAAGACGGACTAACCATTCTATAAAAATCATAGCAATACTTACTTCAGTTGTACGTGTTGAAACAAAGGGTGTTTCTCAAAATCACCTCTTAAGTTTTGATGATAACAAGGTATTAAAAATTATCAATTGGATATGCTAAACAATTTGTTCAAGTGTACAGGATCCAAAATTCAAGTACTATTCATAAAGATTCTGATTGAACAAGTCAAAGAGCAAAGGAATTTTATTTGAAGCTTAGAGCGTCTGGAAGAATGCGTCTGAAGAAATGCATCTGAAGAAGTGTGTCTGAAGAAACGAGTCTGAAGATAGAGCTCCTGAAGACACGTCATCAAAAGCAAGATCATCAGAAGCAATGGTTATCAGAAGCATCTCGCCAGAAGCTACTTCACCAGAGTTGACAAAGTACAATGTACGAAGTGTACAACCACGAAATCTGCAACCACCATCTCTGCAACTTTGTCTCTACATCAAGACAATAATAACAGTAACATTGCTGCTATAACACCCCGTTTTCCCAACAATGTAAATAATACAAATAATCAGAGTATTTAACGTAAAACGGAATGTCACACTACTTTTAAAACATAAATAGAGTAAAGTTACTATTTATCAAAACAACCCTGTCAAAAATTCATTTATATCGCAGCGGAAAATTATTTCAAAATCAACAACTTTGT
>Ga0315915_1009485_pt1 | contig 11042 bp, 3 predicted proteins | sample MpolbnodulesMG_FD_207738 | JGI IMG/M metagenome (GOLD analysis project Ga0315915, IMG submission 207738) | Medicago polymorpha root nodule microbial communities from Los Angeles, California, United States - branched nodules | ecosystem: Host-associated > Plants > Roots > Nodule | place: USA... | reverse complement strand
TGTGTATTTTCTATTAAATATATAATTTTTTAATAAATAATTGTTGTTTTTCAATAAATAGTTGCTATTTTTAGTTACTTTAACATGTGCAATATTGCATATGTTAGACAAACCCTTTTTAAAAATCATGGCATGATTTGTGCATGCCATATTGAGAACTATATAATAAAAACTTCATTTCAGAGCAAGGGTTGTGAATTTATGGATCTAGAAGACACATTTTGTAGTTTAGCATTAAGTGGTGACTTGCCATCCAATTTATAGGTGGTCCTATTTCGTGTAATGTTATCTTCTTTTACATTAATTATTTGTGCTTTAGCTATGAGTAGCTAAATTCGTATTGATTGTCTTGGATGGATCTATCTTGAGCTGTTTGAAATATGTATACTGTTAATCTCTATTCAAATGCAATGATAATCCTAGTGTTATTCAGAAATATATGTTCTTAATGCTTTTTGTATATTGATCACATAAAAATTGATTTCAAATATCAATTGACTACTGACAATAGCTATTGAATTGGATCTGATAATTTTAATTAATTTAACGGGTCAATCTAAGGACAGATGATTGTTAGGTTATGGCATTTAAATTAACATTCATATCAAACCCTTCAATGATTGATAAATTTATTGATAAAAAAGTCACATTATTTTAAAATGTCGTTTTGTCAACTCATCAAAACACATGCATTTTTCCATTGTTAGATCCCACCAAAATGCAAAAGTGGATGTATTTTAAATAATAGAGGTTGGATAAAAATATTTGCATGAAAATGCATGACATCCAAAAACGTATATTTAATATAAAAAATTATGCAAACGAAATTCAAAAACTAACGAAACAATTAATCATGATGCTCAGAGTTCTTAGAGTGTCTACCGTAGGTTTGATCATCACATTTGACAAAGAGAGACCCCACACGTGAAGTTCACACCACATCTAAATTCAAAACCATAAAACATTAGGTATATTAGTCATTTCAGTTATATGTTGCTCAATATCTACTCTTACATACAATGTAGAAGTTTAAATGACACATGACACATTAACGTATTTCCCTAAGTGTGAGACTATTTGTATTTGTGATATCAAGAAATAATCAAATAAGTTCAAAGGTACAACAAGGTAAAAAATGTGGTGGTGGCGGTTTCATAGAGGGATGTCTTTGTTCCTTTGTTTCACAAGAAAAGAGAAAGCAAATTAGAAAAAGAAATAAGGTGAAGGAATTTAAAATAATAGAGATTCAATAAAAAATTAGAAAAACGTAGCAGAACACGTCTACAATTTTTCCATTGTAAAATCGGACCAAAGACTAAAAGTGAAGGAATTTAAAATGAAATTTTAGCACACTTGTTTTAATATGTTCTGTCAGAAGTTTCGATGTTTGCAATGTTCTGATTAATGTTTCAACATCACGTAATAAACAGAAATAAAATCAATAAAAATAAACGTCAAGAAAGTAAAGAACACAGAGAGTTTGTTGACCTAGTTCGGTGACAAACACACCTACTCTGGGGCTACCAAGCCAGGAAGGAAATCCATTAGTGTAGTCCTTATTCTAAAGCTCTCAGCCTAGGACCTACCCGTATTGATTTCAACTTAGGAAATTCTAGATCTGAGATCCCATCTCACTGTCCTAATGGTTAGTCATAGCCCCTGTGACCTATCAGACCTAAACACAAACTCAAGGATGAAGTTACCTTCAAACACAAACAACAAACACCTTGTCTCATAACTTCGGTGTAGTACACAAGAGTATCAAACTCACACACACAGTCCTAAACAAGTATCACAGATGATACAAGGAAGGCTCACAAAAGGTTCTAAACTTGCATCACAAACGATACAAGAGTAGAGCACATGTAGACTCAAAACCCTAAATCTAAACTTTTTAGTATGACGGTTTGAATGATCAATTAGGTCTTGAAGTCTCCCTTATATACTGATGCAGCTTGGGCTAAATATTCTTGTTGGGCTTCAGCACAAAGTAGATCGGTTCAGCTAATCTCCAAAACAAGAATCAGAAACTACTTTAGAATAACAAATATTTCCTAAAATAAAAATACTACTTTAGAAATATTTCACAGCTGATTCCTGTAAAGATATGTGCGTTGCTTGGTCAATAAGATAAGGAAATATTGTTTCCTTAAACAATAAAGGGCGCACGTACAAATAGGCATGAAGCCAGACACACTGAACCGTGCCAGGATGTTGGAACATTGTACCCAACATCTTACAGAGATGCCTAACCACATGTTGGAACATTGGTTCCAACTTACACACCAAGGATATTTGTTTTAGCAATAATACAGCCAATACAAATACCCAACATAAAATAATAGAGATTTAATAAAAAATTGCTTGAAAACGAATAACATCCCAAAACTAAAATTTAAGATACAAAATTAAACAAATGACACCAAAAAACTAACAAAACAAATCGTCATAATGTTGGTAATTTTGCATGAACCTTTATTGGGTTGTATCATAACATTAGGCTAAAAGCAAGCACACAAGTGAGATTCACATCACAACTTCACCCAAAATCTTAAGCCATTATGTATATGAGTCATCTCACTTATATGTTGCTCAACATTTACTATTGCATTCAATGTCTTATTTTAACTCACACTTCCGCTCCCCAAAAATCTTGAAGCGAATATGATATCACCATTGGGACTTATGGGGAACCAACACTAGTGTAAATCGATATATTGCAGAAAGAGCAATCACACAAGTGATAATGATGTTATATCTTCATCCAAAATTTTAAGGCTTAAGTATATTAATTTATTTTTCACTTATTTGTTCTTGAACCTCCAATATTTTATCCAATGTTGAAATTTAATTGACATTTGTTACATCACAATATTCTATCCCTTGAGGATGACAAAATTCTAGCCCGTGTTTAGCACGGATATCCTTACAAGTATAACATTACTTTGCATACCCGTAGTAAGCTTGTCTCGTAAAACGTTTTTAAAAAAAACTGCCAAAATTTTGGTGATCCAGACCACTACATCAAAATTTTGGATGTTTTCAGACTCTGATGTAAAATAATTTATTTTGATAGACTATCACATAATAAATTTATATTGATAGACCACAGCCCCTAAAGTTTTGGAAACCCCAAAAATCACATGCTATTTGGCTATCCGGACCACAACATAAAATTTTTGGATATTTTGAGACTCTTATGTGACATCAACTGCGTGCGAAAAATCCACGGGGAAATCCATATAAAGATCCACAGGAAACTCCGCGGAAGTACCTGGGACATTACATAAGGAATCATTGCAGTGTGTGTGAGGTACCGCATGTAAATCTACAGGAAAAGTAGAAAAAAATTCTAAAACTCTTAGGCAAGAAAAGCCTCAGCTGAAGTGATAGTTACCTACGGACTTTACCGCGGTTTTAGAAAATAAAAACTGTAGCAAAATCCCTGAAGTTCTTGTGGATTATTGTCCACATAAAAAATCCGCAAGAGAAACGGGAATTTCTGGTAGTTGCATTTAATTGTAATAAATCAAGCATCTCAATGCAACTGCAGTAAAAGTGTAATTCAAATTGATACAAATTTGAACGAACAGATTCACAAAAGTATCGTGAACCGGTACGTACGAACCAATTTGCGGTTCCCTTGTTAGGGTAGCGAATTTTGTGACTCTGATATAAGATAATATCATTTATCCATTTCTCTTGACCTCGATAAGTTCGCTAAGCTCAATTACTGGGAACACATTATAGCTTGTTGCATTTGATGCCTTTGAATCATTATCTTAATTTGAGATCCCTCATTAAATAAGGAGGGCATTTGTTATTACTTAAGGGAGTTTTTGTGAATTCAATTCTTTAAATCATATCAATAAACTTAGATGTGTAGATAAAAAGAAAGGAGTAATCAAAATCAAAGCAATTTCAAGCAACGCCAAAGGCATAACTAAAGAAACCAAGATAAGAAAGAAGAGGAAAACAACACACCAATATTTGTTTACGCAGTTCAGACAAATTCATCCTACATCTGGGGGCGGAAGAATCTATCCAATCCTCTATGATAAGAGTCCTACAAAAAGATTACAAGAAATTAGATCTAAAGAACAAACCTAAATTTCTACCCATTGTCAAGTCACTTAAACCCATAATGGATTCTATGAGAAAACAATAAAGAATTTTTTAATCCTTTCTTTAACTATATTTTACTACCCAAGGTGTTTGTTAAGTGTTTCCCAACCCATGAAACTCACTCAAAGATATTCAATCCTAAATTTCCCTCCTTTGCTTTTCCAAAGATTCTCTCTCTTCAAGCCACACAAAAAAAAACTAAGAATGAAGGCTTGTATAGTACTCAGACTCAAACAAAATTGCGTCATGATTTGGAGCTCGTACACAGCGCAGTACTAAATCTAATCCACAAATCGTGCATGATTTCACCACTTTTACAGCGTGGAAAAATGTGAACCAAAACCTCCAAATTGTTGAACTAAATCGTGCCAGGCTAACTCAGTTTGCCACTTTGACCCAATTTACCACTTTTTTAATGGCATGATATCACACAAATTTTTGTGGATACAATAACCCAATTTACCATTTTGCGAGAAATAATTTAGTATTTAAATAAAAATGCAAACATAGTGGTATCGTTGCTAGGTATTTGCGTCCCAATATTAAAGCATTCCAAGAAACTATTTTGTCTTAAGAAAATTTTGATTTTATATTTTTCTGAATATTACTTTGAAATTCTAATTTCTCTTGTAATCTAAATTGAATTCATGCAGATATTGGAGAACTAGAAACAGACGCGTAAAACACAAGGCCAATTAAAAACGACTAATATAAAAACGACTAATTAATGAATGGCTCCTTCTATGGTACACCCATATATTTGTATGTACCAATACTCCAACCTAAAATAGCCAATAGTTTTTTGACAGCATGGAACAAGTAAGTTTGACTGCATTATAGAATTAGCACCATCAAACTTGTGAGTTTTGCACTTTGGGACTTTTATTTTATGATATAATTAATTTTAATTTGATTAAACAGAAAACAAATTTACATCGTTTCTTCTTCTTCTTCATGGCAGTTCTTCTTCTTCATCTCCTTCATTGCAACCAGTGCTGCAGTGGTCTGAAAATTGAAAAGGACGGCAAGAAGAAGAAGGAGGCTACTATTTCAAGGTATGGGTTTGCGTTTCGATCTCACTTCTTTTCAATTTTTTTCACAATAATGATTTCACTACAAGAAATTGGCAATTTTGCAACACTGAATTTGTGCAAGTGTCGCAGCATTTTTAACATTTCTCCCCAAAATTTCCCAATCACACTCAAAATCCTCAACTTTCCCAAATAATCCCTAAAATTTTCCTCTCCGTATCTCAAACCCCAAATTCCATTGCTCTGAAAATCCCCAAAACTAACAAACCCTACCTCTCGTATCAAAAGGAACACGAAAATTTCAGCTTATCACAACACGAGAGAGAAAGGGTGACGTCGATTTGGATGCTCAACCATGAACCGCAAACCCAGCTATTCGTCTTGTCCGGGCATGAACCATAGGATTCTCGGTACGAAGCAGAAGGTAAAGGATTTGCGTTTAATTTCTTTTTATTTTTTAGAAATCTTCAATCAACTCTTACTTTAATTGAGTTTCGTAGTTGGGTTTCGTCGTTCACTTCATTGGGTTTCGCGTTACCACCACGCCGTACAATTCGGACTCGCTGTCGGGTTTCGTCGTGTTTCACTTCGTTGTTCACACTTGTTCAGATCTCCTACTTCACTTCTTCAAGGTAAATGGTTTGTTTTCTTCTACATTTGTCTTGTCAGCTATGTTTGGATTGTTGAGTATTTCGATTTTCTTTAATTTGTTGTTTTGTTACTAGTTGTTGATCTAGCACAAACACTTGTTAGAGGTTATTTTGAAAAATTAATTTGACATGTTTTTGTTTAATATTCATACTTTACCTTTTGGAAATAGGAACTAATTAAACACTGTTGTTTATTAAAATATAGTAATGAATATTGTAGTTGAATTTGGTCATTCAAACATGTTCATTATTATTTTCATTAATTACCAAAATTTGTTTTTTTTTTTTTTAACCAAAACCAAAATCTGTTTTAGACCTTCTGTTATGGTAGTAGTCATTGAAGTTAGAAGGAGCATAGTCAGGGAGAGTGTTAGGTTGAATTTGTCTTCATTACCACGAATGAAGATGAGTTGAACCCCAATTCTCAAACATTGCGACGTGGCTGAATGTAATTATCACTTATTGCGCCTTACTGAGTTCATTAATTTGAATCCAAAATATGAATAAATATGATCTTAAAATTGAAATATGTGACCACTCTTGCGCGTTGAAAAACTTGCATAATAGTTTTTATTGATAAATTATCTACAACTCTACATGTCTCCTTTTAGGTAGTTGATTTTTATGATTATGATAAAATAAAATAATCAGGGTCTGAAGATATAAATGATCTAAATGTGTCTACCTTTTAAGAAAATGTGTGAGCAGAGAAAGGTAAAATATTGTTCTTCATGAAGATTAATTTGAACAAATAGTGCACTATAGGAACTGCATTCTTATACTATTGTTGAAACAGGTGCATGTAGAAATTGTAGTGATTGAATCAGATGATGTGGCATCTGCAGTGGCAGAGGAAGTAACGAAGTATGCTATAACAAAATTGGTCGTTGGAGCTTCAACGGGTGGCTTGTTTAAAAGGTACTTCTATAATGACACAAATAATTTGTGTCATTTTCTTGTTTCTTTCATTTCCTTGTGTTTTGTTTATTTGTAAAATTTGAGTGTCTTTTTCAGATCTCTGCTGGTTCGTTTTCTGTTTATACTCAATTATTTGATTTTTTCTCTCTATAGATTGATTTTATATTTGGGTAATTGTAATTTATGCAGTTATCGACATCTTTGTTGGCCTTTGTGTATCTGCCTTCATTTCCCTCATCGACGTACCAGCATCAGGGCAACTTGGTAACATATTTTCGACACTTTTGTCTTTCGCATTCCTTGTCTTTTTAGCATTCTGAATCACTTAATATTTGAGATCACACACTCACCACTTGATAACTTTTGTTAAACTTGTTTATCTTACACTACAAGAAATAAAGCATTTTGCGACACTTGCTCTGCGACCTCTGTCTCTGAACTGTTGCAGAATAGACATTTGCGACGGTTACTGCGACCGGTAGGCCCAACAATCGCAGGTTTTTTTGCCTTTTTTTTTCCTTCAAGCGCCTTTCACTTGTAACTTTTTGCCCAAATATTGTCTCCCGCTCTCATACTTTCGGTATCCCTCTCTCATAACTTTAAGACCCTAAAACCAATTCTCACTCCCATTCAAAGCTTTGCTCTCACCGTTATCAACCCTCTCACCCAATCTGAAATCGATCAATGTTCCCCTCAATGCTTTTCTCAATCGAAGCTTTGCTCTCACTAAATCTGAAACTGAATCACCGTTCCCCTTAAAGCTTTGCTCAATCTGTTCACTTTTCCTTTTTCCAATCTCAATCGATTCACTCTCAAAGCTTTGTTCGGTTTAGATTCAGATTCAATCTCAATCGAAGCTTTGTTCAATCCTTTCTCCCCCTTGCATCCAGTCCTTATTCTCATTTGAACCCCAATAAGGTAAATGAATTACAATACTCATCTTTATATATTGTTTATTTTGCTTCTATGTTGTGATTTTGGGTCTTAGTTTATTTTTATTTGAAGATTTTTTAGTAGGGTTTGCTGCTATGTTAAGATTTGGGAATTTTGATATAGGGTTTCTATCTGCTTGGTCAATTTGATTTGTAGATTTGTTTTGTTGTGGTTTTTGTTAGTGATGTTTTCATTGTCTATACATATTAGTTACAGATCTGATCATAAGATGATGAGTATTGTGATGTTTACATTTATGTTAACTTGTTTTCTCAAAGAAGTCTGTGTTTTTATAATACCCTGATTTATCATTGCAAATTTGGCAGGTGTGCTCTTCAGTGTTAGGTTCATATTGATTTATCTTTTAATTGCAGATGGTACAAAGGATTTTTAAGCAGATGCTCTTCTGTTTTAAGAGTTTTATGTTGTTTGGGTGAGTATTGTTTGTATGTTTGGGGCCGTTTTGTTATGTCTGTTGTTGGGGTAGTTTTTATTTCTGCTATTGGCTAGTCTTGCTGTTCGGCTGTGTTGTGTTTGTTTTTGGGAGGCTGTTTTTTTTCTCTTCTGTTTTAGGGCCGCATAGCTTCTGCTATAGGCTGGTCTAGTATGCTGTTCTTTCTGTCCCGTCCGTCTCGGCTTGAGTGGATTATTTGGGTTTAATTAATATTATTGTTTGTTCAAAAACATAAAGATGGTGGTACAAAGGATGAGTAGGAGGATTTTTAAAGTTGGGTTTGTTTAATTTTTTTCATAAATCCTTAGATGAAGAAGTATGGTTTTTGATATTCATTATGTATTTCATCACTAATTAGTCATTATGCTAAGAATTCACTCTATAACAGGACCAAGGAACAACATGAGGAAGAATGGAACCTCAAGTAGTGGGAAGAAGTCTTGTTGGAAAAGTGTAGAGGTAATATTGATATAAGGTTCTTTTCTACAAGGGTATCCTAACTGCTTCTCTTTTAATTCTTTTCTCACTATTCGCATCTAATATGGCTTTGAATTCTTAATTTAAATATATCACCTACTTCTGTCCTGTTGCAGCCATTTTGAGATTCTTTTGAATGAAGTCATTTGGTGAAGATTAACTACAAGAGATTGGATCATAGTTTACAAGTAAATAGGTGTCAAGCTTAAGGTACTAGATAACTAGCTTTCCTCGTCTTATAGATTGCCTCATTTTATCTTTTTGATTTCCTTGTCTTATCATTTTGCTTCAAATCAAATTGATTTTTATGATTTCTACAGGCCATGGTTTTTGATATATAGAATTATGATTGTGACTGTTCTGCCTATAAGTTGTAATAGTAAAGTTGGAGGTGTAAAGGTTTAAAGATGAAATTAAAGAAAATAGTAAACAAAAGGATTATGTAATTGTAGAAAGATTGGATTATGTGCAGGTAGCTTGGAATGATGAACAAGAGGATCATCTATTTCTAGGAATGTTTGATGTTTTTTGTTCATTTAGTTTTGGTTCTAAGTTACTTCAACGTTAGAACAAACATACATTTATGATGTACTGTATGTTCGTGTCACTGTTGTTGTTGTGTGTCACTGTGTTTAGAATTCCAACTTGAAAATTCATCTATTTTTTAGAGTTGAGACTTATGATTGAATCCCTCATGGTAGTTGGCTGACCTACAATTCAATACACTAAATTTAGCTTTTAAATTTAAACTTTTAGTTGAGCTATATTTATGCAACTCAGTACTATTTTTTTATTTAGAAACCTTATAGAATAGCAATTAACACCTTTTCTTTGTTTTATGCAGCATCTTTACCTAATTGAAGTTTGCTATCTTTGGTTGATTTAATAGCATTCCTTTTCATCAAGTACACTTGTCTCTGAAAAGGTGAGATACTAGTTCTAAATTTTAATCCTAGTTTATGTGATAACTGAATGGCTTATTTCAAGCTCCTAATTGAGTTTGCTGCTTGTTTGTGGGATATTAACTAATTCTCATATGTAGTATCTATGTATATAATAATTGAATCTGATTCTGAATATTTTCTTTTTTCAATCACCAAGAGTTGCACAAACCAAGTGGTTTTCCTATTTTTGTCCTGTATTTTGCTTCAGCGGTATCTAAACCATCTGATCACATGATGAATACCTCATGTAGGCTACATAAAAGGAAAGGATACTTCAACATTATCTAGCATGCTCTTTATCATACCGATATTAACTAGTTTATTTTATTAACATTACTATCATTATTATTTCTGTTTTCGTGGCCAATATTAAGATTTGAATCTGTCACAGGTTAAGACTAAGATTATATTTTTCCAGAGTTTTTATTCAAGCCACTACTTAATCTTCTCAAAGAAATAGCCGTGTTAGTTTCATGAAATACCAAAGCACCTAATCACATCAATTGAGAGCTCTTTTTGCTATCAAATATGCAATTTATGACTGGCTTTGGAAGTGAATTAAGCATAATTTAATGTTGATGAGTAACCAATTATCAGATGATTGAAACTGATCATTAGCAATAGCATTCTTATCACTAAGACATACTTTAATTGCCACCACTGTTGCTAACAACTAGCGTAACATTTTGCTTGTAAAAATGAGTGAAAAAACACCTTAAATATTTGCATTGTGGATGGTCTTTGTACTGTTCGGGGCAAATTCGTGATCCACGTTTTCGCTATATTTAGCATTACTCATTTTTTAATATTAAATATTGCTACTTGCAAGTGATAAATGATGCTATTGGTGTAATATTTCAAGCAGGACACCAAGCCGAGGTTTGATGCCTTGTCTTATTAGTTTTTTTTATGCCAAAGAGGAGACTAGAAATGCTATAGAAATAATCAAGCAACGTTCTGCAAGTAATATTTGGCTATATTTGGTATTTTGTATATGTAGGAACAATTGTGATCAATGAATTTCAGAGGTACAAGACTTACTAAGGTACAAGACTTTCTCTTAGTTTTTGAGCCTATGCTCTTCACTCACTCGTTCTCTAATGCTAGATCAATGAAACACTATCTCTGTTTCTATTATGCTTTTTTAAGCACTAAGCTATGACTTATATGTATATATAACTTGCCAATCTAACCCAAGTAACTAACAAACCTACCCAACAAATTTTAGTATCGCATAGCTACACTAACTGATGATCCACCAAAGCTCTACATAGACATAACAAGATTTGTATATGTATATGAGTAAAATTATACTAGTTTAAATATTTCATTATGAAGATGAATAACAAGCACAAAAAAAAAACTAATAAACCGGTTAGACAATCTAGACTCTGCATTGATATGTATCTATTTAAATTATGAAGCTGAATTACTTGCCTGCTACTTGCAGAACCCAACTGTCTATTTTTCTAGTTCAGGCCACAAACAACCTACGAATATGTTTAGTGGT
>Ga0315915_1009476_pt1 | contig 11052 bp, 6 predicted proteins | sample MpolbnodulesMG_FD_207738 | JGI IMG/M metagenome (GOLD analysis project Ga0315915, IMG submission 207738) | Medicago polymorpha root nodule microbial communities from Los Angeles, California, United States - branched nodules | ecosystem: Host-associated > Plants > Roots > Nodule | place: USA... | reverse complement strand
TTTTTCAAGCATTCGGTGGTGCTTGAATTTACTAGTTATTTTCTGACAAAAAGTGACATGGATACACATTTTCAGTTTTCGTGTAATGGAACTGTAGATGTTTCCACCTTTGATAAAATTCAACTTTAAATTCTTTGTCATTAACTTTCGGGCACCACAACAATTTATTCAATTTTAAAATATTTTTGCTGAGAAAAACAAAGTAAGACAATCAAACCTAAATAAATAATGTTTGTAACTTACTTTTACAAATAATTTAAAGAGAGTATGTCAAGGATTTCTCACTTTAAGTGTAATTGTTTTTTTATTATACGTGCAATTAAATTTAATTCATTAATCACTTTGAATTTTATGTTGCTCTCTTTTAGTTTTAGATATGCACACCATTAATTTGATATCTCTGCCAATCATATTTTTCAGTTTTCTTATCAGCAGTTGGATGAAGATTTTGATGCTTGTTTCCGCAAATTTTTTTGAGAAGATGCCTGTAATGATTCTGCTGTTAACATTTCTTTTCTCCAGCAAGATCCTGTGTTCCAGGAAATAGTGACAATTGATCGTTTGAAGGAGCATTTCCAAGAATGCAGCAAAATCACGTATGCGAAAGCCACGAAAACTCATGGACCTGATGAAAATGTGGGCTGCACAATCGAAGCATATATTCGCTTCGAATTACAAAGCTGTGTTACCATAGCTTTGGAATTCCATGAAACCAAGTTTGGTGTGTCAACTTTGAAGGTTTACGCTCTACATAAACATCAATGTAGAGTAAACAGTCGTCACAATTGCACGTTTGCTGTGAAGTTGCTTGTGCATAACGGTTTTGTTGGCATGCAAAAGAGACCGTTTGGCGGTATTCACGACCTAAACCTGTTATTTCGTTATTATTGTGTGACTGCATTATTCTCATGGTAATATAGTTTTAAAGTTTCTCAGTGATTTTTCTTCCTACAGTAAGATAACGCCAAAACATTATTCCAGATACCTCAACATTCATGCATTCAAATTTTCGAATCAGACGAAAGCAGAATTAAAGGTGAAGCAAAAGTCAGGATATTTCGGGGAGATAGAGCATATCACTATTGGCATTTGTCAAACTAGATAGGATAGTTTTGCTTGTGTTTTATTCAAAGAGCTTAAAAGTGTCGGAGTAGCTATCAACGGCTTCAATGGACAAGTTCATGATAGTTATAAATGAGAAATGTATTTCACCCATTGCCATGTATATGATGAATTCTGTAAGGAGTATAACGTAGCGAAGGCTGTAGAATGTTACGCTGTCAATCATTGGTGTGGATGTTGTGAAAATGTGTAGACTGACTGTAATTTTGTTGGCATCTGCAAAATTGAATAGCGGAGAAATTGATTGCTTCATGATATCTAACTCTAAAGTTGACACGATGGGAGATGACCATTTATACTATTGGATGTTTAGATTTTTTGAATGTACTTTTTGTACTGATTTCAGAACTGCATATTTGTATAAAAAAAAAAAAGGATATGTACATCATGTGTTTGGTAAAATGTTGAATTGAAATAATTGGAACATGAAAATTTTTAATTTCACTACACATTGCTCGTTTGTTTTGTTGAATGTTTGATTTTGTTGTTGAAAAAGAAACAAGAGATAGAAAACATGAAGAACCAATGTTTTCGAAAATTATAACTTTTTTTAAGTTAATAATTTTCTTTTAGTTTTAGTTTTGATACCTTAAATTATTATATATCTATTCTTTTAGTTACCTAAATAATCAATAATGAAATTAAAAAGGAGACATGGAATAAGAGTAATAATGGTAATACTTTATTTTCTTCAAGTGTTATTAAAAATGATGTTTCCATACTATACCAATTTAATCATCAGTAAATGCAATTGTACAACACAACTGTAAAAAAGGTTTCATTACTATCTCACAAATAAAATATATTGAGATATAAAAGTTTAATTATTTTTAAAACTTCAACTCACATGCTGATTAAGAACTCTCATTTAATTATGTTGTTGTTTAGAGTTCTATAAGACTCTTTGTGTGTTGTTCAAGTTTGCTTACAACCTCCTCATGATTTCTTTCCACAATTTTTTTCAATAGTTTGATTTTGGTAATGTTATCCCTAACGATGAAAGTAAAAGTATCTATAAATCGTTAATTTTTGTAATAAACAACTAAAAAAATTGCTTTGATGGAAAGTCAATTAACCACACACAAAAAGTGATTGAATGAAAAAACTCTTTGTGCTCAATAAACACAAAACCAACAAGTTGACGAAGATGAGGGTAGAGGTACAAAAGTTAAATATGTGACATTATAATAACAAACTAGTGTCAAATCTTTGTACTTACATATATACGAAAATCATTACGTAAGGAAAATAATTAAATGGTTTATTACAACAATGTTTCGACATGATTGAAGCCAACAACATTGTTGTTAAAGCTGTCAAAACGGGCGGCCCGACCAGTTTAGGCCTGGCCCTAATGGGCTTCGGGCTTTATCGGGCTGGGCCAAAAAGCCCGGTTGAAAAACGGGCTTGAAATATGCTACCCGAGCCCGGCCCTACACAGGCCACGGGCTAAACGGGTCGGCCCGTATTAGAAATTACATTTTTTTTAATAAAAAAAAGTAGTATAAGATACTCCTATAAATTTTTTTATAAATACTATTTTTAATATGTTTAAATAACGTCTAGCACAAAAATAAATTGTATTCATTTTTGTACAAACTTCGTAAACAAAAAAAGCGAGGAAAACAATTTTAAATGAATTAGATACGTTATGGTTATTGATATTTATATATTCGATCTTTAAAATTATAAATAACGAAACAAATAAATATAATTTTATATTACATTTATATTTGTGTTAATTCATTGAATTTTCACTTTTATTTTTTACTTTACAATCAACTAAGTAAAGAATATTTTGAAAAAAATATATAATTTATAGGATTTTTTTGTTATGCGGGCTAACGGGCTACCCGCGGCCCTTTCGGGCTAGCCCTAACAGATACCGGGATATTTAGGGCCGGGCTAAAAAGCCCTATTCAAATCCGGGCTCAATATTTAAGGCCCAAGCCCTATAGTTAATCGAGCTAAACGGGCTAGCCCTTACGACTCAGCCCATTTTGACAGTTCTAATTGTTGTATAAGTATTCTTAACCTTTTTATAATATTAAACTCTGATGTAATATGTTTTCTAAAGGTGCAAGACAAACAATTTACATAATACAATTGTTTAATATTCTCTTAAAAAAATACATTTAATATTCAATTCTCAAAATATTTTGTAGGTTAATCCTAATCCATCTTATGATTTGTCTAATGAGATTGCACAATTGATTCGAATTTAGTTATTGTATCAGGATGATGAGAGTGTGGGATTCAATTCTAGGTTCGAGAATAGTTATCGCGTTAAGAAATTATCGACGATAACTATAATATTATAAGGAATGTTTAGAATATTTTAAATCGACTCACGTGCAGCCTTCATATTTTATAATGAAAATTTTAATAATTGTTTAGAATATTATTATAATCTCTATAAAAATAGATTTTTTTATTAAGACATGAATTAAATACGATTTTTTTTATGTTTTCGGCATTTAAAACATAAATATCCCAAATTATTTATCCCATTAAAAAATGCAGTCAATAATCTATAGAAATGAGAAGTTAAGGGGGTTTGTTTGAGGGTTACGACATTTATTCCTAGATATTAATTTTCTCAGGAATGGGAAGGTGAAAAAAAATTTCTAGGAAAATATGAGAATAAGTGTTTGGTTAATTGTTTAATTCCTAGGAACGTTTTTCAAAATAATTCCAAGGAATTGGTAAAATATGTTTGACTTGAAACGTAGAATCCTGAGAATGAACGTTATAATTACACAAATACCCTATTGTAAAAATCATCTTCTTTGCAAGTAAACTGTACAAGTTACAAACCAATTACCTCAGAAGTTGCAATAATGACTAAATGGAAGAATGAACGTAATTGCGATGAGAATGAACGTAATTTTCCTTGATAATTGAAATGATAGTGCAATGCTTAGATATTTTAAAGTTTGAAGGCTTGAAGTTACCTTCAATTGATTAATGTCGAATAATTCATTCAATTTAATAGCTAATTCAATCATTTAAGCCATTTGAATAGAATCTACAGGGTTTTATAGGGACACAATTAAAGTCTATAGGGTTTGTGGTTAGAAGCCAATGATGAAACCTTATGTAATTTCTTAAATAAGATTTTATCATTGATAAACAAATTTCTGAATATTAACTTGTATCTTATTAAATTTGTTTCTTAATGTATTCATCTTGGTAGTTGTTCGTGAGGCTTCTTACTAAAGATTTTGACTACTTGAAGACAACAAGCTGCTATTATTCTTCCATTAGTTTTTATAGGATAAAATGAATTATCTCTCAATGTAGCTTCCAACGTGCTTTCAAAAGTCCAAAACATGTTTCTATTACATTTCTAGCTGAAGAATGTTTTATATTGAAAAATTCTTTAGGGGTAGATGGTTGTAATTCATTCCTCCACTCACTAGGGTGATACCTTTGACCTTCATAAGGAGTAAGAAATCATTCTCCATTCATGTATACATCATCACATAAATGATAACACCCTATCATAAATAAAACCGAAGTTAAAATCCATAAATTATGCAAGACATGTTTTATTTCTATATTAATTTATACTATTGTACTTTGAGGAACCATTGAACCATTTGGTCGAGAAATAACATCTCTAAGGACTCTAGAGTGAGCAGCTGATCCCTCCCAACCAGACAAAACATATATGAATTGTAAATCTGGTGAGCATACACCTAACATATTTGTAGCTGTCTCATCCTTCCTTGTTCTATATCTACTTTTGTCAGCTTCCGGCACATTAACGTTGATGTAAGGGCCATCAAGAGCTCTTAAACAATTTTTAAAGTATTTCCATCGTTCGTCTATGTTGACCTCCAAAATTGGTTTGTTTTATCAATTTTTTATGGCACTTCAAAACTGCCAATAATACATTACTGAAATGCCTACTAATCGTTTCACCAGATCTAAAAATTGTTTTCTAATCATTCTATTCTTAACATGATGTGCCAATATATGTAAAAACATGACCACCAACTCCTCCACACACATGTGTCGAGTAGGAAGCAAACCACCAATAACTTGCGACATGTCACATAGTTTGTGGTAAGCAACTCTATTCATCCTTGTATTTTCAACGCAAGCCAAATCACTCATGTAAATAATTCTACGAAAATGGACTTCTCTAACTAAACTTCTTTCATAAAAATCTCATGACCTTTTACGCTTTTTAGAACGCTTACTTAACTCAAGGTAACATAACACAATTGTCATCAACATAAAGTAATTCAACATCTCCATATATATAATAAACATTGATATAATCTTTTTCTTCTTTTCACGCATTTCCATCAAATGTGTCATGATAAAAAATAAAATAAAATATTTGTTGCACATATCATAATACTATATTAGAAACATAGGAATTACACCACATACAACATTCTAAACATAACACAAACATCAAACAATATAATGATTCCAAATTAGATAACATTGCACACTTTTGAACATCATATATGAATAATACTAAGAAATAAACATGTTGTCTCTAACCAACAAAAATATAGCTATTCTGCATAAACCAAAATAGAACCCCAAACAACAAAGGTGCTAAAGCTCAATAAACCAGCTAAACAATTCCCAAAAAATAAAATACATTACTCCATAACACTTATTACCTCAACATACAATCTCCAGAATTTCAATACCAATTATAATACAAACAAATGAGAACCTTAATCTAACTTATTACCACCTCACAGACAAAAGTGATATTCATGAAAAGCATAAACCTCAATTATCTCTAAATATTGTACATTGTTAATTTGATAAAGGGTGCTAGGATATCAACTACTAAGTCAAGTTAAAAATGAAATAATTATATGATAATCAACATCTTTTTTAAGTTTAAATAAAAAAAGCATTCACCTGAATCTTGTCCTATATCTGAAAAATTATATATTTGCAAAATTATTTTATTTTATCTTTAAAAAACTAAGATTCTTCAATTGATACAATTAGAAGGTGAGAAAAAAAACATGAAAATTAATACTTCAAAGAACAATGTTTTTTTTTAATGAAATTAAGTAAAGATTTGAAAAACAAAAAACAACAAAAATAAGTATCAACCTCTCAAAAAACAAAAAGAGAAGATTAAGTGAATCAAAATCAACAATATCCATGTTACTAGTTTACCAAAACAAAGGTGGGTTAAATTTCTCAAAACAGGAACAAAAATGGGTTGAGAGAAGACAATAAACAACAACAGTAGACCAAAAAACAATGATATAATGATATCAATCACCAAATCTATGTTGAGTAATGGAAGAATTGAAAAGAAATTTGATGGTACGTTGAAGAAAAGAGTGAAATCTAGAACCAAAATAGCAAGCAGTTGATGAACACCACAAAGATGATGGGTTTTTATAGAACATCAGGGAATGTGGGATGTTTAGCGGGAGTAAGAGTTCACAAAGAAAAAAACGGGAATTTTAGGGACATAAATGACTTTTTAAATAGATCATGGGTTTACATTTCCTGGGAATAAAAGTTTCCCAAGCTATCCAACGGAATAAAAGAGACGAAAAATATGTGGAACGTGGGGAGAATGTGGGGGAGCTGCTTTCCTGGGAAAAATTTAATCCTAGGCATATTCTTGTTTTTCCCATCTACCTAACAAAACAATCTTTAATTCCAACCTTAGATTCCTGGGAACTATTTTGGTAACCCTCAAGCAAACACACAGAGATATTCTTCATTAGTGGTATAGAAAACATAAATAAAAAAAAACAGAAAATGATAAAGTAATAAACAATAGAGTGCATATCAAGAAACTAAACATTAATGATGATTTGATATCGTAAAGTGATATATATTTAGGTCAAACATATTTTGTCATTGTTAAAATAACATATTGACTTTAGATTAAATCTTTCTTGGAATAATCTTGAGATGAGATACATCAAGCCTAAATTAATGAACTTTGTACCCAAAATAAATATTTAGGAAAAAAACTTAAATCAAACATCAAAGAATTTTTTAATACATTTATCAACTAAGTAATTAAACTCAAGTAGGTAACAAAATATAATTAATAACAAATTATTCATGAGAATTCATATTCAAATTTTTAGCAGACATTTATTGGTTTATCGGACCCGATTCTCATAAAAGCAGGAGGATCCTAAAAAAGGTTCAAATATATATATTTTATCTAGACGAAATATCTCATGCGGTTCTTTAAGTTAGTTATTTCTAATAAATTAGTTATTTATTTTTATTTTGCAACAAATTTTGTCTTTTTTTTTTTGCTTATAACAATATGGTCCTTTAAGTAATAAAATATTTAAAATGTTGTCATTTTTTTAATCCAACTTTGTTAAAAAAATGCATATGTCCAAAATGTATTTATGACACCAAAAATAATTACTTAGACAGATTTTCTTATTCTTGTTTCCGAATTCAAATCTAATTTTACACATAAATGTTTAATTAACAACATTACAAATAAACTAATCAAACAATTTTGTTTTGATCCATGACCGAATAATACACATATGAACTCTAGTTTTGCAAGCAATGAATTTGGACCCACCAACTTAGCATTAAACATCTACATAAACAATTTTGAACCGAGTTTGATAAAAATAGAGTATTGATGAAAATATTTTATGACTTAAAATACCAATTTGTTACAAAAAAAAAAAAAAAACCCTAAAGGACTAACTTAATACAAACATCTAACTTGAAAGGTCGCATGAGATATTTGGCCTTTTATTTACTATCATTCCTTCAACCCGATATAATGTTTTCAAAGTTTAAGAACAAGATAAAATTAACAACCTTCAAAGCCTATTTATTTTTTTCATCAATCAATGAATAAAACACAAACATGAGATTATGTCTTACTTTGCAAGCATATTTTTCACCAAAGATCCTCAAGTCTCTTTCACTATGTGTATGTTTGATTTTAATTTAGCGGAACAAAATTAGTTATAGAAGTGTATAATTGATTTTGACATATTTTGATATTTTTATGTTGAAATAATTTTCCTTCTAAAATTGAATCAAACTTGAAGTAAATGTTTGTAACTTTTGACTTCAAACATTATTTTTACACTCAAATTTATTATTAAACTCATTTTTATGTGAATGCATTCAAACATAAAACACTTAACGTTCAAGCAACTTTTAAAACCATTTTACAAAATTAATTTATTCAAAATCAACCTTTGTCACTTCAGAACCAAACATAAGCTGCATCTAGCTCTCCATCTAGCTCTCCCCAAATTGGTGGACAAGTGAATCACAATGACTTTCACCTTTGTTCGTCCAATCGTGCTGAAATTCCTAAAGTTAACAGTGTTTACTTTTTTGTTTTAAAAAGTGTTTAGTTTTTTGTTTGAAGTATGGTTGATAGTGTTGACTGTTGAGTGATGAGAATTCATTTGGAAATAGATAGAAAGTAACCATACAAGAAATAGATAGAAAGTAAACCTTACAAAGAAGGTTGTTCTTGATTCCCTTCTTATGCCGATGCGCAAAATGGTCTATTTGACAACTAAAAGAACCTCTAATAACATTCTTATTCTTGAAAAGAAAACAAAAAAAAAAAAATCACTGATATTTTGTAAAGCATCCGAAATGCAACCTCGAAATCCACCTTTATTTAGATCATTAACCAAATCTATTAAGAGCAGTGACGGAGCCAGAAAATTTATAGAGTCCGGGCAAAAAATTTGTCGCAAATTGACATGTGACATAATATATAAACAATCATAAATCGAAATAAAAGAGGTTTCTTATTTTGTCAACAAAAGTACAATTTAAAATAGGGTTATTAATTGAAATTGACCATATAATATACGTGAATTCTGACAATTGACTCTGTAACTAAATAACATGTATTCTGACCATGTAATTTGAGATTTTTTATTATTTATAACCCTATAATATAGGCGATGTCCAAAAAAGCAACCAAGAGATTGAATTTTTTCATGATTTCTTAGAGGCGAGTTAAGAACGTTAAAGTATGGCTTTACACAAAATTTTTTTTTCTTTTCGAAAAACGACAAATTAATTATGAATTTTTAAAGTGTCAAAAACTCAAAAAGCAAAACAACAGAAATCTCGACCTATAAATCGAATTTTGTACTCATTATTTGCAGAGACATCTATAAAAATACATAAAAATGATCTGTAAAGTTTCATAGCATTTCGAAGTCGTTTAAATTTATTTTGATTTTTCAACCAAAACGTGCAAAATTGAAATTTTGTTCCGCGTAAGCGTATACTCACAAGTCAAATTTAGTTCCTTAATTTTGTAAGCATGACTAGAACGTAATAAGAACCTTCACAATAAAATTTTGTAGTTTTTAAACGGGATACAAATTAATTATAAATTGTTTAAGAAATTCATAATTATGAGGGAATGAAAATTCATAATTAATTAATCCCTAGTCGAAGAAATTTAATTTTTTGTGTAAAGCTATATTTTAACGTGTTAAACATGTATGCAAAAAATAGTGAAAAAATTCAACCTGTAGGTCACATTTTTAGACTACGCGTATACTATAGGGTGTTAAAAAATAAGAAGAAATTCAAGTTACAATGTTAGAATATTTGTTTTGTATTTTACAGGGTCATTTTTCAGACATAATGTATATTACAGGGTCAATTTGAACAATTAACCCGTTAAAATAAGAGAGATGAACCCGTCAATAGTGTGCTAAATAAAATTAGGAGGTAAATGTCTTTTCCGAGACCTATTTGCGTGTGAAAATTTTCAGATTTTGCCCAAATTTTTCTTTTTGTAAGTGTGTTAATTGACTTTTGGGTTGGGTCTAATGTGCAAAAATTATCGATCGAACCCGAGCGACCGTCCAGGGTCGCCGGGCAGTGAAACCGCCCCTGATTAAGAGGTCAAGATCCTCTTCATTTAATGAACATTCTCATTATTATTTTATTTCACGTGTGTATATTTTTTTGATAAAAATGTCTATTGAACGGAGAGGATTTCAACCCTATTAAATGTGTGTTTGTTTTAGCATTTGAGTCGGCACCACCGTAAGTTAAAAGACTTTGTTCACTAATACAAGAATTTGAGTATTTGAAAAAGGCTTAACGAGTATGCACTCTATGTGTAATATTAGTTCTATATTAACATCCCGATAAAAACTCATCACATTATTGCCACATAAACCCACTTCGTAACCGCATTTTAAAAACAACGGTAAAATATTTGATTTTTATTGGGAATCAATGTAAACTAATTTAAATTTACCATACATTTCTTAATTCTCAAATAAAAATAACACAAAATAAAAGTCTACTCATAAGAACCCCATAGGACATAACTATTTTTAAAATATACTGTGTTGTGCTGATGTATTAGTTTTGTACTTGTTTTGTGTGCACATTTTGTGTTATAGTCTTAATAAAGCTTTCTTGACCTTTTCAAAAAAAATAAAAATCTAACTAAAAATTACTCAACAATAGAATTGGAAAGACCCTTTTATTGTTAATATATTCTTTTTCGGGACCAGTCAAAGCTTATTCCTTGTATAGTCTATAAAAACTTGGAAACTATTTTTTTTAAAAAATTAATAATTGGAAACTAAACCAAATGACCACTAAAATAAATATTCAGGTACAACTTAATCCTAAGTTTAGATTTTTTTGAAAGCAAAGGATGAGAAAAAAAATCATCCCAAGTCGTTTCCTCATAAATATAACCAGCTTTAAAAGGGTTCACCCTTCATTAAGCAACTTTACTAGCACAAGACTATAATACTTTGTTTGTGAGTTTGAAGGCAACGAGATGTGATACTTTGGAAAAAAAAGAAAGGAGCAAGTGGAAGAAACAAATGAGTTTGCAAGGAGAAGACTTTAGGGGTTCAGTTTTCTTCACAATACAAAACCCCCTTAAAATTAAAAAATATTAATTATAAACATTAAATATTC
>Ga0315915_1009475_pt1 | contig 11053 bp, 7 predicted proteins | sample MpolbnodulesMG_FD_207738 | JGI IMG/M metagenome (GOLD analysis project Ga0315915, IMG submission 207738) | Medicago polymorpha root nodule microbial communities from Los Angeles, California, United States - branched nodules | ecosystem: Host-associated > Plants > Roots > Nodule | place: USA... | reverse complement strand
GGGTTTGATTTTGGATTTCTTGTTAATTGTTGGATTTATTTGGATGGTTTTGATGAATGTATGAATATTATGGATAAAGATGAAGAAGGAGATGAGGGAAGAAGATGAAGAAAGGTGAAAGTTAGATGTTGACGGTGCACCGTTAGATTTAGTAGACATGCATGTTGTAATTTTTATCGAAAAAATGAATGGTTAATATTAAAGAAGGGTTAACGGTTTTGACGGCTGGGATTTATTTAGCTAACAGAGTCTAACTTAAGGGACCAAAACGTAACGTTAATAACTTATGAGACCAATTTGTAACCAACAAATAACTTAAGGGACCAAATCATTAATTAAGCCACAATTTTATTAAGGTTGCATTGTTTTAAACCTTGCATTCATACACAAGGTGTTGGTTTTTGGAACACGCATTTTTTTAGTGAATCATTTCACTCCTTTAAATATATCGTTTCACTGCTATTAAAAATTGTGACTTTTGTTGTTTTTTAAAAAGAGAACCGTTTCACTCATCAAAGTGAATCATTTCACCGCCTTGAGAAAAGCAGTGAATCATTTCACTTGCTTTCAAAAATGTGTTTTTTTTATAGTCTTCTTTAAAAAAGTGAATTGTTTCAATTTTATGAATTGTTTCACTCGTATATTTTACTACATATTTTTTAACTTTATTTTCTCACATATTTTCAAAACCTATATAAGTAAAACACCCCATCACTAACGGTCAACTTCTCGTTTGCATTTGTTTAGTTGCATAACTATCCAAAATAAGTATATTAAAAAAAATGGAGGAAGTCCAGTGCACCTTCATGCACCTAAAATCCTCCAACACTATAGAGAGGAAAAAGTAAATGCTACAATTTTATCCATGTGGCTAACTATTACGACATATTGTAATTGATTTTTTTGTCATGTGAACAACAACAAATTTAAAACATACAACAAAGTATGAGGGATAAAGATCTATTGTAGTTACCACATCACCGAGTAATCAATCTCATTCATTGATTTGAAGTAGGACTATGAACATCACACAAGTAGTTTCACACAATTGATCGATCTTGGCCATCGATTCAAATCAGATTGGCAAGAAGCACTACTGCATAATCCAACTTTGAAAAAAATAATTTAGGGATGTAAATATGTACTTGTGAGTGGAGATCCTTGTGGAGATTGTCGTATTTGAGTTTCGAGGAACGAAAAGTTTTTTTTTTCCACTGGCGTCACATAAAACCCCCACAAGGGTGATTTGGGGGTGAGGACACAAATTGTGCCCCCGCTTCACAGGGACCCCTTTCTTGAGCAAATCACTAAAATAACTTTAAATGTAGGGTTAAATGCATATATTCAAACATTTATATGTTATATAAATATGTTTTATTTGAGGAGAATATATAAATATGTTGTTTGACAACTAATGAATTATCCAAATAACATTTTTTCGATAGGTCAAAAGATCCAAATAACATTTCTCATTTTACAATGATATGAACTAATTTAGTTTTGAGTAAATTCTTTTTTTATTAGGAATGAATAATGATATATTACACCTACTATAAGACCGAGTGTATTTATAATTGGCTGAAAAACAATTAAAATTAGAAGATAACCAACTCTTTCAAAAAAAAAAAATCACTTATTTATAAAGTTATATTTTTTTTTGTTTCCACTTACTTATAAAGTTATAACAAAAAGTTAAGGAATTTGTTGGTGTTTTTATTTATTTATCGTATAATAATGTTTGATTGAAAAAAAAAAAGATAAAATTGAGATTATTGTAAAAAGTGAGGGATAATGTTGAAAGGGAAGCTAGAAATGGAAAAAGTATCTTTCTCACTTACTGCTAACTAAGCAGTTTACGAACGAACATATGTCTATCTACCTTGGGTTGAGCTGAGCCATATTACATTAAGCATCAGGAGTCATTCATTATTGTTAGCTTAGCTCTGACGATCTGTCTGTCTATCAACAGCAACAGCAACAGCAAGCATCAAGGACGGTATAATTTAAATCAAAAATTTCTTATAATCGAATCGTTGTTATCAATTATTATGTAATTAAAAACAGAAGATGATTAAGCAGTTTTTGTTTATTATTTCTTGCTTACTTGCTTGGTATCTTTCAACTCTTGACCAGATCACTTAATTAATTGAGTACATAATAACTTTGATTGATTAGCGGATAAAAATAAAATAATGAAGCTCTTATTTTGTTTTCTGTTGTTGGGTTGGCTACATAGATAGATAGAGGGAACTTGATTCTGGAGAAAAAACAATCTACAATACAATGGAAAAACAGAAGAGTTTTCGTGGATTTATGGAGAAACAGAAAAGTTTTCGCGTTGTCATGGAGAGGCAGCTGAGCTTCATGGGAAGTGAGAGGAAGAAGAGCAAGGAATCACCTGGGAAACGTGGTGATTTACCCATTCATTTAGCTGCTCGGGCTGGGAACTTGACTAGAGTCAAAGAGATACTACTTCAAAACCATGAGTCAGCAAATGACTTGTTGGCAAAGCAGAACCTCGAGGGGGAGACCCCTCTTTACGTTGCTTCTGAGAACGGACATGATTTGGTTGTTAGCGAGATACTCAAATACTTGGACTTGCAAACTGCTTCTATTGTCGCCAGAAATGGTTATGATCCCTTCCATGTTGCTGCAAAGCAGGGCCATCTCGGTAAGTAAGTTTCAGATCATGTTTGTGTTCTTTTCACAAATTTACCATGTCTCACTATACCTCTGACCGAGAAAAAAAGAATCTTGCAGAGGTGCTGAGAGAACTGCTGCACTCTTTTCCCAACTTGGCCATGACTACAGATTTGTCCAATTCAACTGCTTTACACACAGCTGCTACCCAAGGTCACATTGACGTCGTGAATCTCCTTTTGGAATCAGATTCAAACCTTGCAAAAATAGCCAGGAACAATGGTAAGACTGTCCTTCACTCTGCGGCCAGAATGGGGCATTTGGAAGTTGTGAAAGCCTTGCTAAGCAAGGATCCAAGCACTGGATTTAGGACTGATAAGAAAGGTCAAACTGCACTACACATGGCTGTGAAAGGGCAAAATGAGGAAATTTTGCTGGAATTGGTGAAACCTGACCCGGCAGTTTTAAATCTAGAGGATAATAAAGGAAATACAGCATTGCATATTGCTGCAAAGAAGGGCCGCAATCAGGTATTTGCTTTTATTTTTATAATTATTATTCTTTGTATATAAAACTTATTTTCTCATCAGCTCTTATAAACACTAATTATTGAGATATTATTTATTTTTGTTTAGCTACGAACATGCATCCATGTCTAGTACTTGTTCTTATGATTCAAAGTTGACAGAAAAAGATCCACACAAAAATAACCATGTAATCCTAAAATAGAAGCATAACTGTAAGTCATATTATGGCTTGTTTGCACGCCGGTAGTTTACAATGTAGAAAAGATGGTAGAGTGAGGGATAAATAGACACATTTCCTAGTAGAAAATGAACGAGAAGCAGAGAATGCAATTCCGAATAAACCGCCTCAAAATTAGAGTTTGTGATTTCAGACCATAAACATGAGATAGATTTGGAATATTAGAGTTTGTATCTTTTACAGTTTTCAAACTTCTTTCACTGTAGGTGAGCATGAATGGCTTTTCAATTGCTGGTTTCACAGAATTAAATAACCACCCAATGATCAATGGGTTTTTTAGATTTCCCGAACCTGAAAGTCAGATCCTCTTCTGCAGGTTTAGGCATGTCCCATGTAAGAAACCCATAATTTCCTTTGCCATCCGGAATCAATAGAACAATTTGGGACCATCATGTGCAGTATTTTCTATTTAGTCGTGGACCATCTACTTGGAGTGGATTGGAAAAACCATCACGGTTATTGGAAAAACCATGGGAGAGTTATTTGAGCTTGTTTGTTGCCTGCGCCACCGGGTGTGCTTAGTTGTCATGTCTATAATAATGTCTTCGGCTCCGTGTTGGTACTATTGTCAGCACCTATGATAGGAACTCGATTAGATAGAAATCTCTGATATTAAAAGGATTAAGAAGCACTTGTATAGGAAATCCACTTTAACAAGCAGAAGAACCTTATCTGTACAACAACTATATAGATGAAGGAATGGCAATGGTTGGGATTGGGGGTAAGCACCTTACAAGATGGATAGAGTAAAATACTGAAGCAGCCGACCTCGCTTCTCAGAGCCAATATCCCGAGTCAAAATGCTAATTTCTCGCATGCCTTTTACGGTTAACACTTACCCTTCCCCCTATATATTTCTCTTATGCTACTCCCCTTATCTCTCTCCTTCGCTCATCCCACATGCTCCTCCCCTCCCCTAATTGATAATGGGCCTATTTATTAATATTAGTGTGCTTAACAATACCCCCTCTTTGTTATTCATTTTGTCCTCAAGTTAAAAGAAATGCACAACTGTATGTCCACTGGGGTCCATAGCTTGAAGCGTGATGACTGAGCTGTGCACGAAACATAATAAAAATTTTCAATTGAGTTGAATTATCTGTCCTTGGGGTTATTTTCAACTAAAAAATATATTGTTTTCTTCTCCATTATTGCTATATGAAAATATAGTTACTGCTCCAAGGCTATCTGAAGACAGGCTGATCGTTATTTAATTTTGCTAAGAGATACCAAAAGTGCACAAAATTTAGGGTGAGGAAGCCAATTGGGTTGCTTTTTGTTATCCTGATATCTTGATTAGCATGATGTTATTTGTGATGCTTCAGTTGTACTCAATTTTAGCTACGTCAGTAAAAACTACTTGCCTATGGAAGTATGTGCATAGTAGAAGAGCATCTCAACTGTAAATTGTGCTGTTTGAAAATAGAACATAGTTTGATCTATGAAGTAGTGCCACAAAATGTGCATGAATACGAACACAGAGACAAGGACATGTGCTGTTTGAAAATAGAACATAGTTTGATCTATGAAGTAGTGCCACAAAATGTGCATGAATACGAACACAGAGACAAGGACAAACTCAATACAGGACATTAAGACACACACACACACACACACACACACACACACACACACACACACACACACACATATATATCGTAGGAAATTGAATAATTACATTATAATTCATTTTATCTTAGGAAATTGTCTCTCCTTAGTTACTCTTCTTGTAAATTGCATTCATATTAATTTTGGTATGTGTGTGTGTGTGTGTGATTTTACTGAGTATATTTATTCACAAAAACGTATTTTAAAGCTACTCTTCTCATTTTATTTTTTCACTTTTAAGTTGGTATTAGAGCAGAGTTTGATCATTCACTTCTATTGTGTAGTTCAGCCTCCATCAAGGCTGGACTTTGCCTGAATCTCCTCCTGTCATGGTAAATCTCAGTTGTATCTTCTTTCTGGCCATTGTTAATATACTTTTTTGGCAATTGTCAGTCAGTTTTCCAGCCACCATCCATGACTATTGAATTTTCAACCAAAAAGACCACCCTTAGGTTCACCTCTTCCTACTTGGTTGTAACACGATGTCTGATCAGTGGAAAGTGTGTCTCACCACAATAGTTTTCTGCTTCGTTAGGTACGTGAAAGTCACACATTACCGGCCTGTCTTCAGATTTTAGTTGCGCCTCTTTGGAACTGATCGTCAGCCTCTCCTAAGTCTTTTTTTTTTTGTGGCACATCACATTTATCTCTGGTTTGAGTAGTAGGTATAAGTTCCTTGGATGCCACTAATTTTTTTGTTCATGTAGCTTGAAGTTTCAGTCTAATTTTCTTTCTTATGGCATTAATTGGTTAAGAGTAATAAAAAGCTCCGATCTTATTTGGTTTCTCTAGAGAGCCATCGATTCCTATAAAAAACATCATGGAGTCCTAAATCGGTATTCTTTTGAAGTTTGATTTCTTGGTTAAGGACCATATAAATTATGATCATCTGATAAAGCAAGTTGAAAATGGTGATGCTTCATGTGAACGGGGAAAAGTTGATTATTAGTTAGTAACTTAGTATCCTTACTTTGGCAATGTATTGCCACATAATTTTTTGTTCTTTTAATTAGCCAGGTCTGTTTCTCTCTTATTAGCTTTGTACAGTCTGATTTGTTTTGGTTCTGCAGTACCAAATCTGGACTGTGAATTTGCGAGTGGATACTCACCTCCTGCAGATCAATAGGAAAACTGCCAGTTCAATAATCTGATTTCTTAGATGATTTCTCCTTTGCTTACTTATTAATTCATTATTTATTGTTGGCTGCATTCTTTTGATGGCACACATTTAAATGATAGTTGACTGTTAACATGAAAAATACTGTAGCTTCAGTAAATAAAGAATCCCCACCAATCGGCCTGAAGAACAACACAGACTGAACCCCTTGTCTTGCATTTCCTTGATCTCTGTGATTTTTATTTTTTTTAGAAAGATAAAGTTGATACCAAGATAGTGGAGAGTAATTTTGCTTTCAATATTTATTCTGAAGTGGTCATTATTAACTACAGAATGTCCGCCGCTTGTTATCAACGGAGGGTATTAACATCAATGCTACTAACAAGGCGGGAGAGACTCCTCTTGACATTGCAGAAAAATTTGGAAGTCCAGATCTTGTCTCCACAATGAGGGATGTTGGGGCTGTTAATTCCACCGACCAAGGGAAACCTCCAAATGCAGCAAAGCAACTTAAGCAGACTGTCAGCGACATAAAGCATGATGTGCAATCCCAACTCCAACAGACACGCCAGACAGGCATGAGGGTCCAGAAAATCGCTAAGAAGCTGAAGAAACTCCACATAAGTGGCCTGAACAATGCGATTACCTCTGCTACTGTCGTTGCTGTTCTCATTGCTACAGTTGCTTTTGCAGCCATCTTCACTGTCCCGGGTCAATATGTTGAAAAGAAAGTAAATGGCTTTTCACTTGGACAAGCAACTATAGCGAACAATCCAGCTTTCCTGATATTTTTTGTGTTTGATAGCTTGGCATTATTCATCTCTTTGGCTGTCGTGGTGGTTCAAACTTCAGTTGTTGTGATTGAGCAAAAGGCAAAGAAGCAGCTTGTTTTTGTCATTAACAAGCTCATGTGGCTGGCTTGCCTTTTCATTTCCATTGCCTTCATTTCTCTCACTTACGTGGTAGTGGGATCACACTCAAGATGGCTTGCTATATATGCTACAGTGATCGGAAGCTTGATAATGCTCTCTACAATCGGTTCCATGTGCTATTGTGTCATTCTGCATAGGATAGACGAGACAAAATTGAGGGCCGAAAGCCGTTCTTTCTCCATGTCGCATACATCAGACCAGGAGATTTTAAACGGTGAATACAAGAGGATGTACGCACTTTAGGTGTCATATATGTCTCGTTGCTACCAAGCTATGATCTAAGTTATGATTTAAACGGTAACAGATTATACAAATACAAGCTATGATCTAAGCTAGCCTACAGAAACAAGTAGAAAGGATCAAGTGTTGTCAAATATAGTAGTACGATGTTAAAATGACATAAATGACATTTTATTTTAGCAATATGTAATGCAAAATGTGTATCGTCCTATTGAATACAGTGAAATAAAAAAAATGTCTTAAAGATTAATTTGTTTTGTATAAGATTATTATTATCCGGGAAAATTACATTCACCTCCTCTGAGGGAAAATTACCTTCACCTCCTCGGGTTTGTTCAAATAACAAAACGCCCCTCTAATTTTTAATCAAACTAGTGCTATACCGTGTGGACGCACAGATCGCGCCGTTGACGTGTTATTTGCAGCGCTGTTTCAATATGTATTTGTAAGAAAGTAATATTTCATATAAAATAAAATGAAAATTGTATTTATTCATTTGGGGTATACAAATTTGTGTTAAGGTGATTAATTATGGCCATTCATTCATTTGTTAAAATAAATTTAAATTAATTAAACACTAGCGTCCAGACGGGCACTCCCGTGCCCGTTTATCCGCTTTTTCTACTGCGCTAATGTGTGAAATTATGAATAACTTTTTTTAAAAAAAAAAATCTTTCTTTTGTTCATATTTAAACTCAGGACTTACAACTCCTTATCTCTTAACGTCGTAAGACCAGTTGAACTACCCAAACCCTTCAAGTCTTAATGATAGTTTAAATCTATTATGTATTTTATGTAATTAAAAGTATATAAGTGTTTCAAATTCTGGAGGTGTTTTTATTTGATAATGGAATGAATTTTTTTCTAAACAACAAAAGTAGTGCAACCATTTTGATATCTTTGCATAATAGTGAGAAGTAAGAAGCAAATAGTTTGAGAAATTAAAAAAAAAAAGTGATAGAATTAGAGGTTGTACCTCAGCAATGCCACCACCGCTGTTGGCATCGCCACATGATTAGCAACCTATTTCGTTGCATGCCAAAGTCGTTTCCTCTTCTTCCTACCTTTTCCGCCTCTCCATCTGTCTTGTCCTCGAATATGATTAAATATCAAATATGTGCAGCCTTTCAGACTTTTTGCATAACGTGTGCATTATCTTCTTTTAATTAGACTTGAAGATTAAAACAAACGTGTGCATATATAACCATGTTACAAACGTAGCACACAAATTATGATCAAATTACTTTTGTGTAAATAAAATATAAATTAAGGAAACTACGTTGAGAAGTTTGCTCCGTTGGGCTATTCCACGATTAAAAAACTGATACTTGACAATAGGATAAAAACTTGTAGGAACCACAAAAATGAAAATATATGTTGAGTATCTTAAAATGTTAATTATACTTTGAAATTGTATGTCGTAATACTTGAACATACATGTATGTATCCCAATGTTTGTTTGGCATTTTCACCCACACTATGTGCTTAGTTTTCATGTTTTTTGCACATTGTCTTAGCAATTTCAACTATACAGTACATCCATTGTCAAGCTTGGTTATACTCTTACTTTCCTCTTTTGGTTGAAGAAACCTACAATTCCTTAATACACAAATTAAAATTGTTTAATACATCCAAGCAAGACAATCAAAGAAGCTTTGGTGAAAGATAGACCTCTCCATATCTTGTTCCCCCAAGATTCCAATGAACTTTTTTGAAAATTGGTGTTTGAATTTTTGGTGGAAGATATTTTTTCCATTCCTACCTATTAAGAAGATAATTATTCACACACAGTATTAATTATGATGATTCACCAGTTAAATATTTTGTCTTGCAAGACATAAATATGTTGTTTAACATATCATAAAAAGGTTATGTCTTCAATGTTTTTATGAATTCATTGAAAGAAAAATGTGCAGTGGCGATTTTTTGGCGATTTTAAGTGATACCACACACTGTTCATTGACCTTTCCTTCCCATTAAGCTTTCTTTCTACCACCGTCAATCCCCACCTACCAACTGATCACCGCTATGCAAACCACCGCTAAACCCTTCTCCTTATCCTGGAGATGCTTGCAAGATCACGATTCACCATCACTTCCCCCTCCATCAATCCCCAAAACAGCCACGTTTGTTCAACAAAAGACTTTTGCGCAAGCATTGAGTAACGTATGCGACATACCGCACAGCCAGCTGCCGAAACCATGTGTTAAAGGCGATGACATAGCTATTTCAATTCCAGATGAGGAGTATGATGCAGGATTGGAGGCATGCAAGCACAATCTACAAGGGAGGATCATTTGGCCAAAAGGTACAGCTCCGGTTGCACTAGATACCTTGAAATCCAAGCTATCAACCCTTTGGAAGTCTCTAGGAAGATGGGGAGTGATCTCTCTTGGTAAGGGCTGTTATGAATTTGTATTTTCCTCTGTTGAAGACCTAAGAAGTGTTAGGTCAGTTGGTTCTTGGAATTTAAGTCCTGGTATTTTAAAACTGTTTGCTTGGTCAGAGAATTTTAACCCTTATATTCAACATCAAACCAATGCTCAAGTTTGGGTCAGATTGTATGGTTTGTCACAGGAGTATTGGCGTAAAAAGATTCTTTTTGCCATCGCAAGTAGCGTGGGAACACCTATTTGCACTGATAGTATATCAGGGAAACCCATGATAGAGAGAACATTTGGGCATTTTGCGAGGGTGTTGGTTGATATCGATTTGGCTTCTGATCTGAGACACAGGGTGCTTGTGGAAAGAAAAGGGTACGCCTTCTTTGTTGATTTAGAATACGAGAACTTACCTGATTTCTGTTCATATTGCAAAATACCGGGACATCATGTTGATATATGCAAGAAAAGGAAGATGGTTAATGTTCAAAAAGAGAAAAACAAAAAGAGTGAACCTGTAGTTAGGGCCACTAATGTTAGACAAGAATATGTACCAGTTTTTAGGGCCACTAATGTGGAAAACATTGATAATTCAGAAGCACAGGCTGCTGATCAGAACAGAACAGAAGCAGATTTAGAGTTAGAGTTGGAAATTAATGAAGAATTGCAAGCTATTCAAGTTGAACAACCAGCCATTCGCGATAGCAGCAACAAATCACCTGAACAAGCAACCATTCATGCTAGCAGCAACAAATCACAACATCTAGATGTTCCAATACCTAATGATGACGCACAAAGCTCAACAGGCTCACAATTCGTTGATGCAACACAAGAGATTGACAGGGCAGATTGCAATTCTCCAGCGAACTCAGTTTTTGAAAATACTCCTAAGGCACTATTGAAAGACATGAGATTTTTGAAAGAGTCATGGGCTAATCTAGCAGATGTGGCAGCAGATGAGAATGATGATGAGGACTCAAGCCGTAATACTTCAGCAAGACATGCAGGTGATGGTAATTCTCAAATTCACTTTAACGCTAATACTGATACCTCACTGTCAAAAGCTGCAGATAATGTTAACCCTAGTATTGATGACCAGGGGTTCCAATTAGTTACCACTAGGGCAACCAAAAAAGCTACTAAATCCAAAACAATCAGACAAAACACATACCCTCTAAGATCAAGGGCTGGAACCTCTAAGCCTTTCAAATGAAGTGTGTTTATTGGAATCTTAGAGGTTTAGCTAATTCCCCCACAAAATTAGCTCTTAAGAATCTTTTAGTTAAATTTAAACCTGACCTTTGCTTCATTGCCGAGCCTTGGATGTCTGTTTTTCATCTTTCTCAGAGATGGTTACATAACCTAAACCT
>Ga0315915_1009474_pt1 | contig 11055 bp, 3 predicted proteins | sample MpolbnodulesMG_FD_207738 | JGI IMG/M metagenome (GOLD analysis project Ga0315915, IMG submission 207738) | Medicago polymorpha root nodule microbial communities from Los Angeles, California, United States - branched nodules | ecosystem: Host-associated > Plants > Roots > Nodule | place: USA... | reverse complement strand
GGATATAAATGAAGAGATGCACAGTCTAGGCAAAGAAATTGAGGATTATGCAAAGTCCACTATTGTTGATGATGACCCAAATGATGAATCTTTTCAGCTAAATCTACTATTGTTGATGATGATTAAAGACCAGTTTTTTAGAGAAAACATTCTCTGTTTTATTTTCAATTGTTAATTTTAATTACATGATTGTCACGTTATTTTCTATTTCAAATATTTGTAAAAGAAACACCAGTTTTTTTTACTCTATTTTATCATTTTCATTAAAATAAAAATCTTTGAAAACAGAGAATATTCGAGAGAAGAAAATTGAGAGTGAAAACAAAACAAATACTAGGATTTGGATTCTAGACCCCACAAATATTACATGAAAGTACACGAACAAAATAGTAAAGGATGAAGAGGATGTCATTCAAATGATATTATAGTATTTCAAAAGAGATAGATGGGTATGCAAATATTCTATCTCTTTCTTTTTTTCAAAAACTATTTATCTTAATTAGAGGGACCACGGTCACTTCAACTTTTGTTAATAAAGATGCAGATTAAATGTGACTTTTATTTTTATTTTTATTAAGCCCATAAGAACAAAACTAAACAAAAATTGACTAAAGAGTAGATATCGCAATTAATCAGCAAACCACAAATGATCAAATTGAGTCGGGCACGACTCATAAAACACAATCCCTGAACCCAAGGAACAATCATGATTCGCTAAAGCATCTGCACATTGATTAGCTTTCCGATATGACTGATGTGCCACAATCTCTTAATCCATTTCTAGTAACCGACAAATCTTCTTGACTAACGCCTACAACTACTTCCAATGCAATTGAACTTTAACAACCACAACGGAATTTACGTGCAACTCTATTGCTCTAAAATTGAACCTCCTCGCATAATTCAATCCCTCTAAATCTCCCCACAATTCCGCCAAATAAGCACTCCCACACCCAACATATTTAGCAAAACCACCTAACTATTCGCCATCACTGCCTCTAATAACTCCTCCACGTCCTATTCATCTTAACCCAGCCCACCGAAGGAGGTTTCCACCCAATAAGCACCACCCTACGCGGGTTCTCAATCACCAATCTGTTAGCCTTATTCACTACATAGTAATAACTAACACTCTTAAAAGCATGTTGCGATTGATGAGTCGGTCTCTTAAAATTCACATCATGGTTTTCTTTATTCCTCCAACTCCGCAAGAAATGACAAGCCATTGCCCAAAAACTCCTCCACTCAATATCTTGATTCCAACCTACGTCATTACTCAAGTTTAAATACATCCAATGCTTAGCATTCCCCGTGATGAACTGATTGCAAACAGTTGGCTGAACTACAATCAACCACATCGGCATTACCAAAGGACAATCTCTCATCAAGTGCAAAATAGTCTCTAGGGTATTACCACAAAACTCACACATCACAGAGTCAAGTTCCATTCGATGTTTATTATAATTTGTTAGCAACCTACCATGACACATAATCCATATGAAATGCCTCACCCTCTCAGGAACCTTTAACCTCCAAATAATTTTCCAAAGAAAGCAGATCAATTGTATAAGAAACAGAAAGATGCAGATTAAATGCAGATCAATTGTATAAGAAACAGAAAGATGCAGATTAAATGCAGATCAATGACAAAAGCTATAATAAAGATGTGACTATTCAATCTGCAATTGAATAGTCACAAAAGCTATAAGTTGCAGATTAAATAGTCACAAAATTAAGAGAAGCAAATCAATTGTATTTTGCTCTGTCATTTCTATTTTCTACTGTTAATAAAAATGCAGATTAAATGCAGATCAATGACAAAAGCTGTAAGGAACAGAAAGAAAGACAAGAACAGCTACAAAACTTACAAAGCATGCTTACCATTTCCGAATGAAAGGAATATGTGCATAGACTCTGCTATATATCATCATCATCATTATACATTCTATAGGAAAAGGTTATAATAGCAGGTAATATAACTTATCCTTTTACCTATGATTCATCAAAAGTAATAAGTCCTTGAATTTTTCTATAAACCAACAAGTGTATAATTCTCCTTCCATCTTCATATGTTGACATACAAAACAGATCAACCAATTCATCTTTTACAATTCAAAGATAACACGGGGACAAATATTAATGAAGTAATAAACAGAGAAGTCTTGAATCTAATTTACTTGTATATATAGCTATAAGATGTGTGTCACTATCATTCTATCACTATGGTCTATGGAAGGAATGGAAAGTGACCATAATAACTAAATTTAAGCCATATGTACTATGCTATAATCTGTCTCTTTCAGAATTTGTTTACAAAGGTATTAATTAGTAATCAACAATACCATTAGCAGTAGAAGTATCAGAAGAAGATGATTGATCCTTACGAGTTCGAGCAGATACACCAGCAAACCAAGCAACCCTCATGAGCTGCAGACCGAGAATCAGCACCCACCAGCAAACCAGTCCTCTAATTGTATGCATCATCCATGCCGGTGCAGTGAGCTCCGCGCCAAGCTTTAATCCCCTCATTAGTTGCAAGACACGGTACGCCTCGTAAATGATAGGGGTAACAAGCCAGACTGGTGATTGCCAATACCAAGTTAACAACTCGGTCAAAATCTGTACTGACAAAAGAAGAAGATAAGGACCTAGCAGAACTGCAGATGAGATGAAAGGTAGTTGAGGTTGGAGAAAGCCCTTCTGAGATCCAAACATCAACAATGACGGGACGATAAATCCGGTAAGGGTAGCAACGATGTTCCAAAACTGGTAACTTAAGGGAGCTTTGCTCTTGATATCTTGTGTTGGATTCTTAGGTCTTGAACAAGAATCAGCCATGAGAAGAAAAAGCGTTGCACCGAGGTTGAAGATGCAATCAAGTCCAATCAAGGAAAGTAGGCTGGCTATATTGGGACCGAGAAAAATTGAAGATATCGGTAACCATAATGTTGGCACCATGCCGGTCGCAAGGAGAATGGAAGGGCCAAGAAGCCACATCGGCCACTTGAAAAGCTGAAGCTCTGGGCCTGGCTGATCCTTTTCCTCCACAAGCCCTTCAACATTTGCTGTTGGCGACTCATCGACTTTACTAGATTCAAGGGTTTCAAATACATTGGCAGTACTCTGCAAGAAATTTTCGCTCTGATCATCAGTAGGAGCATATGCAACACCAGGTGATGGCTCCCATGGAGTTAACTTTGTGCAGCATATAAAGGATTGATTAAGGCGAATGCTTGGAAAATTGAGTCTTCGAGGGTGGAACGGTTTTCCAGATTTCAGTAATCCTTGACTTCTAGGGTATGCTCTCTCAAAAGTTGAAGTATGTAATTTGTAATGGGTACGAACTAACGACGATGCCATTTCTTTATTCACTATTGACTGCAGATTCTCTAAAGGAATTTTTGCTGTTTATTTCTGGCACCTGAAGTTAAGAGGCAAAATGTTTATAACAGAAACACTGTTAACCGCCAAAAATTAAATATACTTTAGGCATAGACTGAGTAAGTATATCAATATTTAAAAAATTGAAAAACAAACAAGAGTAGACGCAGTTTGGATAAACAGCTTAATTAAGCACTTACAGCATAAACATTTACGATATAAGTGCTTATCTATATGCTATTTGTATAACAAAAGATAAAACAAAGTCAAACTGTTTTCATATAAGCTATGAACTTTTTATGGACACGTCATATGTTTCCATAAGCTCTCCCAAACAGTTTCACAAGTGTTTATGTAAATAGATAAGCTCAAATAAGTCAATCCAAACATGCTGTTATTCAGGAGACACGAACACTAGGTATTACAGTACCTCTACAGTAAGTACTTAAGTGCTTATTAGTTAATACCCTCAATGCTGAAAGTGATACGCTAAACAGGACTTTCTTCAAAACTGAGATTGAGAAATCTTCAGGTACACTACATATCCCCTGAAAAATAAAACTAATACTTAAAATCTATTTGCAGCTTCACTTTTATTGTATTTTCCTACCATTTCCCACCAACAAAAAAAGCAGACAGTGCAAAACTATAGTTCAAATGCAACAGATGCAAAGTGAAAGACAGAATTTTGCACATAATGATTAACAGAGAAATACAGAGTGATGAAGGTCTAACTAAATAGTTGTGCTATTTCCAAATCCCAACAAAGAAAAAAAGAAGTCTTTTGCATCAGTTGGATGTACTAAGCACAACCAGTTGATAATTTGATTAGTGTCTTATCAGTGGCTCATTGAACAATGTTACTTGACTAGTTGCGTATATTAGTTACATAGTTTCTTCTTTTTCAACAAATGACACAGCTTGAATGCCAAAACAGTGAGCTGAATAACAAACTAGTGAGCACAGCAAGAACTACAAACACAGGTAAGCATAATTTCTTTGGAAAGACAATCTAGTTACTTTAAAAATATTTTAGCAAATATAGATAGCAAAGTAGCTGATAATTTGATTTCCATGAAAAATAGCATAACCATCGTGATATATTTTATAGCCAAAAGCAAATAAAAACAATTGAACTTGAAGTACATTTTAGCCCTTTTTTTTTTGCGGGGAGTAGCCCCGTTCTACAATGTTCAAACTTATTTACTCCCTTTATTTCAAACTATCTATCATTTGGCAAAATAACTCTTTTTTTTGGCACACATCAAAGGACCTTCCAAAACCTTAATGCCCCCAGGTCACAAGCTTGGGTTCGAAGCTCGGCGCAAAATCACTCTATTAAAATACTCAATATAACTACTCAGTGGATGCTCTTTGCCATCAGTAGAGAAGGACAGAGATCTTCTACTGTACAGACTCAGGCTCAAACATCAGGCATGGGAGCACCGCACGAGACAAGCACCTAGAAACCAGTAATGTCAAAAGTATAGGACACTGCGACATGGAAAATATTGAAAATCAAGAATTCTATACTCATCATCACATCAAAAGAACTTGTTAAGTATTACATATATCCTAGGATAATGAGTATTACCAAAAATACAGAGACATCATTATACAGTTTGGGGGATTTGTTTCATTACAAAAATGATTCTAAGACAAGATGATGAACTATTGAACAACGTCTTTCCCCTTCAACTCATCAATCTACTACCAAATACCTAAAAAGGATCTAACCAATTGAATTCGTTGCACCTCCCAGTTGACTATCATCATTGAAAAAATTGAAAATTTGGGTACCATTCCATCAAAAGGTTGAAATGGAGTGTTTGACAGGTGTCTTACACAGTGTTGATAAATAGCGGCTATATTGGAGCTATAGCGCTGCAGAATTCGAGCAAACTGCTATAGTTCCACGATATGCTAGTTCGCACAAAATATTGTTAAATAGAATCTATGGCGGTGCTGAGTAAGTATTTATTAAGTGGGGGCAATCCTCACCTCACAAACTGGTTTGTAGGGTTGTGTTAGGCTCAACCACAATTTTTAAGATAAGTGTCGGAAACTTGTAAGCCTTCTTTATGAAGTGTTGAAGCTACACACGAGCCGAGATATAATAAAATGAAAGAACACAAAACTCACCATCTACAAAGATAGAAATTTGAGAAAGGAGTACTCATCACTCGAATCACTCTACTACACATAAACATGTATCAAATGAATGAAATCATCAAAGAGTGTCCTCTGATTATCCGAAATGAACAAAGTTACAAACCATCTTCATCACCACAAAACATGCAGTCTAAATGTAAGGTACCACTTTTGATGGTACCTACAAAGAAGGAGAAATTACTCTAAAAGGGACTAAAAGCTACAACTATCACTACTCTAACAACTACTTTCTTCATTACTGAAAACTTACAAATTAACATAAAAGCTTATTTATTTGCATAAGCTATTTTCATAAGCTAAAAAATAAGCCAAACCAAACGGGCCCTATGTCCATAAGCTCTCTAAGACAGGGTAGCTTATGAAAATAGCTTATAGCTTCTACGAAAACTAATTGACTTTATTCTATCTTTTGTTATAGAAATAACTTATACAGAAACATTTATATGATAAACGATTAATTAAGTTTTTTTAATCCAAACAGAGGCTGAAATAATCACAGAGAGATAAAGAAAAACAAACAAGGAATGATAGAAACGAATTGGATGAAATTGAGAAAAAAAGAAATTGAAAGGTAAAAGATTGGAATGAGGAGTGACCTTTTTCGTTGAATGTTGCTGGTAAAGCTTTACGCAACAACTTGAGAGAGATTCAGAGCAACAAAATAATAAACACACTTGTGTGTTTTTTGTTTTTGTTTTTGTGGTTAACAAATCCTTTAATTTATTAGCCAGTATATTAAATTTTTTTTGAACGAGTTCCGATTTATCCCCTATAAGAAAAAAAGTTTACAATCCATTCCTAAAATATGAAGATTCTTTCGAAAATGCATTTGGCCCCATCTGACACACTCTACTTGCTGACATCGCATGCCACTATGTATTTAATTTAATTTTTATTTTTTTTAATTGTGTAATTCTTTAACACATCATTAATTCCCTTTTTTAAAAAAATCGAAATTAGGAAAAAAAATCTAAATAAACAAGACAAAATATAAAAATCGAAAAAAGTCAGATTTAAAAAAAAATTAAAAATCAGAAGAAAAAAAATTCAAATTCTTTTTTTAAATTAAGTTCCAGAGTTTTTTTTAAATCAAGAAAAACATTCAGATTTTTTAATTGTTTTTAATTAATTTTTTAAAAAGCTAAAATTGTTTTAAAAATCAGAAGAAGAAAAAATTCTATTTTTTATAAATTTGAAAAATCGAAAAAAAATCAGATTTAAAAAAAAAAACTCTCGAACTTAATTTTTATAAATCTGAATGTTTTTCCTGATTTAAAAAAAAAACTCTCGAACTTAATTTTTTTTAAAAATCTGAATTTTTTTATTTTTTTTTAAAAAATCTGACTTTTTTCGATTTTTAATTTTTTCCCCAATTTCAATTTTTTTTAAAAAGGGAATTAACGATGTATTAAAGAATTACACACATGTCAGGTTAAAATAAATAAATACCCACTGGCGTGCCACATCAGCAAGTGGAGTGTGTCACAAGGGGTCAGGGGTGTTTTTGAAAGAATCTTCTTATTTCACGGACGGAATCTAAACTTTTTTTTTACAAGAGGGTAAATCGGAACTCGCCCAAATTACAGGGAGTAAAGACATATTAACCCTTTTTTTTAAGTAGTTAGAGAGCCAAGCTCATAGATTCGGTTAGACAATATTCTCATAGGGGGTGAAGGACAAATAGGTTTTGTTTGCGAGTTTAGAAGGAGGGGGAGGAGAGGCTTTAACCAGTGGAAAATATGATCACCACAAGTTCGTAAGCTACTCGTTTACCGATGAATCATTTTGTGCATGAAGGTCTTAACTTATACTTGCTTACTTGTTTACCACGGGTCCGTAACCTACCTGATTAGTGGTACAATACTTACTTACTTACTTGTTCTTAATCATACATAACTTATACCTAATGAACTTAGATTTACATACTAGCTTGTTGTTCTTGACTATCTAGGTCGAGGCTCTACATATTCCCCAATGCCTAGAGATCATATACTACCCAAGCGCATCACTTGTTATCTAAATCTCCTGTGTCATGCTTCACCAATCTATCTTAATACTTGCTTTCTAATTCTTTATAAACTGGCTTGAAACATTGACAAGGAATCATTAGATTGGAGGGATTTATATTTATAAGAAACCCTTGAAAAACTGAACGGAGAACAGTCACTGCTTGCCCGGAATGATTCATTTACACGTCTCTGCACTGTCATTCCCGCCCTGGCGGCATTTGGCGTGCCCGGCGAGCCATGACAAAACAGAACGTGTAAAACATCAATTTTCTCTAAAAACCTCCAAATCAAAGGACCCAATGCATATTTCAAGCCTAAAATTCATATAGACACTAACAATAACATTAAGATTGCAAGTGTTAACAAGATTGATGAGCATGGCATGTAAAAGGGGAAAATTTCATAACCTAGACTTCATACTTTCTTACATGAATAATCACACAATCCCAATGGTGGGTTCTATCTAAGAACTCACCTATTAATTCTAAAGTTGATTGCAACTTCCTGATTATCCATCTGGCCACAAGCTTGATAAAACCTGCTAAACCAACCTGTTGATCTGAAACAAAAAGGATTCGGATGAGACATAATGTCTCAGTGAGTTCTACCTAATCCTAGGCTATAGGCAACCTCGGGGGAAACCTAGGGTTACCGCGTGTCTACATTACAACCTGTCGGTTGATTATACGTGTGTGGATCATACATACTTAGACGGTCGTGCATGCTAGGGCCGTCATAAGGTTCTTCGTGTCATAGGCTAAAAGGCTTGTCTTGCATTCTACATGTCATGGTGGTCAAGGGAACCTAAGACCACTACGTCAAGATACGATAAACGTGTCAAAACCTAATCATAAGCTATTCATGACATGCTCCTGAACTAGACGATCGGGGAGACACTAAGACCATCGACAATATATATTCATAACTTGCTCTATTTGCATAAGCTTGTACTTGTCTAATAACATAACATAATTGTGTACATAGTCATTCTTTATGTTAGAAGTTAGCGTGTAACAAACAAGATTATCTTGGTTCATTTTACGGAATGTATCGAGTGGATTAACCCTGGGTACAATCCCTTACTTTACCGATGAAAATCTAGCTAAAGTACATCGGACTCCCTCAGTGTCGTGCGGGTCTACCTTGCGGAGCTTATCCCGTCCCCCTTGGCGTGAACCTCTCGTATCCCCCTCTGCGTGGATAATGGAAAGACACGACACCTACATCTTGCTTAAAGTCTTATACATTCATGAAGAACTTATACTTAACTTACTTGAATGATCACCACGAGTCTGTAACCTACTCGTTTAGTGGTGAACCATTTCGTGCATGAAGGTCTTAACTTATACTTGCTTACTTGTTTACCACGGATCCGTAACCTACCCGATTAGTGGTAAAATACTTACATGCTTGTTCTTAATCATACATAACTTATACCTAATGAACTTAGGTTACATACTAGCTTGTTGTTCTCGATTATCTAGGTCGAGGCTCTACATATTCCCCAATGCCTAGAGATCATATACTGCCCAAGCGCATCACTTGTCATCTAAATCTCGTGTGTCATGCTTCACCAATCTATCTTAATACTTTCTTTCTAATTCTTTTTAAAATGGCTTGAAACATTGACAAGGAATCATTGGATTTGAGGGATTTATATTTATAAGAAACCCTTGAAAAACTGAACGAAAAACAGTCGCTGTTTGCCCGAAACGAGTCATTTACACATCTTTGCAATGTCATTCCCGCCTGGCGACACACCAGCATGAAAACATACTTTCTGTTGCCAGCTTCCTGCCAAGGCGACATTTGGCGTGCCCGACGAGCCATGACAGAACAGAACGTGTAAAACATCAATTTTCTCTAAAAACCTCCAAATCAAAGGACCCAATGCATATTTCAAACCTAAAAATCATATAGACACTAACAATAACATTAAGATTGCAAGTACTAACAAGATTGATGAGCATGGCATGTAAAAGGGGAAAATTTCATAACCTAGACTTCATACTTTCTTACATGAATAATCACACAATCCCAATGGTGGGTTCTATATAAGAACTCACCTATTAATTTTGAAGTTGATTGCAAGTTCTCCAAGTTCACCAAAATTAGGTTAAGTATAGTGAGATGGATTAACATTTATAAGTAAGAAATTAGTTTAAGTATAGCGAGACAGACTAACGGTTATTCCATTCCAAAAAAATAGCATCTAATTAGGAACATAATTTTATTTTACTTAAGATAAACATTAAATGCAAAAGTGTGGAGGGAAAAATTAGGTTAAAATTAGGTTAAGAATAGCGAGACAGGTTAACATTTATAAGTAACAGATATAGCGAGATGGGTTAACGGTTATTCCTTTCCAAAAAGATAGCATCTAATTAGGAACATAATTTTATTTTACTTTTAATAAACATTAAATGCAAAAGTGTGGAGGGAAAAATTAGGTTAAAGGTAGGTGAAGTATAGCAAGACGGATTAAGATTTATAATTAAGAGACTAGTATTTGGACCCGTGCGATGCATGGGAAGTTGATTATCTCATTGACCAATAAATGTTGTAGTTTATCATGAAATGAAATAATTGTTATTGTTAAGCATGAATTAATACTTCCAAAAGACGACAACAACAACAACAAACATTATCCCACTATGTGGGGTTGATTACATGGATTGAAATATGTCATATTGTTCTATCACAAACCATATTTAGATCCAACTTATTAATCTATAAATCTTTCATGATAGTTTCTCTTATAGTTCTTCCAGGTCTTCGTATACCTCTTTAATATGACTATCCTCTATTTGATTATTCTTCTAACTACAAAATCTACAGGTTTTCACTCTACATGTCCAAACCACTTAAACCTATTTTCCACAATATTTATACTATAGGTTCTACCCCAGTTATCCTATAATGTTGTAATTTCTAATCTTATCCCATCTAGTCTTTCCACACATCCAACACAACATTCTCATATGCGCACACTTACTTTATTCTCGTGTTGGTTCTTAACCGCCAATACTCTGTTTTGTAAAACATCGTTGTTATGACAACTGTCAGCTATTTTTTCACGTATGCATTTCAATCATCCAACTTGAATACAATGATTTACATCTGCTTTTATTTCTCCGTCATTTTGTCCTATGAACCCAAGATTTTTTGTTGAAAGAATGAACCTATGATAAGATCTCCAACTTTCATCTCTAAGGTCGAACTACTTCGTCTTTTGTGGAAATTATATTACGTATACAATGTCTTACTTCTACTCAAAAGAAAGTCTTACGCTTCTAAGATTTGTCTTCAACGTCCCATTCAATGCATACCTCGACTCTCCAATTAAGACTACATCATCTACAAAATTCATACATCTTGGTGCTAGCTATTGGATGTGTTTCGTAAATACATCCAAAACTAATGTAAATAGATAAAGGATTAGGGTTGACTCTTGGTCCAATTCTTGTTATGAAAAATCATTGATAGGGATTAG
>Ga0315915_1009470_pt1 | contig 11059 bp, 6 predicted proteins | sample MpolbnodulesMG_FD_207738 | JGI IMG/M metagenome (GOLD analysis project Ga0315915, IMG submission 207738) | Medicago polymorpha root nodule microbial communities from Los Angeles, California, United States - branched nodules | ecosystem: Host-associated > Plants > Roots > Nodule | place: USA... | reverse complement strand
CCCTAACACAACCCACAAAACTTACTTAGTGAAGATTGCCCCCACTTATAAACACATTGTCAGGCGGGCCATCTCTTATCTGATGTGGACTCTTTAACATGTTTTTCTCTGTACACCCTATCACACCTTATACTATTTATTAGGTTTGGTGCGTGAACGTATTATGTTTTTATATTGTGACATTTTTTATAAACTCTTATCAGGCATTGTTTAACATTGCAACTTGTTTGGCCCTAAGTTTTATAATTTCATCTGCAAATGAAAGAAAATAAAAATTAAGGGACAACGACCTTGAGAAGAAGTTCCCTTTTGTCTGTATGTTGCTGTTTTAATTTTTCATATCTAGCTCCTTCTTGCATAAACAATGACCTTGAAGAAAAGAAATTCCCTTTAATTGATAATTTGGATTTGTGCCTGTTGTTATGCTGACATGATTTGTAAACCAATGATCGATTAAGCAATTCACGTATCAGACTATCAGAGAATTTAGAAGTGATTTTTAAAACCTCACTTGTGAGAAGTACTTGATGAGTAGGGGCGTATTTAGAAATGCTTTGAAATATTTATATGCCTTATATTTTAACATTGGTGTTTCAGATAATCATGGAAGCGTCTTTTTATGGTAAATTTATGAGAATAGTTGGATAAATTTCACTTAAAAAATAGTGGACATCATTTCCTTGTTATCTATGAAGTCTAGATACATCAAAAATGGAAAAGGGCTTGTCATCACTCACACTGCTGAGGCCATTTCTACATCGTTTGCTTTTGTTGCTGAGCTGGTATTTTATTTGGAGCATTTGTTTCATTGTTCTGGTTGGCACATATTATGCAATTTTGTTTTCTTATTTTGCCACCCAAGTTCTTTTGTCCACCTACAGAGCTGCTCTAGTTGTGGAGTTGCGTAGCTATTTCTCATTATTTGTTCTGTTTCTGTTGTTCTTGCAACCTAATTCTGTGCATCTGCTTCATTGCTTTGGTTTGCATAGTTTCCGAGTTCATGATTTCTTATTTTGCTTCCCTGACCTTCATAGTATATGTCTAGATTAGTGGGAAACTTCATACTTACCCGCACATTCACATTTGAATCATGCATCTAAGAAATTTTTAAACTTTGAACTATTATGCAATGCTCAAAACTTTGTCCGAAGTCTTGTAAATTTCCTTTTTGAATCTTTTGTTTGAGGACAAACAAAGAACTAAGTTGGGGAGAGTTTGATAAGTGTTAGAAAGTGACATATTTTACGTGTTATTTTAGGCACTTTAGTTACTTGTTTTGCAAGTTATCTAAGGAAAAGCTACAATTTGATGAATAAATTCCATTTATGCTTTATCTGCCTTACTTTACCCAATTGTGCCGGAAATTGCAAGCCAGGACCAAAGAAATCATAAAAAATGCAAAGGTCCAACTCGCCACAATGAGCATTACTCACCTACAGCGAGAAAATGGTAGAAAGTCTCAGTTTTAACGCCTTCAACATGCCAGAGCGAGTCCACAACAAGCCAACTCGCCACATCGAGAGGAAAGCGAGCAAGTAGCGAGAAAACTCCAGAAAGTTAAGCGAGTTGTCACTTTTTAGACTCCTATAAAAGGCTTTTTCTCTCATTTTTATGGATATAATGATTTTAAGAGAGAGAGAGAGAGAGAGAGAGAGAGAGAGAGAGAGAGAGAGAGAGAGAGAGAGAGAGAGAGAGAGAGAGAGAGAGAGAGAGATAGGGCATTTTAGAGAGAGAAACACAAAGCAAGAGTGATTGAAGTGGATTTTCACAAGATTGATAGAGAAATCAAGAATCTTGTCTTGAATCTTCATCTTTTCTTTCATTTTTGCAAGGCTACTATGAAAATATGTAGTTAAATCTACCCTTTTGGGATTAGAGGTACTTGATCAAGCAATATGTAATCTTTTTGATCCTTAAATATATGGTTCTAGCAATTTTTACTTGATATTGATATTATTCTTCTGTTTTATGCTTATGTGTGATTTGAAATGATATGGAAAGATACTTTTGAATCTAGGGTTAGAATAATTTTCTATCAAAACTTTTATTCTAGACATAGGGTTTAGGTTTTGGTAATCACTTTAAATATCAAGAACTTAATGCTATTGAATTGTTTAATAGATTGAGAAATCGTCGATTAAATGATACAATCGAAATCACGACATTATTTAGACATGCATGAATGATATTGTCGAGTGATATGCGATAATATCGATTAAAAGCTAGAGTCCGTTTATGTGGTCGAATACATATGTAACACTTGGTTGACGAACTCTAACCCTAATCGTTATATGCCCTATCTCGACTCTATTTTATTAATGTAAATTAGTTAGATTAGTTTTTAAACAAACAAACAATTAAACCTTAAACTTAAGATGATAATTGATGTTGAACGTTTTATGATATGCACTAGTCCCTGTGGAGACAATACTAAAAATACTTACTATTGATAAAAATAGGATGTACAAATATCTTACATCAAACTACCGTGGAGTTGCATTCTGGCGGCAATTAATTGATGAAGGGTATTTATGTCATTCCCTGGTGTGTTTTAGCCTTCTTTAATGTGTGAACAACAATTCTCTTTAAATATTATTAACTTATAATTTTCACATTAGCCTCAGCTGATTTTGGTCCAACTCCACTCGACCTCAGCATGCCTCCACTTCGCTTCATAGTTTAGGACAGTCTATCCCTAGTCCTCAAAGAAAGGGGCATGAATGGGCTCTATATGTGGAGAAAATGACTTGAAAACAAGGGTAGTTTAGTTTAGTTATAAATTCCCTATAAATAGAGATTTTAGGCTCATTGTTTCACATCACCAAAAAAGGAGTAAACCTTAAGGGCTGAGGGTAAAGAGCTTTTGGATGAAAAATTAGGGCTGTAAACACATTCTAAACACCCTGGATAAAGAAATTTCATTACAGGAAAGAATCAAAATTTCTATAGAGATCTTCTTGTGGGTTGAGAGAAGGATCACAAATGAGTAGAAGTTAGATTTTATCTTTGAAGATGATTTCTATCTTCATGACGGGTAATGGGTGCGCACATAATTTAGCAAACGACAGACACACTATAGTTGGTATGCATTGGTGGGATGATATTCCTGCTAATATTAGAGAGGATTTTTTTTTTTTAAGATCAGTTTGGTTTGCCAACTACTAGAAAAATCCAAATTAGAGACGGGCTAAATCATTCTCTAAAAGGCAAAAAAATCCGTCTCTAAGCACGCTGGAGACGGAATTAGATCTAAGCACGCTGGAGACGGAATTAGATCTACGGTTATTTTGCTAGTCGCTAAGCTTATTAGAGACGGAAAAAAGGAAAATGTCCGTCACAATTATATATTCTGTCTCTACATAAACCAAATTTCGTCTCTAAATAAACTAAATTTCGTTTGTACAGAGACAAATTTTTAATTCCGTCTCTAGCTTAATTTAAAAAAAAACCTAAATTTAGTTTTTTATGTTTCATTATTTGTAAAGACACAAATTTTGATCTGCATAATAATATCATTCATGAGAAAAGTACTCTTAAAAATACATTAATACAGTTTGCAATTAACTTTAACTATTCAAAGTAAACTATCCCTCACCTAAAAATAATAATATGATATTGAATCTAAAACTTTCCAAATGTCCAAATTGTTGTTACTATCCCCTCTTTCATTGCCATAATCAGTCTCTCATGCTCTTGTCTTGTTCTTGAGCTAATTGACAAATCTGATCGGAATAACACCTAGGATGAACAGGTAACTTCCATCAACCTGAAAATTTAAAATATGTGGATTTCAAGCATAGTTTTTGTTGTTCTCAATAATTGCACAATCTATCTTACTAGCTATTCAGTGGATTCCTAACCCTTGACACCAAAGGGTACTGCTCGCTTTTGAGATCTTTAGTGGGGACGCTGACTATAAATCTGCAGAATCCACTACCCGATGCCAAGGAAACAAAGAAATATCAATCAAGCTGGTCAACAATTTTTCTTTAACATTGCTTTATGTATAGAACAATTAACTTACAAAATGACTTACACAATTTAAGAGAAAAAAATAGTAAAAAGGAGTCAATGTGCAAACTACATTGTAACTGAAATAGCTTGAGCTAATAGTGCTAGCATTTCAAGTCACAGATTCACAAATTTAAAAACTGAAAATGAAATTGCAAGCATAGTATTAAAGAAAAGAAGTTACAGGAATTACATTTTTCCCTCTTTGTAGTTGAATATATTCCTACCAAACCAAAAAAAAATAAAAAAATGAAGGGAAAGTTGTAGTGTTTGGAAAACTTACATGTGTATCATGGATTTGGAGGCGGAAAATCACCTTTACTTCTGTTTTCTCAATCTTCCCCCAAGTAACCCAGACATTGTTCTAGTAAATTAATCACATTTAAGATGCATTATTGCCAAAACTTGAAGTCATATTTCAAAAACAGTATATGTAGTGACATGAATGCAAAGGAAGCAAGGAATTCACAATCACTCTTATCCTTGTTTAGACATAAACTTATGTTATTCTACTGACATGTTTTCATGCTCAAATAACCAAACCTTAAAAGCAAGTAGTTGATATTGAATACCTTAGTGTGATATCCTTGCGTACCAACTAAAGTCAGTCAGCCTTCAAACCACAATATGCTACATAACAAAGACAGCCTTCAAATCATGTTCTAAATCGAATACCAAACGATAAACTCATTGAAAAATAATAAATAATATGGATTAAAATTTAATTAGAACTAGTATCTCACATTTTCAGAGACAATTGTACTAGATGAAAAGGAATGCTAATGAAATCAGTCAAAGATAGAAAACTTCAATTAGATAAGGATGCTGCATAAAACAAAGAAAAGGTGTTAATTGTTATTATCTAATTATCTAAGGTTTCTAAAAAAAGTTTGCATAAATATAGTTGCATAAATATAGCTCAACTAAAAGTTTATCTATAAGTTTGTCCTTACTATCTCTAACTAGGGGAAAATATCTTTATGATTGTCCTTATCTCTTGAACAATTATGAATTTAACTAGGGGAAACTCTCAATTGTTACAAAAACAATTTAGTAACATGGGCTTTGTCTAACATTTTTACAAATGTTATTGAGTATAAATAGTAACATTTTTTTTTATTTAGTAATATTTTTCAACTGTTTTGTTGTAGTGGGGATAGAATTCCAAAAGTTAATGAAGATAACTTTTTTTTGGGGTTACTATGAAGATAACTTAATTAAATTTTTAAGTTCATTAAACTTATCATCATAAAATTAAAAAAAAAAAAAAGCCTTAAAATTTCTTTTTCTTAATCTTTATAAGAAGCTATAAAAGAAAAAAAAAATGCTATCTTCTCCTAAAGATGAAACCGAGATAATATAGTTACTAACCTAAATGAGAATTGAGATGCCCCTCCGTCTCAAAATTACTGTCTCTTTAGTATTTTTTTCTATCTCTCAAAATAATTGTCACTTTGTAATATCAATATAACATTTTTTTTACCATTATATCTTTATTTATTGAATTTCATCGAACATAACTTTTTTGCTAACTACAATTAATAAGAGTATTTTAATAAATGACATTAATTTCATCACTGAAACCAACATAATTAATCACTTCCTTTAAAATTTGCATAAACTTTAAATGACTATTATTTTGATACGAAGGGAGTAGTATATATATCGAATTTAATGTTTTTTTTTTCTCTTACAAACTAATGATTTGCAAATTCGTTAAGGAAAGGAGAATTTTTTTTTTAACCTTCCCATTTTTAATGTAAAGGACTCTTGTAATCTAGAGTTTGGAGGTAAGGGCTATTGTTTAACCCAAGAATCAAACTCATGTTCTTTTGAACGATATGTCTTTGGTGAAGCTCATTAACCACTTAAGTTTAAACACTTAATTAAAGGAAAGGAAAATTGAATAGTAAAAACAAAATTTGAGCAAAATGAAAAGAAATTATAGTAGTATATTTATGTCTACCACACAATTTATTCAACGACCAAAATATAGAAAAGAAAATCAACGAAACAAAGTGCAAGATACAACTGCACTAGAGCTAACACTTCAATCCATGTACTATAGCAATAAAATTTGCGACAGAGGAAGTAAGCACCTATGTCACACTTCAACGAGATCTTTAATGCATGATTCTTCCCTATGGTGTATTGGTAGTGTTTTCCACCACTTAACAAAAGTAGAACCCTCCAAAAACACATCCTTACCAACTTTACCATTCTTACTCCAATCACTTATCTGTTCCTCTAACTTTAAAACCCTATCCTTAACAACTTCGAAGGACTTTTCATTATCATGACAAAGATCCTCCACCTCAGCCCAAAAGCATGATTCTGAATAACCTCCTTCTCCACTCTTATCATCATGTTCCAACCATCTTTGTGCATACCTGTATCTTTTTGGCCTTCCACCTTTAGCCATATAAACACGTCCATCACGGTTCCTTGAATGTCTATAGTAATTTGCAATATCCAAAGGCTCAACTAGTCTTCTAAACTTTGTTCCTATCTCAATCCATTCTTTCTTCCCTTCAAATTCTTCTGGAAGTTCATACTTTAATAGCTTTTCGATTATCTCATCCCATACTCCTGCAAGTTCTAGCCTCCTCACATTTGCTTTGAAATCATCGGTTTCTAGTTGATCCTTGAATGCATCGTAGTAACCTTTTTTCTGATGTCCCCACATTTCTCTGTAACTGTCGAGTGCATTCATCTTATCCTCCAGAGAGCGTATCTTTTCGTCCATACTTTTCTCGTTGTTCCTTTTCCGTTCCTCTAATGTTGCTGCTGCTTGAATGCAGAGTCTTGCTCTCGTTCTCTAAAATTATTTACAATGAATTCATTATCTCACTTACTATCATATATCATATATACTCTAATATTTCAGTAACATCTTTCAACTAATCCATTTTCTCTTCCTTTAAAAAAATGAGTAATATCTTTCAACGAATCAATTTTTATGTTCAGTGTTGAAGACATCAATTTAATTTCCTTCTATGTTTAGGTCAAACTAATACATAAAAGTATTAACACATAACATCATAGTATAAGAACACATTATTCTAAGTTTGTTTTTGCATGCATTATTCGCTTATAGTGTGAATTAAAAGTCACACAAAAATTAAATGTTTAAGGTTTTTTAGGTGAATATTGTTTAAAAAACGTTTTGGGTGAATGTGCGGTGTCCAAGTCACTCAATATGATTATTCTCGAAAATGTTGAAAGTTACAAAACATAAAAGCCATAGACAAGGATACAAATGTTTACTTACCAGGCCAAGGTCATTTAAAGATGCGTTAATGGCTGCAGTATCACCACCTGAAGTAGTATGCTCAGACAATGGAAGATTTTCTAGTTGGTCTAAGTACCCAACATTCAGCTTCAAGATATTTCCTAGTTCAGTGCCATAACTTAAATGTTGTCGCAGACTTTTATCGGAAACATCATCAACTTCTGCCTCAGAGCTTAATTGAGCAGAGAAAAACATGACCTGCAGAATTGCATCAGGGTTTTTCACGACAATTTGCTTTACTTCATTTCTACTTGCAGTGCAGAAGATGTAAGTTCCAAAGGGTCTGTAAGGACTTAAAGGTACAAAATTTTCAAGAGTTTCAAGTGTTGCCTCTGTTGTTCCCATTAGCCTACAAGCAGCATGCCTTGTGACAGTTGCAGCATTTGACATCACTTGAAAGTAGAAATCTGAAGTTCCAGTGGCTTTTCCGAGACGAGTCGATTCGCTCGTTAAAGATTTGTCTTTAGGATCTATGAACTGAGAAACTGCTTCAAATCTTTGGTCAAAAGACGAGAGTGGAGCAAGGAGGATTCTTGGAACTATGTCATATCTCATCACAAAATGGAAAAAGTAGTTAGACCAATTTTCTCTCCTTGTAGCATGAGAAAATATGTGATTTCCAATTAAAGGAGAACCAAAAGTAACACATTGGGGATGGATACCGCCATGAGATTTTGGAGTTAGGTAGGTTTCCATGGCCCAAAGGGTTGCCAGAATTGCCACTGGTCCACCAGATGAGTGCCCTGCAAACACTATTTGCTTCTGCTTATTCATTGCCCTCTCCACCTACATATTCATTAAAATATATATGTTTTCCTCAAATAAAGAATCTAACATTTATTACCTTTCTAACAAATCCATATGATCTTTGACAGTGAGCAAATTCATAATCAAACGAGTCTCACTATACATAGTTCAAACTCGACTATTTTAGGCTTAAAAAAGTCCAAGTTTTATTTATTTGCACTTTTGGTCCTCCATTTTATCAAATTCACAAATTATAGTCACCCCATTTTAAAATTGAACTTTTTGTTCTCTCAGTTATTACCTTTGTTGCAATTTTGATCCCAACCTTGACTTTTGCCTTAAAATAGTGATTTTTGGCTTAAATCACCATTTTTTAAAAGCTAAAAGTGAGAGTTGGGACTAAAATTACAACAAATGTAATAATCGAGAATAAAAAAACTCGATTTTAAAATAAGACCAAAACCATAATCAAACCAATATTTTAACTCTACAATTATCTAAAAAGGTACTACAAAGATTAAGTCTTACATGGTCACAAACATTTGAGCATATCATTTAGGCACACAAGTAAAACTACATATCAATTAATTATTTGAATAATACATATTATTTAATTATTTTCTCTTTCCACCGTTTCTCAAATTGTGACCAATCATGTATTTTCCTACTACAAATTAGTCCATGAACCTACCTCAGTCTACAAATTATGAAACCACATAGTTTCAGACTTTAGGTACTAAAAAAAGCAGTTTTGTAATTTATTTATCAGGACTAAATAGATATCTAACCTTTTAATTTTAATTTTCAGAGTTCTGCTTATTTGATTCATGAAAGTTGGACAAATAAATTGCCTGACCGAGTCTGGAAGGGTTAAACTAATTTTTAGTTGTTTTGGTTCATTTCTAGCATTAGTAGATAGGATAGTTAGGTATGGATGCTTCGTCAAAAAAGAAAAAGGTATGGGCTATAAAAGGAAAGAAAACTGAAATAATGAAGTTTGCATAACTAGATTTTTTTTGTTTTTTTTTGACAAATGCATAACTACTACTAGATCATATATGGTTAAGATAGAGAGGTACGAATTTTCATATATATAATAACCTGATCTTTGAATGATGATGACTTTGCCAAAATCTCTTGGAATCTTTGGAGAAAAAATTGATTAACAAAACCAGGTTCATTGTTACCAATGCTTTTAAGTGAAGGAAATAGATTAAGATCTATTTTGGTTTCACCAAAGGTTGTTTTGGAATACCAATCTTGGAAAGCACCTGATGCTGGAAAGCTGATGATAACTTCTGGAGGGTTGCTTCTGTTGTTCTTTTCTAGAAGGTAGTGTTTATCTGGTGTCTTTTGAGCCTTTAAGGACGCAGCAAGAGACCTCTTAATTCGCTCTGCACTCAGTCCCATGATCTCACTTGCACCTGTTGATGAAGCCATGTGTCTCAGCTCTTCTTCTCTGCTTGCTTCTCAGTTCTCAGTTCCTTGTTTTTCTTTTGTAAATTTGGTCAATGTTGAGGTGCTTACCAAACTAAACACATAGATGCTTTATTTATAATATTGTTGAGATTATTTTTTATGAAGACTTTGAGTAGCTTGACTTTGAAGATGAACATGGTTGACCAGTTGGTCTATTATAATGTTTGAAGAAATGCAGACCGTACAATAATACTACTCTGTGTAATCCCATAAAATAAAAACTACATCTCACGCCGCCTTTTTAATGCATTTTTATTTTACAATTTAATTGTTAGAAAAACAATGTTGTTTTTATCATAAAAAAACATAAAAGAATAGATATCAAATAAATTTTTGATAAAAACAAGATAATTAAGAAATTGTTGAATTTAACATCATGCTTTACAATAAAATAAGGAAAATTCGTCAACAGAAGAAAAAAAACCTAAAATAAATCTCAAAATATGCACAACAATCAAGATAAATCCAAAAACATAAAATAAGTCTCAAAATAAACCCAACCACAAATTAAATCCAAAAATATGAAATAAGTCTTAAAATAAACCCAAAAGTATAAGATAAGTCTCAAAATAAACCCAACAACATAGAACATATGAAAAACGAGTTAAGCTGGTTGGTCCGCCCAACCCCTTGTCTGCCCCGTTTTCAACGAGTTAAGTGGGGTGAACCAACTCTAGGAAGCAAGTTCAAAACTTCAACCCAACCCCCAAAAATAACGGATTAAATGTACCAGCCTGGCAGGTTAGGCTTGTTTTGCCACCCTTAGATATTGGGTTTGTGGGTTGTCATAAAGAAACCCATATTTAAACACTTTGTGATGGAAATGGATTATCTAACTTTGAGTTCTAAAGGAACAAGAGCAAATGCATGTTGTGTGTACAACATTTAAGGATAAAGTCTTTATTAAAGTGTTTATTCTTTATTCACAATGTTATTCGGAAAATACTAATCGACTTACTTCAAAGCTTTCGAAACTTATCTAAATGGTACCTTTCATTCCTTTCGCATAGTCAAATCTATCTATCTATATATCTATCTATCTTTCTATCTATTGTTATAGATTAGAAGATAGTCATACAAACCCTAATTACCAACCTTAATACCTAATTTGCCAATTTTGCCCTTCATTATTTGTCACATTAATTTTAATTTCGCCTTTAAGCGTATCGTAAATACGGTTGAAGTTTTATTTTGTATTTAGTTTTATTATTGTATTAGTATTTTAGAAGTTAATACTAAATTATCATAAGCATTAATGATAAGAAAAGATTGTCTATAAAACATTTTGTGGGTTGTCTCCAAAATCTAAACCAAACGAAGATGTATAGTCGGTATATGAGTGTAAAAAATGTCATAACTAGTGATGGAGACTAAACCCACTAAAAAGAATTTGGCCCCGTTTAGATAAACAACTTATATAGATGCTTATAGCATTAGGGCTTATAACATTAGAGCTTACATCATAAGCTCTTATACTTGATAAGCTATTTATGTTTGGATATGTACACTAAAAAGTACTTACATAAATTG
>Ga0315915_1009469_pt1 | contig 11059 bp, 6 predicted proteins | sample MpolbnodulesMG_FD_207738 | JGI IMG/M metagenome (GOLD analysis project Ga0315915, IMG submission 207738) | Medicago polymorpha root nodule microbial communities from Los Angeles, California, United States - branched nodules | ecosystem: Host-associated > Plants > Roots > Nodule | place: USA... | reverse complement strand
ATATGTTAAAAAAATCAACCTTAACAATATTTGTTATACACATGAATTATTATGTAATAATAACAATCATGTTTACTAATAAAAGAAATTCCTTAGAGTAACTTGATAGCTAGTTATAGCATATAAGTTCGTAAAATCAAAATTTAAATGTTGGAGCTTATAATATATTTTGAGATAGCTACTGCAAATAACGCTTGAGCTTATAATGTATCATATTTTCGCTCATTTTTACCCTCATTACATTTTTATCTCATTTTATATTATCAGTTGAACGTTATCAGTTACTTCAACTATTAATTCTTCCAAACACTTCAAAATCGATTCACTAGCTTAATCGCTATTACTTAGCTTATCCGTCATTCGCTACTTTTTACAAGTAAGAGTCTACAAGGCCAAAGCAGCAACAATTTCCCAACTTTTCTAGTTGGTACTTTTGAGACCAAGGTACTGTTCAGAAGTGAATTTATTACCAGTGAGAACTAGGACTAGGACAGATGTGTGTACAATATACCTGAAAGGACAGATGTTGGCATTGAATGCTGAAGTAGTAGGACAAATCGAAACATCTTATCATCTGGGGGTAGAAAGCCGAGCTTGTCAGCCAACATGACGATGCCAAGTCCAACAGGAGGCACTAAAAGTAACCTTGCAAAAACAATAGCAGCAGTTGTCTTAAAACCAAGTTTTGAACTTCCAGGACCTGCAACCAAGACCAAAAACAAACCATAATTCATTAAAATGATTCGGTCGAAAGATTTGGACACATTGCTTAATGATGAAATAAAATGAGGACACTATGAAATAAACTTACCGTCGATAAGGTTGCCTCCCAATGCCAACAATATGCAAGGAATCATAGCCTCCCTGATCATCAAAAAAACATTTAGACATTATCACCTATAATAGCTTCATAAATATTCCACAATGACTTCTGATAATAAATAATACTAAAGAATTAAGAAACTATGGCTCAGTTCCATAGTACATACTTTTGAAGTTTATCTGTTTACAACCAAAATTGAATGCTTTCCTCGAAATATCTGTTTTTCAGAAGAGTTTTTTTTGAAAGAAATCAGGAAGAGTGAGAGAAAGGAGGATAAAATATTTTCTTCTAAACCAATAAAATAATGGAAATAAAACATTGAACTCTAAATGGCTCAGTTGTTGTAAATTTGTAAACCAAAATTTGTATGTAACAGTTAAAAGAAGAATAACTAGGAAAAACCAAGTCACTACATGTACTTTTTGTTATTTCTGACACAATGGTTTAACTGTGTCGTTGCTCCAATTTCCCAAAGATATATAAATGGTTAAAATCCTTAAACCATCTAAGCTTTTAAACAAGGACTCATTTATAAGGTGTCAGAAAAATGCAATATGTAAGTATCCTATATGAATATTATTGATGGCAATTAGAAAAAAGTTTCATGCTGAAAGTTGTTATGTTAATCAATATAGTGAATAGTTTTCAACTGAAAAAAGCTTAATTTAACAGAACAAACTATATGAACGCAAAAGTACACACTTCATTAAATATTCAATAGGCATACCCTAGAATCATGCAACTGTCAGTGAAGAAGAATAGTGGAGCTTCCGGCGTAAAGATCAGTTTCTTCAGAAATGGGACTGCACCAAGTGTCATGGCTAGAATCTGCAGAACATGTGTAAACACTTGTCAAAACCAATTCTTTAATATATTAGTTGACATGAAACAGATCTATTTACCAAAATACCAGTACACTAAACTAGTTCACAAACATTACTTCCACTAAAACACATTTACATTTATATATAGATTCAATAAGGAGAAACTCACTGATGCAATGATAGGGGGTTGAAGAATTTGCTTAAGCTTCAACTTGTCGTATACTAATGCTAATATAACTTTAATCTGCATCAACAAACATGTGTGAACATTGTATCCGAGGACGCATGAGATACAAATGAGTTAAATTACACCTAGTTCATCAAATCATGTGAAAAAAATAAAAGAAAATGACACCTGAATTTAAAGTCAACCTCACCTTCGACTTCCCTGAAGCACTTGCACTTACTACATTGTCCTCCTCCTTGTTCCCCTCCTCCTGAGCAAGCAATGGAGTTTGTTCCGGTGCAACATCAGGCTTTGCAGAAGTGTGCTTTATGGAAAGTCTTTCATTATCAATGTCAAAAGTTCCCTCTGGAGGAGGCGCCAACATATTAAATACATAGGTGTACAAGATGATAGCACCAACCTAAGACAAATGAGAATTAATATCTCCCAATCACTACTGCGTTTTTGTTTGAATGAGAGTGCAATTTCTAGAACAATGTGAATGAATTATAAGTCAAGGCACATGATATCAGTGTTGTCAATAGCGGCTATAGTATTAGTGACACTAGTGCTATAGCACAGCATAATTTAAACAAACAATTATTGCTTTGTGACATGTGATTTAATACAAAGTGTTGTCAAATAGCGGCCGTAGTATTAGTGACCGTAGAGCTACTGTAGCATAAATTTAACAAACCGTTTTTGCTTAGCGACATGCAATTAAATACAAAGTATCGTCAAATGGTGGCTATAGCAGCCTTACAGCACTGTCAAGTAACATAAATTTAACAAACCGCTATTTTCTGCAATCCACAATTGACAACACTGCGCGATATCATGAACTAAAATAAGATGTATTGGTCTACAAAATATCTAGAAACTTACCCATTGGCCAAATGATATATATGCAGTTCCATCTGTGCTACATTTAAGTGAGTCGCCAAAGGGATTGTTTTGGTCTCGACATAAAGCACCAATGAGGACAAGAGGCACATTCCCAATATTCCCTGTAAAACAAGTTAACGCGATATGGTTCAAGACAAGGTAAAACTACACATGATGAAACACATATACAAAACTTCAAATTTTCTTCTATTTCAATTGAATTAGGCAAATCACATATCATGCTACATTTCAATAATTCCTTCTCTTCATATAAAGGTAACCAAGTCAAAGTATCAAATAAAAGAAGAAAATCAAGTTTGATTGCGTTACCGATTCCAATATGGATAATTGTGAACTTGAAGAAAGGGTACGGTGGACGAACAATTGACGCAACAATAAAACCAATGATTGATCCTACTATTGAACTCAAAACAACATTCATGGGAATAAACCACCTGCAAAATAATAAAAACATCCATCAATTGGTCTCTGCATATTATCTAAATAGGATTTTATAAATTGTTCAGCAAACTCAATTAGTTCTCAATTGTACTGTGATGTCTATGCAACAGCATTGCAACCACTATTGTGTCGCAATAAGTCTGTTTAACTGCAATTCTCTGCAGTATCAGAGATCATGGTATTCGACCTCAATTCTCCTCAATATCACAGCTCACAAAGTAATTTAAAATTTTGTTTCATACATTATTACGAGTTTAATTTCTAAATATTCAGTGTAAAAAGTGTAACACTATCAGCAGATGACAACCAATCAGACAAATGACTTTAAAAATATTTATCATTAAAGCCAAACGTTTTTAATGATCTAACAATTATGATTGATTGACAGTGTAAAACATCTTTACACTGACAACATACATGAATTGGGGGTGAGCTGACATACCAGTCAAGCATCTTCTGCATAGTAACAGCTTGTCCCAGCTGAGAGAATATCAAACAAGGTAGCAAAAGTGAAAAAACCAGCTGCAAAAAACCAACAACAGAATCAATAAGTGAATGAGAAACCAATTTCATATGAGAACACATGATCCACATATACATACCCCATTCAAAAGCCTTCTACCAGAAGCAGGCAAGATATTAACATACTTAGAAGCCATAAGAAGACCTAAAGCACACATAGTGAAAACTTTAACTATTGGCAAAACAGCAATCTTGATTGAACCCAACAATGATTGTCCTCCTGGTCCCTCAGTTTCCAGAGCCATCAATAACCTCCCCATCGTTGCCATCATCAACACAACAACCTCTGTGCAGTTCTTTTGAAACTGCACAGAATTTTATACCTTCATATACAAAAATAAAAAGTAAATTTAAATCGATCAATCAATAGTAATAATAAAATAAGTGTACTTACAAAAACGTAAGAAGATCCTGGTCACTGTTTTTCTGATTGAAGAATTTTTTTTTTGTTTGATCGAGAGAGAGAGAGAGAGAGAGAAACAATCTTAATCTTAATTAATAAAAAAAACATAGTTTAAGGTTTTATATTATGTAGGTTTGAGGTGTAACAACTAAAGTATAATAAATGGCACGTGACTTCAACGGCGATGGCACGTGACTTATATGAAGAATACGATTCTTTTTTTCTACTTTGATTCAACGCAAATAAGAAGACAGAAACAATAATCGAATAGTTTGTATGTGTTCTATTTCTATAAATAAACAAATCTGAATCTAATGATGGAAGATAATAAAAAAAATCTAATAATGTGTGTTAACCACCAAAGCTTGTTTGTTGGTCACATGAAAGAAAGAGACTGGTAGTTACATAAATAAAGCCAAAGTAACAGCTTCTCCGACACATATGCGAATACTTTCTAATTTTCTGTGCTCTTTCTCCTTTTTTCTCGTGGTTTCTAGTTGGTAAAAATTAAAATCCTATTTCATCTAAAACTCTACTACCTCTTTTTTTGTTTATTTAATTTTAATTTTAGTTCTTCAACAATTCGTTTTTTAATGAAACTAAGTCTTATGTTCAATCATTTGATTGTTGTATTATTGTATACTTTATGTTAAAATTTTAAAATTATGAATTGCGTTTTATTATGAAATTTTGATTAAGATTAAAAATATAAATATTTGTTACTTTTAAGTTATAACAAACCAAATTAATCATGGAAAGAAAAATTCAGTCCAAAAATACTCAAAGGGATAGTTTTCTCTATATATTGCATTTTTTTTGTAATAATATATATATAGATTATTAAGTTTAAAATTAAATTAATTTTAAAAAATTGGAAAAATTGTTATGTTAAGAACAAACATGTAAATAAAATTCAAAATTGGTAGTTACTTTTAATTATGATATTGATTTAAATAGTGTGGAAAAATTGTATTACGAAGGAAAAGTTTCAAAAGGAAAATGCCTAACCAAATTTGATAATTTTTTTGTTTTAAATATATTTTTGGTTCCTATAAATATATCAACTTTTTCTTTTAGTTCCTTTAAAAATTTCCTTCGACTTTCAGTCCCTACAAAATTTTCAATCACTACTTTTGGTCCCTATTTTTAAGTTAATTTTTGTATTTTTAATGAAATTATGCAGAAATATGTAAAATAATTTCCTAAGAAAAATTAGAATTTTTTTAACAAAACACAAATTAAATATGAAATTTTAACCGTCAAAAATATAAAAATTCTTATTAAAAAAATCTAATTTTTTTTAGAGAGATTCTTATAATATTATGAATTTTTTTACAAAATTTTATTTAAAAATATGAATTCTACATATAAGTTTACTTTAAAGGAGGGACCAAAAGTGAAGATGGAAAATTTTTGAGGGACTAAAAGCTGAAGAAATATTTTAGAAAGACTGAAACGAAAAGTTGACATATTTATAGGGAGCAAAAACATATTTAACCCAATTTTTTTTATATGAAATATATCAAACCAAGAAGAGATTTGCATCTGCACAAGAAGTGTAAGGTCATGAAACAAGAGTAGTTACAAACTGGATTACAAGCATACACCAACATGAAAAACAACAAAAACACTATCTAGAAAAGAAGAAAAAAAATACTAGCTAGATAGCATGGTTCAAACACTAAAAGAGATTTATTCACCCGCGATGAAAATCAAAAACTAAATTTTAATTTTTAGCTTTCAACCATAAAAAATATAATAGTTTCACTTTATCAAATAGTTGATGTAAATATAACTCTTTTTGCTAAAAAATGTAACACTCATTTTCCTTCCACATAACTCAAACACAAGCCTGACAAATCAAATGAATTGAAGACCGTTTTGTTTTTCTTTCTTTCTAGAATCATCTCCTAAGATTCCGGATTGGATGAGATGATTAGAAATATGCATGTTGTCTATTAAATGAATATCTAACCATTAGCGAATGAGAAGACATATACTAACATAAAAATCACATCCCACCAACATGTGATTAACTAATCAACGCTTTCCTGCATCCCACAATCATTTGAATAAAGAATAAAGTTAAACAATATAATTCCACGTTGAATCAAATTATATTTCGTTAGTAAGTGGTTTCCTAACAACCGCCACATGAACAAAGAAACCTTCAAATGAGTCGCTTTGTTCCAAATTATATCACAAATGTCTGAATGATCAACCTGCTGCACAGATAACAACATATGATAGACGTCGCTTCCTGTGCACCTTTTCGGGATTTAAATTCCAATCCCATATAAAAGAAACTCTAAAAGTAACTAGCATTAACTCTAAAAGTAACTAGGGGTTAGATAAGAGATAGTTTTTCAAATTCTTGTTTTTTAAACTATTAGAGCATCTTCAATGGTACTCTTATTAAGACATAACGTAAATGGCCCGTACACGTACACATCACTTGTTTACTTCATTTTTAATGCTAATGCCTAATAAAAACACTCATTCACTCCAACCACTAACTCTTAGGATGTGTTTGATCTCTAAAAAGGTAAGTACTTCATAAAAGAAACTCTAAACGTAAGTAGCATTAACTCTAAAAGTAACTAGGATTAGAAATGGGATAGTTTTTCAAATTCTTGTTTTTTAAACTATTAGAGCATCTTCAATGATACCTTTATTAAGACATAGCTTAAGTGGTCCCTACGCGTACACATCACTTATTCACTTCATTTTAATGTTAATGCCACTCATTCACTCCAAGCACCAACTCTTAAGGTCGGTTTGATCTTTTAAAAGGTAAATATTGGACGGAACAACACAAGACATAACATCACAACATAAACTTGAACAACACATGACAAACAATTATGTTATTGAACAATTTTTTGTCATATAAGATATTTGATGGATCAAATTTTATTTTGGTATTTTAGACAACTTTTATTCGGTATAAAAAATTGAGTTGTGGTTTAGTGAGGGACAACAATTTCAATTTTGCCTTATCCTTTGCTCAGTTTGTCTTGTCCCTTATATTTTGTACCTTATTTTTTAACACATCAAACACACCCTTAAAAAATTATTAAATGGATCATACAAATACCTTTATATTATTACTTTTCAACAATAATTAATTTGTTTGCACAATATTTTTCCAAACTTTTTAATAAAGTATGCAATCAAACCCACATTTATCCAAGAGAGACATTGCTTGTGGAAGCATTGCACCCCGAGCAATCCCTATTGATTTTTCTCCAATGAAAGTAGCTAATAAACTCTATATTAGACAAAACATCTCTCATTGAAGATGCTATAAGGGACTAATTCATCTTGAATTAGCAATTTTAAGAAACCACGTGTGTTTTGAAAATGGGCATTTACTCTTTATAGTGTTTTGTTTTTTAGTTACTATAATAGTGATAGGAAGTTTTTACGGTCCTATACAGCGGTAAAGTTAGCAATATTTTTATGAGACGACCACATAGAAATAATATTTTTTTTCAAAACTAATCTAACGAGGCAGACAAACAAAAAAACTCACCATAACTATTACTTATATAAAATGTTCTTCATTCCATAAAAAAATATGTTCTTCATAAAACATACACTTGATTCAACAAGAACGAATTATACCAAAAATGCGGTAATAACATATTGTACCAAAAATGCTACAATAAAAGAAATAAAACTAATAGTAGCTATTAATGGAAGAAAATTGAACTCGGAAACCCTTCAAAGACTCAAATTCATCCATAATTCCTTTTGAGGTAAACTGACTTGCAATGTCCTTTTCAATGTAAATAACCAAGCTATTTGCAAGAAATCATCACTCGTTTTATTTCTTTGTTTTGTCTTGAGATTTTTCATTGTTAAGAAAGCTCTCTCTGTTGTTGTTGTGGAGATCGGGAGTGTCAAATAAACCACTTATCCTTGTTTTATTAATTGTGTGGTGGACTATGGGTGTGGGCTTACTATTGTCTTTTTTTTTTTTTTAATTAAACCAAAGACTATTATTATTTATTATTTACATGTTTTGAGTGTTAATCATCCGGTTCCTATATGACGCGATTAAACAATTTGAAGTTCGATCGAAAACTAAATAAGGATGGAAAAAATTATTGCACTTAAATAAAACTTGGGGTAGCTATCCCCGTGAGCATAGCTCAACTAGTAGGGATATTTGCATATTATATGCAGGGGCCGAAGTTTGAACCTCAGACACTCCACTTCTCCACAATTAAATTGTGTTACCTCTAGCCACTAGGCTACTTAACCAAAAAAAAAAAACTTGGGGTAGCTAAATATATATTATTAGGAGTAACTAAATATAAAAATATACCCATTCATTCAAAAAATATATTTTTCTGGATAGCTATGGCTACCCCTCCCCTATGAAAGCTTCCACCCCTGGTCGTATAGTAGCGACTAATCTTCGTTGATAGATCTATGAGGCATACAAGGTGAATTATTCCCTCTCAATCAAATTTTCTTTGTTAGAAATCGAACATTTAACCATATGCAAATAGATCTAGTTTTTTTTTTTTACCACTTTGATCAATATCCGTTGTTGGTTCACTCTGTTTTTTTTAGTTGTGTTATTTAAACAACCATTTTGTTGACAACTTTTGGGACAACCATAGATATACAAAGAAAAAGTAGGTATTGACACGAAAACTAAAGTAATAGAGAGATAAAATAAAACATGATGTGAGTATGAGAGAGAAAATTGTCAGAAAAATTGTCATAAAATAGTTGTACAAATATCATTTCTCATTTTTTTCCTTGTTCTTGGTTCTCTTCTTTGTTTTTGGTCAAGTGTTCTTCGTTCTCTTTATTGTGTTGTTATTAGGACGATCTAATTGGCAAATTTCATATAAATTTTATTTAAAGGAAATTTCATTTATCATCATTTATAATTTCAAAATATTATTTGGCTTTTTTCTTGACATAAATATATACTACGTTGAGTCATCTGGCGTAAGTATTTATTGTAGTCACATTCCAAATTGAAAAGGTAACTTAACTTTTGGATCTTTCCTTCCTTCCTTGTTGTAATCCTATTTTCGTTTCTTGTTACTTCCATTGCCAATTAAAAAATTTTACATGTGTGTGTATTTTTCTTTTGTCAGGAATTTACATGTGTATTTTGTTTATTAGTTCCTTGCATTGTTCATTAGCGTCGCTCTCACAGTTCATTGTACCTGGACGGGTCAGATACTTCCTTATTTTTTGAGGAGTGGATCACATACATACCTCTCTCTTAACATTTTATAAACAAAAAATTTCTTATTAAATTTATTGAATAACTAATTTACCTCAACTTAAAAAAGTCTTTATACATTTGAACAAAAAAAAGACTTTATACATTTGACAAAAAAAAAGACTTTATACATTAGTTTTTAATGAATTAAAAAATGATATTTTTGTTTATAATAATAACATGAGGGAGTATATAGCTAACCAACAATGGTTAAATTAAATTTTGGGTTAACTCAAGATGAATTTGTTAATATTAATATTCATAATTTTATTTTTTTATCTTTACAAAAAATCGCATTTTTTAGTTTCGATAACATTTTTAACGACAAAAAATGTTGACGAATTTTTTCCGAAAGATTAAAGATGCATGATGAGATCTTTTACAAGCATTAAAAATGCTTGCGAAAATTTTATAAAAGTGTGATTTTTTTCCCCCCGAAAAACTAGACCTAACTACTAATGTTCATAAAATGTTACTTGCACCCTCACCTTACAAGGGAGGTGTGCTCACAAAGGATAGGGACTTCAAATTCAATCATAATCGTAACATACCTGCATGGCATTGAACATGTAAGGCTTGACGGTTACAAACATCATCGTCTATAACCGCCAAACAACAACTTTCTGACATGATTGGAAGGATCTTCATCCTTCACATATAAAAAAAGGACATTTCACATCCTCCAAAGTACAATTCACTTTCCCCTAAATATCTAAAATTCTGACTCCAAGGCATCATCCGAAGGGAAAACCTCATCGTTCACGATCTTCCACTCTGAAAGACGATGAAAGAGGTCCTGAGGCCCTTTGACATGAAGAATACATAAAGCTCGTATCCCAACAGGGTTGAAATAACCTTTGCATATGGATCTCTACGAGCATATCAAGAACATTAAAGCAATCCTCGACTATCACAATTTTCAAGGATCAATCAAATGCAGGATGTTCGCTACATTACTATGGAAAGGAACAATGGTATGGTACAAGAGCTTGAAAAGAGATTCCATTGACTCACATGAGGAACTATGCAGAGATCAATGGTTGTGACCTTGGAAGCCATCTTCCAAGGAAAGAACAAACCTCTTTGCGACTTCATCGAGCGGTTCAACAAAGAAGTTGTCCAAGTTTCATAAGCAGGTAAATTTTTTTTTTTGTATCTACTCGAAAGTGGTATCTGACCAGGGATTGATTTCCTCAATGCAATAGGTGTCGAGGAGCCTAGACCCCTCAACGAGTTTCTCAACCTCGCAAAAACCTACATCGGGCACTATAGGAGAAACTCAGCGGCGACGATTTTGTTGAGGCAAAATCCCAAATTAATTTTAAAGATAATAAACTTTAATGATTAAGGATTAAATGGACTTTGATTAATTCTTTGGTATTTAACTTGTGTTCTTGAGTGTTTTACTAAAGACAGGAACAGGTTTAAAATCATACCAAGATATAAGAAATCAAAGGACATTGAATTCATGAACTAACTCTGAAGATCAGAAAGTTAGTTCAGAATGTTGATCAGTGAGTTGATCAGAACGTTCTGATGACATTAGAATCTGTCTTCAGAGCTTCACTTCAGAAGCTTCACTTCAGAAGCACACTTCAGAAGCACTACTTCAGAAGCTTCAGAAGTACACTTCAGAAGCACTCTTCAGTTATTGATTACTGTTCTGATGGTGGTACAGAAGGGTGTTCATAAGCAAACCCAGAATCATCAAGAACATGAA
>Ga0315915_1009468_pt1 | contig 11060 bp, 4 predicted proteins | sample MpolbnodulesMG_FD_207738 | JGI IMG/M metagenome (GOLD analysis project Ga0315915, IMG submission 207738) | Medicago polymorpha root nodule microbial communities from Los Angeles, California, United States - branched nodules | ecosystem: Host-associated > Plants > Roots > Nodule | place: USA... | reverse complement strand
CCCAAGTCACCGCATCTTCATTCTTGTGATTGTGCCACTCCGTAGATGATGGAGGTAGTGGACAACCATCCTTCAAAAAAATAAGCACGAAATGATTCGGAATTACCCCATGGCACATGATGGGTGTTTTTTGCTTACCCGGCGGTGGTGGCCCTCTTGGTGGGAAAAAAGATTATGATTTTCCAATTTCAAGATTTGTCAACACGACCACACACCTTTTATAATAATTAGCAACAATGTGTCCCATGTTCGGAAAAGTCAACCACTTATCAACAAGATGTGCACAACCTTTCATATTTGTGGGAGGATGTAAACCATTTAAAATATAGTTATAACGATCCTCACCCGCATATACTTCAACATAATCATCTCTATGATCTTTCACCTCTTGAATAAGATGTGTACGAATCATTATATGACTTTGTTCGGTCAACCCCATGAACTCGGCTATAGCCCGAAATCCACAATGTCCATCGCCTATAACATCCACCACTTTTTCAATAAATGGAAGCATGAAGCGTGTCATATAATCAATAGGCCTCATAACTGGAATAGCCTTAGGCTTTGGATACCGAGTAGGTGGTGGAAGTGCGGAACCGTTTGTTTGCCTACTAAGATATCCACTAACCATGAACAAGCACCCACATTTTCTTGAGCCCGTTGACGCATGCTTCGTTTTTTTTCTTCGGCACTTTGTGAGCTCCACTCCTTTCACACACTAAACGCAACATTGGATTGATCAAGCTTGATCTTTGTGTAACAATTGTAAATCCCGCCTTATTTGCTTGACGACGTGCCCACTCAAGCAATTCTTCTCTATCTTTCCATTCAACGTCGTCTGAAAAAAGTCTAGTCGTGTCAACTTCATGGGCTTTAAGTGGGAGGACACCGGAGTCAACATATTTAGAAGCTTCAACATGGACGGAAGCTCCATCAATGTTTGGTTTGACTTCAACCTTAGGCGGTTTAACATCTCCGGATTTTTTGACAAAATTTGGTTTTGTCTCTCCCGGATCATCTTCCGCTTTGTCAACCATTACTAAAATTAAACAAGACAAAACTATGAATTTACAACTAACTAATGTATAAACATCAATGCCATAATGAATGAAATTTTTTTTTTGGAAAATGGCAGTAGTTGCTGCCATTCCTGCGATTCTCAAATTTTTTTCTAAGTTTTCCTCGGTAGTTAACTGCCGAGGTTTCCCATGTCAGTGTTTTACGTAACCTGACGAAATAATCAACAAAAACAGCTAAAAATCAACCGATCAAAATGCTTAATACCTATTTTTTTATGTCAAAAGTGTGTTGATACCTCCTATGTTTGATGCTTCAATGATTTTGGATCAAGATTTGGTGAAAAAATTATTGGATTTGGAGTTTAGATGGAAGAGGAAAGAAAGGTGATGATGAAATAGTGTGTAGGGGGAGCAGGTGACTGTTTCATCTGATGAAACATTTCCTCGACAATTAACTGCTGAGGAAAGCCTCGGCAGTTAACTGCAGCCGGTTTTTGAATTCCACGGCAGTTAACTGCCGATGGACATTTTCGTATTTGATACGGGTTTCTCGGCCTAACAAGATGTGTGAACAACAAGTTTTCGAAAAAGATACCACCTCCACCGTACATATTAATTCACGTGTACATGTTTGTGGTTTATATTTTTCTTTTGTATTGACATCACATCATATGTACAAATAACTATTCTTTCTGGATTGATACATTAGACCATGTAAACGAAACTTGACCAAAAAAATCATGTAACTGAAAAATAATTAATTTGCTGTGTTTGCACAAAAATATTTAAGCGTGACATGAAAATAACAATCACAATCAAATCAATTACCTATGTAATCTATCAAATCAATTACTTGTGTAATCTGTTTGAGATATGCATTATTGTTATATTTTTTTTAAGCTCTTTAAAGCATTATTCCTTTCCTTCACGATGACCACCGTTTGTTAAGGACCCTTATTGAAGGAAGAAAAAAATGAGTATCTATTAGATAAGATACACCTATATGAGGATTCTCTCTTGAGCAACTAACGAATTTCGTGTTCAAAAAAAGTATTAAAATATGTATAAGTTGGTCCTAATTTCAAAAGAAGTACTAAATTATATTAGTATAATGATGTTAAGTTAGTGTGACATATGTAAGTACTTTTAATAGAAGTCGTTATTAATATAGGGAAATGTTAACGAGTGTCTCCGGGGCACTCTTTAAGACCCATAAATAGTAAATATTTTTAAAAATGCATGTAATCATTGTCTTGGAAATCGAAATATTTGACTTTTATAAAGAATAATTTCTTATTTTAGAATGCTTAAAGAGTGCCCAGGAGCACTCGTTAACAAGACCCATTAATATATTGCAATTAAAGTCATGAAGTCCTCGATTGATACTTTTATTAAATAACTATAAATAAATGATGTGTACACGTGTAATACGTTTTTGCTGGTCAAGTAGCCTATCAGCTAAAGAAATTCATCTTAAAGTGAATAAGTAAGGTACCCGGGGTTCGAACTCCGACCCCTACATATATTATGCATTATCGCTTATCAAGTGAGCTAAGTTCACGTGATACACATGAAGTCCATTTAAAGAGTCCTTATTAGGTTATTACCATTGTAGATGCTCTTAGAGGAACTATACATAGCCAAATCAATATTTTATGCAATCTTTCATGAATGTATCACTATTGAATTCTTTCAAGAATTCATTGATGATAAAAATTGATTTTTTTAAGTTCTTCAAGAACTTATTTCATATCTAATCAATTATTTGTACGATCCTTCAGCCTATCAATACTGAAGATCTCTTCAGAAATTCATGGAGGATGAAAATCGATTTTTAATTTCTTCATGATTTATATAACCGATCTAATCAGTTATTTATACGATCCTTCAATGATGTATCACTACCGAATTCTTCAGAAATTTATAGAGAATAAAACTGATTTTTTTAAGTTCTTCAAGAACTTATGCAACACATTTAAACAATAAAATCAATTTTCTAAGCAATCTTTTATGGATTAACGCTTTTGAATTCTTTAGAAATTCAAAGATAATAATATTGAGTTCTTTGGAAACTACATTTTTGAATTCTTTAAGAACTCAAAGAGAATAATATTAAGTTCTAATGAACTAAATAATATATCTCTTTAATTTTATAATATGAGATAAATTCCTATGCAATACTTCAAAAATGCATATGGAATAAATAAACACAATAATATAATACAATTAACATAATAATAATTTAATGTATCTATAAGGCATTGATTCCAATTGATGGAATTGTAACAGTATAACCTATAATCATTGATATAAAAATTAAAACTTATTTACTTAAAAAAATAGATTAAGTAGATTTGTATACTCAATTGGTAAGCCCGTGCTGATAACGTTTTATGAAACTAAAGAATGGAGAGAATGAGAGGAAGAGATAAAAATATTTTATTATTATCTTGTGGTGTATAATTATGTTACATGTGATTTTTATTTATAAAGAAGTACAATGATATGACTTCAAATTACAACAAGATATGACTTAGAAGATAAGTAAAAGAGTAAAGCACCAAATTAGTCATTGTCTTTGAAAGTTGCTCTCAAATCAGTCTCTGACTCTATTAATATTTCAATTTAGTCAATGTCTTTATCAAAAGTTTATCAATTAAGTCATTTGTCATGTGACAAAAACAAAGAGAAAATGATATAATTGAAAAACTTTTGACAATATTTTAAAATAGTATGTCTTTGTCAAAAGTTTTTCAATCATGTCTCTCATTATGTGAGAAAAATATAGACAATGATATAATTGTAAAACTTTTGACAAGGACAAGAATTAAATTGAAACATCAATACAATAACTAAATTGAGAATGACTTGTTAAGACATGAACTAAATTGGTGATTTACTCGTAAGTAAAATGGTGTCACAAGATAAGATTAATACAAAGGTTCGTAGACATTCACTAATGAATGATATTCCTAACATGTTGATATTTATAGGGACATTTAATTAACTAAAAGGAAATGCTAATTTGTGTTCTTAAGACACAAGTTAATGAGTCAAAATTAGAAATATTTTGTTGTAATTAATCTTTTTATTTATAATTAATTGAATGCACAAAATTAATTTTTTTTTTCCTTTCTGATTCATTAACATGTAGCGTAATTATATGAGCGTTGATTGAGATGGAGGCTGATCTGAGGGCGGAGGAATTCTAGCAAAGCAGATAATCAACCCGGCGGGACATTTGCGGAAACTTCTGAAAAGCAAAGGACTATTTTATTTTATCAATAAAATAATCATTTAATTTTTTATTTTATTATTAATAAAAAAAAAAAGAAAAAGAAAGAAGAATAAAGTGTTGTTTTTGGTTTGCAAGTCATGAATGAGAGACTGTGAGTCAATGAAGAAGGGCTTCTTTCAGTGAGAGAAGAAACAAAGACTGTGTTGCGCCATTCTTCGTGATCGCTATTGATACCTCCATTGGCGGGAATGGGAGTTTCGGAGAATTACAAAGGGTTGATACTTGCGGTTTGTTCAAGTGGATTCATTGGTGCTAGTTTCATCTTGAAGAAGAAGGGTCTTAAACGTGCTGCTTCACGCGGTACTCGTGCAGGTAGATGCATCCCCTCCTTTTCATCTATTCAATTCAATTCATCTTTTTCACGCTTTGTGTTGTTAGTTAGTTAGTTAGTTAGTTGTGATTTTCACATTTCAATTGTCTTGCGATTCAATTCTAGAATTTAGTGACTGAATTTAACAATGATCACAAGTTTTGGTCCTTGGATCAGATCCACAACATATTTGCGATAAACAACTAATCAACACGTCATAAGTTGTTTTCATAAGTTCTTTCAATTGTGTCAAAAGTGCTTATGTCACTAAAACAAGCTTAAATAACCCAATCCAAAAAAACAGTTTATGAAAACAATTTATGATAGGTTCTTAAGCTGTTTTCATAAGATCTCCAAAATAGCTTATGAACACAGCTTATATCTTATATGAAAACAGTTTAACTTATCTTTTGTTATAGACATAGCTGATACAAAAGCACTTATCATGCTACTGCTATAAGCTTCAAATTAAGTTGTTTATCCAAACAGTGCCTTAATCTGTTTGCGTTCTTAAGCATGGTTTTGGATAAACATTATTATACTCAACATTGAGTTTTAAGTTTACACTTTACTGTAGAATTCAATATAAATAAATTTCATTTTTAATAAATTCTAATATGAAAATTTCAATTCACTAAACTTATATATTTTTCTGTCAATTTTAGTGCGACATATGCCTTGACAAGCTAAACGTGGTATGTTTGGGGTTTCACGCTATGTATTGGTTAGTTATAACTACCTTCATTGGAAATAAGGGTTGTTTGTTTTGTGTGTTTGGTTCTAGGGTGGCGGAAATAGATTTTGATTGATTTGATTTTGTAAACTTGATATTAGCTAAAACTTAAAAGTGAGTTTAAGGTAAAATGGTTTGTGTTTAGATATGTTCAAGAGAAATTGAGTTGAAATAAATTTGAATGTAAAATTCACGTTTGGAGCCAAATGTTACAAACTTACAAATTCTAGCAAGTCAAAATCAATTCTAGATGCAAAATAATCCTATTCAAGAAACCCCAAACATACCAAAATCAATTTTTAAGTCTTCGGAATCATTGTTGACTCTCCCAAAAGTGAATCTAAATATACATTTTGTAAAATTATAGCTTATGCTTTTTGTTTTGAAATTTGCAGGGGTTGGTGGTTATACTTATCTACTAGAGCCACTTTGGTGGGTTGGCATGGTAACAAGTTAGTATAGCAATGCCCTTTCTCTCTCGGCTAGTAGGTTTTAATTTTTGAAATGAAACTCACATGAATCTTGAACTATTTGCTAACAGTGATAACTGGGGAAGCTGCAAATTTTGTGGCTTATATTTATGCTCCAGCAGTTCTAGTTACTCCTCTTGGCGCCCTCAGTATCATTGTCAGGTACACATGATTTAATAAAATAAATTAGAAATTTCTGGTTGAATATTGTGATTTTGCGGCAGAAATCAACTAACATATCCGGTATATATTGCCAGTTCTGTTTTGGCCCACTTCTTGTTGAAGGAAAGGCTTCAGAAGATGGGGGTGTTAGGATGTTTGTCCTGCATCGTGGGATCAATTGTTATTGTCATCCATGCACCACAAGAACACACTCCAAATTCTGTCCAAGAAATATGGGAATTGGCCACTCAACCAGGTTGGCTTGTATCTCCCATTTTAGTTTACTCATAAATTTAATTCCGATCCAGTCTTTAATTAATGCTCTCTATCTTTTCCCTTTTCAACAGAATTTATGATTTATGCTGCCGCAACGGTTTCAGTAGTTTTGGCCTTGATTTTAAATTTTGAACCTCGTTATGGACAGAAAAATATGCTGGTTTACTTGGGAATCTGTTCATTAATGGGCTCACTTACGGTAATTATGTCTGATAAAAATCATTTTGAAGAAAGTATCATATCAGTGTTGTCGATCTTGGATTACAGAAATATCGGTTTGTTCGGATTCCGTTATGCTACAGTGCTATAGCACCGCTATTTGACAACACTATGTACTAAATAATGTATCGCGGAACAATAATGATTTGTTTAAATTCCGCTACGCCAAAGCCTCTATTTTACAACATTATTATGTGAGCATTCACTAACTGTATTTAGTATGCTCATCAATGATTTTTTAAACTATTCAGGTTATGAGCATTAAGGCCATCGGAATTGCAATAAAGCTTACCCTTGATGGAATAAGTCAAATAGCTTATCCTCAGACTTGGTTTTTTGTTATAGTGGCCACAATATGCGTCGTTACACAGTTGAATTACCTTAACAAGGTGAGTGCAGAATTTTAAACTCATCCGGTTCAGCTTATAACTGAATCTATAAACTGTTGTTTATTTAATATACTGGACGCAATTTTTCAAGTTTGGCCTTGATTTTTATGCATGAATTATAGTTTCTTACACTAGTGTGGTCCCAGGAGGCAAAATCTCTGTGTTTTTAGTTATTTTGTAAGAGGAAAACTTATGAAAACACAGTCACAGCCTCACAGGGATGCTCTTCTAGTTTTAACATCGGTAGCAGAAGAGCTGATCTATTCAAATTTAGGTTTGTCATGAATCAATATAATATTAAGTTGTCTATAAAGCGTAAGTTTGCAAGTGAGAAGTCCTTCCCCTCCTATCTGCATAATAACCATAAAAAGCCAATAATGATTTTTATTCAGGAGCGGGTCAATAATAACAGGTTACCAAATAACAATAACATAACACAGCCTATTGCAATTAATACATAGAAACTTAAAATGCATTCTCGCGAAAGTTTTTTTCCTTTGTTTAAGCAATGTTGCAAACTGAAGAAACACAGTTGCAGTAATGTTTTGTCAACTGATAAGTATCAGTTCCCTCAGACACCAATTTTCTTATTGTCCATCTATGTTGTATCAATAAGTTATAATTCCTTATTCTTTTAAGAAATCTTGAGCTTATTTTATTTCACTATTCAACTATGTTTCAGGCCCTGGATACATTCGATGCAACCATTGTTACTCCTGTATATTATGTGATGTTCACAACTCTTACTATTATTGCCAGCGCAATAATGTTTAAGGTATGACAATCAATTCATGTTTTGTGCATTCTTTTGGTGATGTATCAAACTTTTCATCTGTTGAACACTGGTATATGAAAAGATTGACTGTTTTCTTTCATTGATTTGCATTACAGGATTGGTATGGTCAGGATGTCAGCAGCATAGCTTCTGAGATATGTGGATTCATCACCGTCCTTACAGGAACAATAATTTTGCATGGGACTAAAGAACAAGAAGAATCTACTAGGAAAGGTATAGAATAATATTTTACTCTAATCTCAATCAGTTTCCACATGTTTGTCAATGCGTCAATAAACTATCTCATGAACCATAAGATTTCTCTATAACAATTGAACCTCATGAAGTGACGGTATCTTCTCTGGTGCAGGGACCATGTCATGGTTTATGAGTGAAGATTCCGCAAAGTGCGTTGAGGATGAACACCTTATCGTTATAAATGGTTCGGATCGTCTTGAAAATTGACGTTCCTTTTGGGTTGATGGAAGAGAACATATTTTATATACAACAATTCAATGAAATGTGCCTGCCTATGGTCGTGATGTGGTGCATCGTTGCAGTGGGGGTTGCTTGTTTTTCATGCTGGAGCTTGAATTCAAGCACTCCATGGTACTATATATAGTTTTTTTTATCATTCTTCGCAGTCTGCTGTGAATACGGCTATTCTCTAGAGCCATATCAAAGTGCCGCTAACTAATAGTGATTCGAGGGCTTAATCATTTTCCAATTGAACTGGGGTTGCTGTCTCATTGCAACCATTGAGATTTTTGAACTGATCTCGTTGTATGTTATATTGTTCAGGGTAGTCGGTGTAAGTGTGTAACTTTTCTTTTTAATACTTCCGTAGAAAGTAAGCAATTGTTTATATGGTTCAATCTCTATATATTTTCTCATTTAATAATTATATATCTTTTTGTTTCTTTGATTGGATGTGATAAATTACATTGATTCGTTGTCTCCCATTTAAATGTGAAAGATTATATTCTTTTGATATTCTGCAATGGATCAGTTGGTTGGATATTGTGGTCACCTATCTTTTTTCTGTTTTTGGGAAGACTCCAAGAGCATCAGCGAATACAGATGACCTAATGGTGATTATGGTTGATGACGACGCATTAACAATATTGGATAATATAAAATATTTTGATCTTATTTGCAAAAAATATTTTATAGCAGTACATGCCATTTGTATCCATGTACGATAAGAATTATTTTGGCGAAACAAATCTATTTTTGAAATAGGATTTCAAAGACCATGCAATCCAACACTGGTAATTCAAAAGTTTACTAGAGAAATAGAAGACAATACAAAGTTGGTGCATAAAAGTCCGCATCAAAAGGAAACTATATACATCGGTTGGGTGCGACCTCAGATTGGTTGGGTTAAGCTTAATTGTGATGGTGCTTGGAAGGGATCTGGTACTCTTGCAGGGTGTGGAGGGCTTCTTCGAGACTCTGATAGCAGATGGATCAAAGGCTACTTCAAGAAGATTGGAATGTGTGATGCTTTTCATGCTGAAATGTGGGGCATGTACCTAGGTTTGGACTTGCCGTGGATGGAGAATACCACTCATCTTATAGTGGAGAGTGACTCAAAGGTTTTGGTCGACATGATTACTGAAAATTGTAATTTTGGTGAAACGACTCCTACCTTGGTCAAGCGTATTAGACAACTTTTGAGTTTGAGTTGGACTGTCAAAATTACCCATACTTGGTGTGAAGGCAACAAAAGTGCAGATTGGCTTGCTAATTTCAGTATTTCGATGGATTCTCTAGATTTTCATATTCTGGAGAATCCCCCTAGTGAGCTTCAGAGTCTTTTGTTTGTTGATTTTTCCGGGACTTGCATGCCTAGAAACGTCTGTTTAATTTCTTAGTTTTCTTTCTCTTTGGGCTTTGGCCCTCTTTTGTACCAAAAAAAAAAAAGATTAAATTAAAAACATGAAAAAATTGAAAAGTAAATTGAAATATGTGCAATATTTAAGTTGAGGATAGTGTACAAAAAGTAAAATTGTGCAGATAGGTGAATAGTGGTTCTGTATGAGATGCCTCATTTCTTCCCGTCAAATCAAAGTTTGACAGCTAATTTGTCACTATTAGTTATAATAAATAATACTCTTTAAGGGTTTTTATTAAAAATATCAAAAACGATTGTTGTAATGTAATAATTAGACAAACTTTCATAAAATTTATTACTTTTTTTAATGAATAAAATCTTATTATTTTAAATGCTTAAAAAGTGTTTCAAAAGCATATCTTAGTCGTCCTCGTGAACTTAATTCAGTGTCTAGGGTTCAAACCTCGGCCGCTAAAAAAAAAAAAAAAAACATACGTTAGCCATACCGAAATCAGAAGCTCCCTTCTCTCTCCCATCGTCACTGTTGTAGCTTTGCATGCCAACAGTTCTACCTTTATTTTTCAACGCCATCTCCACCATTGCTCTTCTACCATAATTTCTATGTCGGAGATCCGCCCCTTTCCGACATATTCATCTTCTCCCATAGCTTGATTAAAAACTGTTGTCTCTATTTAGTTTGTCAATATATTCATTTTCTTTTGAATTTATCTTTAAATTTGGTTAAGTTTTTTTCTTCTTCCCCTAAGTGTGTTTTCTGTGGTTTGATTTTTCTTTTCTTTTTTTGAGTTTTTTTTTTTTTCTTTTCAAATCTGTCTTTTCTTACATGTTTCTCTACATTTTTGTTGATTTTCTGTGTGAAATTTAGTCTTTGTTGAGGACAAATAATACCATTGAGAGCTTAAGCATTAATTTTTTGTTTATTTAGCAATAAAATCCAACAAAAATCCTGTTACAATATGTGTGCTTCCTTAGCACGCTAATCTGAAGATTTTTTTTTAATGTTGAACATTTAAAAAATAATTGATATTTAAATGAAAAATAATAATGAAAGTTTAGTACACTCCTCAATACTTTTTGGTAATTTTCTGTTGTGGTGACCAAACATGTGGTGTGACCTTATAAGTTTTTAATCAAGCTATGTTTATTTTTCTTGAATAAATCATAAGTTTCTTCTTTTTTTTTTTTGAACAAAAAAATACTCATCTTCTTCCTCTTTAATATTGTACATGACCATTATAAATGTAAAGGGGTCTGTTGTTCACCCCAAAGGCCCAGACCATGAACAAAGACACAAAAAATAAAAAATCCTCCATATGCACATACTTATAGTACTCAAAATCCTTTGATGGGGAGTTGGGGGAGGATTTTGAGTACCATAAGTCTGTGCATAAGGATTTTGAAACACATTTTAATGATGAGAAGTTGGGGGAGGATTTTGAGTACCATAAGTCTGTGCATATGGAGTATTTTGAAACACAGTTTGATGATAGGGAGTTGGTGGAGGATTTTGAGTACCATAAGTCTGTGCATCTATCCTCCATATGCACAGAC
>Ga0315915_1009461_pt1 | contig 11067 bp, 4 predicted proteins | sample MpolbnodulesMG_FD_207738 | JGI IMG/M metagenome (GOLD analysis project Ga0315915, IMG submission 207738) | Medicago polymorpha root nodule microbial communities from Los Angeles, California, United States - branched nodules | ecosystem: Host-associated > Plants > Roots > Nodule | place: USA... | reverse complement strand
TGTGTTTTAGCCTTATGACATGTGTGAACATCAATTTTCCCAAAAGAATTGATGTGATGTGCTAGAACTAGTCTCCTTCTAGAATAGTCCAGGATTTATCATTTTCTTTTATTTCATTGGATTATGCGCGGTCAATTAGCTCTTGGTGTAGTAATACAGTTTTGTTATGTAACTGGTTATATAAGGTGACCTTTTGGCACATGTAAATTATTCTTGAGTCTCTTACAATCTTCAAGTCTTCACTCCTTTATATAGAGGTGTGAAAGAGACATTGTTGATTGCCAGCACATCAAAAGAGTCGTTCTTGAAGCTTGATCATCGCCAATGATCTGTTGCTTGATTTGGCTATTGTCCTAGGAGGGAACAATTTCAAATTCATTCCTTCAATAGAGAGTAACCAGCGTAGACACAACTGTTATCTTGCACTACTGCAGCCATGAAGAGTGGAGTAGTGGAGTAGTGGTTGTACAATTGTACTATGTCCTCTTTATCCGCTCCTCAGTGGATAAGCATTCAATGCCTTCTAATTCCTCTGAAATAGCCGTTGCTCCGGCTTCCATTCCTTTTGCAATGATGTGTCTATGAATAACAAACTTTAACTAACCGCAGCTTCCAGTCTTCAAACTCTGATGAACTTCAGCTTCTAAGGATCTTCAGACTCTCTGATGACATCAGCATCTGGCAGTCAACTTCTGATGGTCTTCAGACTCTGTCTTGCAACGCAAGCTTCCTTTGCTATCTTTTGTTCTTTCAGAACCAATGCTTTACTTATAAATTTTTGTCTATGGTCCTACACACTTGAACAAATATTAGCAATTCCAATTGACATTTTAATACCTTGTTATCATCAAAACTTAAAGGTGGTAATGTTAAACACATTTTGTTCCAACAGTGTTTGGCCTAACCTCTCCTTAATAATGTAGAGAAGTTGAAAAAAAACCGGGTCAAACGGTATCTTAATCTCCCACAACGGCAGTGTAGAATCAACTGATTTTGGGAGAAAAAATTGGAAAATAGTTAAAAATAAAAAAATTGGAAAATAGTTAAAAGTTATTAAAAATATAAAAATTGAAAAGTAGTTAAGAAAAAAATTGGTGAGGTGGCACTCAACCAAACAACGCTAAAAAAAATTATATGCATTAGTGTAACAAAAAACAGTCTAACGTACATAAAATATTATTCTAAACGCTAATGTGTGTGTCTATATTCGCGAGGTTGAAGAAATGAAGTAAAAATATTTGGTATCATTAAATGACAGCGTGAATAAAATTATTTGTGAGGTTGTGATGTTTAAACGATATTGAAATTAAATATATAAGTGATAGAAAGATAATAAAATTCCTTTGAGAAGAGATAATAAAATTAAATGGAACCTCGTTAAATAAAATTAAATGGAACGGTTAAAAAAATTAAATTAAATTAAATGGAAGAAAAAAAATACTGAAATATAATATTAAAAAATAAAAGAAAAGGTTCCCAGCGTGAGTTGAAGAGAGGTGCTTGTGAAATAAGTTGTCGAGAAGTAGTTTTTTGAAGTAGCATTCAACAATCCATTCAATTTAATGCATTCAAAAAAAGTACTTTTTTTAGTAAGTACTTAATTGATATTGTGTTTGGCCTAACTTCTCCTTAAAAATGTAGAGAAGTTGAAAAAAAGCGGATCAAACGGTACCTTAATCTCCCACAACGGTGGTGTAGAAGCAACTGAATTTGAGAGAAAAAATTGAAAAATAGAAATTTGGTGAGGGGGCAAAAATAGAAATTCATAAGGCATTGGTGAGGTGACACTCAACCAAAGCCATAAATTATTGAATTACCAAATTGCCCCTTTTAGGGGCAAAAGTGGAAATTCATATGGAATTAATTTCTATATATAGTATATATATTTCTGGAGATATGATCATGACTTCAAATATTGGATCTCTCACTCTATCAACTTTGTGCTTTCATTGACTACTCTCTCCATGACTACCACCCGTTCTGCTAATGTCGAACGCCTTGGAGACTAGTTTCAGCACAGCACAACAATTCTTTTAGTGAACATAATCATCCCATCCTTGTGGGCTATATGGTTTTTTTCAGCAAGCATGTGTCTTCTTCCTATGGTAAAGACGAAAAACAACTTATCATACTTGATTAGTATTGACCATATATGCATGAGTTTGTTCAAATCTTTTCACAATATTAAATTTTTCAGCTTCACTTTAACAATAATAAGCAGTAACACAAACATCAATTCGCCACAACTAGGAACAATTTAAAAATAAACAAGTTGCAACATAGTCTAAGATCCAACATCTAGATTGTTACACATTTACTACTTAGCAAACTAAGACTAGGAAGTCCTTAACTAATACCAGCTAGAGTAAAACGTGTTGAAACACCAAACACATTATTAAGTTTTTTCCGCCACTAAACAAGAAATTTAACACTACATTTTTAACAACATATAATCATCCACAAAGTGGGAAACTGAGATTGATCTTGAGATTGTACAATGCATAAAAGAATTCCACCACAATTCCACATTGTTACTGTGTCACACAAGAACTTCCATTTAAAGCTTTTAACCTGCAAATTTTATTTTGCACCATTTCAATTCTCTTTTCTTCTTATTTTCCCTCAATTCGAGATTCAGTTACGATGGTGTCTATTAGCAACCGCAACGGTTATGGCGGAAACCACCAACGAAACCTGCAAATTTTCACAACCGAACATTAATTAATTATGTAACGAAGGGCAATGTATAACACATTTTTTAGTTACATCGAGCATAATATTGCAAATTTTGTAGTATTATGTAATTGCTATCATATTAAGCTCGATTTCGATTTGTCAATATTCATTGAATTTCTGTACCTTCTATCTTGAGAAACAATTAGAAATATATTCCGATATCATCCTCCTAATTATATATCATTTACACATTAAATATATTTCTAATTGTTTGATCTATGCTTTTTATATCATTAATCATTTTTACATTTCTTTTAAAAATTAACAGTTTTTATGAATTTCTCGAAAATTTGAATTGATGAGCATACAATTTCAGTACAAAAGTTGATAAAAAGTATTTAGATATAAAAATTGATTGGGAATCGATAGGCAAATTTTTTAACAATCTAGGTTGATTTTGTTCATACGAGAACACATCAAAAATCAAAATTCAAATTACAATTAGTACTTTTAAAAAAGATATTGATTTCTTACGATACTTGTTTGAGAGTAAATAAAATATTAAATCAGAATAAATAATAATTCTTTTGATAGTAATCCAAAAAGCAAAACAAATTCATTGAAAATAAACTATAATAATATTGTGCATACCTTCTCAAAAAGACAAATTGTGTCTTCTTTGTTTTAAGTTTAATCAAAGAAATCACACTCGAAAGAAATTTATCTTGGACATCGCCAAAACAAACCATTAGGAAAATCATAACTAAGCTTCGAAATATACAAAAGATTGATGATAACCATTCAATTAGATCTGAAATTACAATCCTTGATGTGAGTTTTGTTGTCATGCTCGTAGATCTAGATCTGATGGAGACAAAACAAGATAAGATTCAAAAATTGAATATAATTAAAAAATAAATAAAAAATAGATGCAAATGATGATAAAGTAATATGAATGAGTTGAGATTTCTGCGTCTCCCTACCGATCATTTTAATCAATTCATAAATACGAACATATTCATTGCATCAATGAATGATAGAGAGATAGTGAAATTCTACCTTTCCAAACAGAAGGTAGTGAGGGTTCATTGAGCTACACAAAAAGATAGAGAACGATCTTCGGCAAAGCGCAGCCGAGCTTTGCTCATATTATCAACCAAAGTAATATCGTACATTTATATAGAGTTTACTAAATGTGTAAGGGTTAAGTTAGAAGCTAATGGACTCTACTGGGTTAAAAACATAAAGGCCCAATAACATAAGCCCAATCTTATTATTTAACACCTCCCCTCAAATTCAGGACGCAACAACAGTAAGCATCAAGTTTTTGTCAAACAAAAAACATACTAAATAATATAAACTTCTAACACTACCCCTTAAGCTAAAGCTATGCTTGTCACAAATTAACCCTGAAAATAAATCAAATCAACTCATGGCATAATCAATGGAGAGCAACACCCAAAGTGAGTTATCATATAAAACAGAAGAAACAATGGGAGAGAAGACCAATAAAACAAATAGAAGAACCAATCAAACAACCAAATTGTGAGCACTTGAATCACCAAACCAAATAGTGAGCACTTGTCTCAATAAACAAACAATTTGTGAGCACTCGACTCACCAAACAACCAAATTGTGAGCATTTGATTCACCAACCAAACAAACAAACCAATTGTGAAACCAAACTAAAAGGAAGGAAACTAAACCAATGTGAACCAAAATGAACTATCTAAAACCAAACGAGACAAAATCAAAATCAACGATTGTATTTTACATCTACCATTCAAATTCTTGGCCTTGACAACTTAACAAAGGCTTAATTCAATTCCAAACTTATTTCTTCCATATTGAATGAAATTAATTTTTTTACCATTCAAATTTTTATAAAAAAAATCTAAATGAAATTATATACCAGCAAACAAGTTCTCTTCAGGATAAGGAGTACTAAAATGCATCACAATTTGTAAATAAAATCGTCAAAAATTGACAAACTAGTTTATTTATCGTGATAAGAATTATAACATGATAAAAGGAGTAAGGATTGGAAATTAAGTGTAACCAAGATTCGCACACACACCTGAAACATAATAGAGATTTTATTGGAATTTTGTGAGGGTTTCGAGGATGTGTTCTTCAAGGAGCATGGTCAGCCTAAGGGTGAGGCTATCAAAGCCCTCACTTAAGGCCCACCAACAAGAAATTATATTTTTCATTATATTTTACAACCAAAAAAGTCTTATAATGTAACGAGAAATGCCTCATATATTCAACTTTTCTTTAGGTTCCATTTACTTTTAAGAAATATTAGGACAGCCCTGTGAGGGAGAAAGGGTAATGGAATAAGGGAACTATTTGGTTTCATAGTGCTGTTTTGATTCATCAAAAGCTGAGTTGGTATTTTGGCTTCTATTACCACGTCATCTCTTGTCTCTAAAAAAGATGGTAGCTCAGTTTTTTTTGGAGTTAATGGTCAAATTTAACGTTAGAGAGAAAAGTGGCTAACAGATATTGAAGACATGGTCTTTTTGTGTTTTTTCTGAGTTAGTGGCTAGTTTGACAGCAAGATGCATTTCCAAGATCAAAATGACTATCTGCTCATGAATAAATTTTTTGCAACAAAGAATATATGAAAAAAAAACATTAAAATAATTAAAAAGATACAATTTATTTAATTCTCCTTGTATGGTTTGACAATTTACTCGTAACAATTACCAGGAGAACCCAATGAGTTACCCAAAAATCGTTTAAATAGGATTCCAATCAATCACACCATAGACTCGTAAATAAAGATAAGTGATTTTGGAGATGAGAGCCAGAGTCAAGGAGCAGAATACCGTAAATAAATAGAAGTTAGGTGGGCATTACACACTCTTGCCAGGGCCGGCCCTTTGGGGTACAAACAACTCTACTGAGCTGGGCCTCCCAAATTTGGAGGCCCAATTTTTTATTTTATTTGTACAATGCGTGAAAAATTATAATATAAACTAAACGCGCACAAAATTGTTAGTATTGTTAGGATGCGCTGGTGGTATAAACACATGTGTGCAATGTTGATGACATGGGTTTAACTCCTAGCGGGGCCAGTATTTGATTTTTTTAACTATAATTATTTTTTTAGTATAATTGTGCCTCAATTTGGGCCTAATTTAAGACGGATTTGTGTTCTAAATATCCTCAAATACTCTATTTTCCCTTAAAACACAATATATTTTTTTCCTTATTTTTTTTTAAAACACTTAAAACTTTTTTCTCTTAAAAAAAAGTAATGTTTTTTTTACTAGGGGACCTATCTTTACAATTAGAGCCGAGCCTCTAATTTTGTAGGGACGGCCCTGACTCTCGCCCTATCCAACTAATGAGAAATGATTTATCTAATGTAAACAATTCACATTAGAGTGAAAAATGATAATATTAACTGTTAATTAACAGATTAATAGTAAATATTATACTTTATTTTCTTTAAAGGATCCTTGGCCCAACAATTAAGTTAGTTCTGGTTAGGAGTGTTCAAAACCGAACCAATCCAATAGAAAAATCATAAACTGAACCAATCCAAACCGAAATCGCAAAAAATCGCATTTGGTTTGGAACTGCAAGATAAATAAGTATAGGAAATTTTACCTTATACCCCTGCATTTATACCCTCACCCCTACATTTCATATAAACTACCTATTTTACCCTCATATATAAATTAAAAAACCTTTTTTTCTTTTCATTTGTCAAAAAAATTAAAGTTCTTCGGCTATGTAGAGAAGAAAACATGAGTGAGTCTTTTAGAAACAAAACCGAAAACCAACTTATGCCTTTTCCCATGTGCTTTCTCGGTCGGAAATCATCAAGAGGTGACAAATATGTTGTCGATTCAGATTTGTTGACATAATGCGTTTTCTGAAAACTTATGAGTTTTCCACCGTGGTTTCCGATTCAGATATGTTGTCGAAAAACTTCTAGTTCATAGAAAAAATTATGGCACGATCCTGTAAACGATTTTGGCACGAGGCACAATTAAACAAACTAGAAATATTATTGATTTCTAGTAATTAAATGTTATAAAAGGGTAAAATTGAAATTATCAGTAATTTGCAGGGGTGAAGGTATACATGTATGTGTATGGGGTAAAATTTCCATAAGCATACGGTTTACGGTTTTTCTATTAGGTTAGTTCTCCTCAAAACTGAACCAATCAAAACTACACCACGAACACCCCTAGTTCTACCCAATATAGAGACCTTATGTAAGATCAATTGTGAGGAGAAAGCAATTGTTTTCCGCAACTCATATAGCGTGACGGCATCAGATGCATTTACGTACCTTACCTTAAAAATATTCCAATACCAAAATTTTCTTAGGTAGTTATATTTTCCCAAATAAACCTTTAGTTTCCCACACTATAGACCCATCCCATCAGTTTGTATCTCTTTCACCCAAATAAACCTTCACGTGATCCACCCAACAAAACCTTCATGTGGCTGACTTGGCTGTTTAAACACAATTGTTTTCATATAAAAACATTGTTTATAATTTTTAAATTTTGGTGTAACAAAAAGAGTATATCGATAAAATTTAAATTTGTTAAAAAAAAATATAAATCTTCTAACAAACTCACATAATCCTTTTATATAAATAAAACTCACATTATCCTTGCAAATATCATATAACAACATAGTACACAACCCTACAAATACATTTAAGTGTTTGGAATTCTCGTATTTCAGGATCTACAACATTGACGACATCAAAATTATTGATTGAATCTACACGTAATCGAAATTGATCTAACAATCTACACTGAGTAAACACTTTAACAAGACGGCAAAGGAAAACAGCTCTGCAAATCAATAACCAAAAAAACAACAAAAACTATGACGATGAAATCATGAAAGAAAAAAACAAATATATCTGAAAAACATTTATTTAAATAGAGGAGAGATACGAGAATATGGACATTGAATCATAAGGATGTGTAGGGACGCAAGAGTTTTTCAGTCAAAAAGAAAATAATGTATGGCCTACCAAGAAAGCTGCACTTTAACCAACCAATAACTCAAAGTTAACTTGATCATCCAATTACAACTTATATATAGGTCACATGTCCTTCCTAACTTTCTCATTCTACCATAAACCCATTTCTTTGATTCATCTCTTATTAATTACTCATTTTTTCCCTAATTCAATCCATCATGGCTGAGGAGAAACACCACCACCACCATTTCCACCATGAAGATAAGTCTGGCTATGTTGAAGAGGTTGACTACAGAAAAGAGGAGAAGCACCACAAACATCTTGAGCACCTTGGTGAGCTTGGTACTGCGGCTGCTGGTGTTTATGCCATGGTAATAATATTTTTCTTAATGTTTTGCTACTCATTTTTTATCAATGATTTTTTTTAAAAAAATGATTTTCATCCCAGTAAACAAACACAAAACATCCTATCCTATTTTTAAAAATCTCTAATTTCTAAATTGAACTCTTGCACAAATTGCATAATTTTGATGTTTTCATAAGATTTAGTAATTTTTTTTTTATAATAATACAAAAAGGGGAAGAGATATAATAGTTATTTAAAATTTCCTAAAAATAGTTAAGGTCCACCATTGGACCATTTGTTAGAGGTTCATATTAGATGGATATGACCCTTTCATGTATTATTTTTCCTTAGTAAACATAAATATAATATTTTTCTTGAAAATTTGGACGAAAACAATTGTGTGTTTTGATCATTGATTTGAAAGTCGATCAAGAAATCCGTTGCTAAAGAGACTGCATTTTTCGGTCAGGAAATCGGTCATGAATTATTGGCCATTTTTTTTAGAATACAGTAAGCATAAAAAATGGCTTTTTTTTTAAAATAGAAAAACAAACAAAATATTATCCACTTTTACATTCGTTACTTTTTTTTCTTAAATTATCCACTTAATTTTATATTTTTTTTTATAGAAAGTAAAACATTTGAAAGAAATGAATTCATAGAATATATTTTTGACTGTAAAAATATAAAATAACTCAAGTGAATAATTACTGAAAAAACTTAGTGTAATTGAAAAAGTTTATCATATGCAACATGCTGTCGAACATGTTAGTTAACCCGATTACACAATAATAAAATTGATTTTGTTTGGTTCACAAGTCATAGTTCAACCGGTAAAAATACCGAAATTGTTAAGTTGGACACTGAGACTAAGATCCGAACCTCAACATCTTCATTTTTATGTGAGTTTATAACGACTTTGTCATTTCATCTATCTATACAAAAAGATAAATTGATTTTCTTTGGATGCTGCAATTGGTTTGATTTACGATAGCACGAGAAGCACGAGGCAAAGAAAGACCCAGAGCATGCTCACAAGCATAAGATAGAAGAGGAGATTGCGGCGGCCGCCGCTGTGGGATCTGGTGGTTTTGTTTTCCATGAGCACCATGAGAAAAAAGAAGCTAAGAAAGAAGATGAGGAAGCACATGGAAAGAAGCACCACCATCTCTTTTGAAGAACATGATGAACATAATCAAGCTCATCAAGATCACCCCGTTTATATTTATCTTCTAGTTAATATGTGTTATTTGAAGGGTGTCTAAATAAAGTTTGAGCTATAGTTTGGAGAGTGTTTAATTCTCTATATATATAGTTGCTTTAAATAATTACATATAAAATGTGTGATGTGGTTGACTATATAATTTATGGTTATAAAGTAACATAAGTGATTGCTTCTTGTCATTGGTCATTTTTTGCTAGGCTATGTAAATTAACATCATGTAATTTTATTAATGATAAAATAGTATTGATAAATCCCAGTGTAAAGAGTCCTCAAACTCATTTCAAGAGCCTTGTACCAAAAAACAAAGGATGTTCCAAAAACAAAAAACTCATTTCAAGAGCCTAAGGAGGAGAAAATACAACCAAACAACAAACAAGTGCCTAAAAACAAAATATGCAGCCAATTTATGTGATTTCCTTTCGGTTTATTTTTTTTAAGCATTCTAGTGGCTAGAATTTACCTTTTTTAAGGTGAATAAGTGAGGCGTCCGGGTTCGAACCCTTGACCCCTACATATAACAATATATGTTTCTGTCAACTAGTTATGCTTACGGAAACAGTTTTATTTTTTTTAGTCTTGGTAAATAAAAGTCAGGAAAAAACCAAATAAATTGGCACCATGTAAAAATTAGAAACCAAATAAATTGGCACCATGTCATGTATAAATTATAATTAGACTATATGTAACGGTCGGGGTGAACACTTAAAAAAGATAAATTTCCATCCACATTACTATTTAATAAAAAAAAAATAGAATTAGAATTATGCCAAAAAACTTTAGGACCGTGTTGAGAAAAGTTTGACCGGTAAATAGTGTGCTATGTCAACAAGGAGTAGTTGAACTTGTTACCTCCTTATCATTTATCAATTATGAGACGCCAAGACGTAGTTAAACATCATCTTCATTTTTTATAATAATTTAGTGTATAAATATTCAATTTGTGCCACATATTATAGAAATGTGTGTATTTATATTATGTATTTACTACAAAACTATAGTAATGAACTTTGTCATTTATTATAGGAAATGGTGAAGATCTTGTTGTAGTATGACTCAAAATTGGAGTTCTCAAGGAGTGCAAAATCGGGGCCTGATTTGGACAAATCGATGGCCGATTTTGAGTGTTTTTCAGCCTTTTCCATTCGATATTTTTCGGCACCTGATTTCGCGCAACAGGAAGAAGAACATAAACGTATTTTGGGCCTCTATTTGTTCCAAATTTTGAGGGATGCTTTTACTATAAATATAAACCTTGTATCAGATGAAAGGTTGAGAGAGGTAGAGAGTAGAAAAATAGGGTTTAGAAACAAACAACAAACTAGGGTTTATAGAGATTTGTCTTGGTAACAAACACTAGGGTTGAGATTGTTTTCATTCACCTTGGAGAAACACTATTAAGATTGCGTCTCTTGGTTACGTGAAGAGATTAAGACTTTGGGTAGAATTAAGTTTGAAGACTACTTCTTGTAACCCCTTTTTGATATCTCTTTGTAAAGTTACTCATCATTATAGTGGAACGGAGAACCTGCTCTCCTCTAGACTAGGTCAATATTGGACCAAACTGGATAAATAAATTTCTAATAAGTGTCAAAAAGGAGTTAAATAGACTGTATATTTCAGACACTTTGATTACTTGGTTTGCAAGTTATCTTGCGAAAAGCTCACAAATACTGAAGAATCATTCAATTATGCTTTTCACATCTAATGCCAACTCTTTGTGGGAAAATGCACGCCTGGACACTTGAGAAGCAAGGAAAACACGAAGAAATGCAAAGGTCGAGCAGAAGGTCATGTTTACTCGCCTCCCAAGCAGTCCAACTCGCCATGGCGAGCTAACAATGGCAAGAAATAGGCAGA
>Ga0315915_1009459_pt1 | contig 11070 bp, 5 predicted proteins | sample MpolbnodulesMG_FD_207738 | JGI IMG/M metagenome (GOLD analysis project Ga0315915, IMG submission 207738) | Medicago polymorpha root nodule microbial communities from Los Angeles, California, United States - branched nodules | ecosystem: Host-associated > Plants > Roots > Nodule | place: USA... | reverse complement strand
CCTCTAAAAATTCAACACTTCCTTCAACCATATCTTATATGCCAACATCCAAATCTTAGTAACTTGAACTTCCTTCATTTGCCACCTCCTGTATTACCAAAAAATAAAAACCAAAATAAAGCATTTTTACTATAACAAACATATTCTAAGTAATGAAACAAAATATTTGAGAAAATTAAAAATAAGATGATTTATAACCTGAGAAGTGAAATTAAATTGAGATGGTTCATTAGGGCTTCTTTGATGAGAACCTTCACTCTTCTCAGCTTTCTTGGAACCAATGTGGCTTTTTCTAAGACCCAAAAGACCCTTCCACCTACCCTTAGGAGGCCTTAAAGAAAAGGCATCATATTCATCATCATTATGAAGAAGCTCTTGTTTAAGAGTAGTAGTAGTTCTTTGCATCTTATTATCTTTGTAAGGCAACAATCTACCTTTGGAGAAAAGTTCATCAGCACTCATCATTGAGTAGTTAGTGACAGAGAATTCAAAGTCAGAAGACACAACAGGTATGTGTGTGTCTGATCTAGAAGAAGTTCTTTCTTGTTGTTTCATGGCTTGTTGGAGATCCACAAAATCATTGGAGAAGGAGATTCTTGGACTCATTGGAGCACAATGATGATGACCCTTTTGTTCGGATGAGTTGTACATCATGTCTAAACTTGCCATGAGATTTCAGAACAACATCTATATTTCAATTAAAAAGAAAACACAAAATGGATATGTGACAAGTTAGGAACAATAAATTCTAGTTGGGACCCCCCCTTCTTTCTCACTGCTGCAACCCCACTTACAACCAGATGCTTGTATTTATATATGTCACAGAAGGGATCTTTCAATATTTTCATCTCATTTTTTTTTTTACAAATAAATATATATGCTATACTTTTTGTTTAGTATATAATACTGCTTGTATACGATTGGTATCATAGTGAGTTTTTTAAAGTTACGCTGAGTCATTGTAATTTTCAATAGATATAACTTCAGCACCTACTTTCACGTTTAGCATGGGTGTGGGTCTGAGTCCAATTTTTATATTGTAATTTTTAATTTGGCTCTGATACCATGTTAAGTAAGATTGAATCTCATCTCAAAAGCTAACTCAAAGGATAATGATACTCAAACATATTTATACACTCAACAATCGGGAAATCTAAGTAATGTGGGACAAATAACAAACTACAAACAATTTCAACAATCATGACGAGTCTCCGCGATTACGCAAAAGGTAAGATCAACGACGTCCCTCAAATAAACTGATTTTATTTTGGAGGAAGTTTTGCATGGTCACCATACTTTCACATCTTTAACTTTTGAAATCGCATTGAAATCACACATTAGTCATGTTCTCGGGCTTTTTTTTTTATTCCCTCAAAAAAAAATGTTTAAACACCCTCATGTGTTAATTTAACATTAGGCATACCAGTTGGACAAAAAAAAAAGAAAAAATTATATGTATTTTTTATGTGTATCCAAATATATATTTTTACCATGTATTGTGACCATCTAATTATTTCTCTTTTTCAATTGACTGTTGAGAAATGCTTGAATGGCCACAAAGCCAACCACATAACATTTAGACACAGTTAACCACAAACTTAAATATAAAAGGGAAACTATTCAAACATTTTGGATCATCGCGTCTTTTATCATCTCCTCTTGACCAATCAAGGAAAAATCAAAAGAAGAATAAATACATAATCAATAAAAATCAAAGAACATGATATAGAAAAATCATGATAAATCCTCTCAAAGTGAGTAATTAGATCATGTTATCATTTATTGTACAACCCCTAGTTGTGGCAACACCCTTATTCAACAAGGTCGTCCGAAGAGACATTAAACATTTGTACCTCATGGGTATGAGAAGGCAAAGTAAAATTGTCTAAGTCATGATCTATGATGGAAACTCCTCATGCTTGGCGAAGCGAGTATGTTGAGTTGGTAAGGACTTAGAAAATATCAATGCTTTGTGGAATTTAGAGTATAGCCTACGACAGCGGAAAATACTATGAAGAATGTAATCAATGGATTATAATGGATTAAGTCCTTCTAGAGTAGAATGCAAAATGAATGATAGGGGTATACTGGACTAGCTATTAATTTGGATAGCGAAACAATATAAACATATTGTGTCATTTTTTTTTATCTCTTCACCTTTCATTCACCATCTATTTTGTTTGTTTGTTTAAGACAAGTTCTTCATGGTTCAACTTCACCTTATCTCTCGTGTATGAAATAAATTTGAATGATTTGATAAAGAATTTACTCTAGTATAGACAACTTCTTAAAAGGTTTACTAAAAAAATCTAAGTGTTAATGCTTGTTAAAGAAAAAATTTAAAATCGTCTACACAGTTGAAACCCTCATTTCATGTGTTTCCTCCACCTCTATTATAGATTATCGATCCAAAAAAACTTGTTAAATTTTGAATCCTTCTACAGTTTTCAATATTTTATGTTAAGGGTTTGTAAAAAGATGTTTGTTTAGGTAACAAAATGCAAGTAGTGAAAAATATCAAGATGAGAAAACTACATTGAGATTAAGTTTCATTAGTTAATCCTCTAATGTCTTTCATTATCAATTATATACTCGTAGTGTTGTAGTTATAACTTCACATATTGCTCACCATACATCTCGAGCTCTTGTAGATAACGAGAGAACTATTTTATCCTTTAACTTCTAATACCTCACTTAGTTAATTGATAAAATAGCACTACATTGTGATAATGTGTGTAATTGTAAACCTAGCTATATATCTCGCAACTAGCATATGAAAATGTTCTTATTCTCTGTCCATTAGATAAAAGTCTATGAATTTGGATCATTTCATTCCTTTCATTCTCTCCTTCTCCCTCCTTCACCAAGTTATATCTATCTCTCTCTAAATTTTAGAGAGAAGATCAAGAGAGAGAGAAAATAAAATAAATGAGATCAAGAGAGAGAATGAAGATCAAGTGAGACATAAACACAAATTGAAGAAGGATTGAGAATGAGAATGAGGGGAAGAAGAGGATCCAAGTACAAAGTTTGTGTCTACCACTTTCTAAATCAAATGATCATAGTTGGAGCTTAACGTTGGAAAAACATCAAGTGTATGAATATAAACATCGATATAATGAAAGGAAATTTATATATAACCAGATAAATCAAGTATTAACATTGAAATCATAACCAACTACACCTAATCTCAATTAGTTACACATTATCATGATAATTTACAATAAAGAGATAGAATGAAGCTATGTTGCATGAAGCACTTAATCTTAAAGTTTCAATGCTCCAGCTTAATGTTGATCTAACTCCTCACTCTTCTCCCTACGTTTTTCTCCTTCTCCAAGTGATAGAATGGTCTAAATTGCGAGAGAGTTTCTCTTTATATAGTTTCTTGAAAGTGACAGTTCGCTTGGCGAAATTGTGATTTCTTCATCCCTAGACTCTTTGCTAGCTCATCCACGTGGGTCACTAAATCTCTAGAATTTGCTAGACGAATTGAAAATCGTCATAGCAAACGGTGCCATGTTTCAAGACTTCAATCTCTGAGACAATTTGCTAAGCTTTTGCTTCTTCTCGCCTAGCGAATTGCACGAACTCAATCTTCTTGTCCTTTTTTGCTTGGCTCTTCATTCACCTCCCTTCAATACTACAAAAAAGTGTTTGAAAAAGGTTATAGTTCATGAAATTTCATTTATGATCAAGCTATATAATATTTACATTAAATTGATGGATTATCCCTAGATTTCTTGTCAAACAAGTCAATAAATGCCTTAAATTATATAGGCAAAATAGGTAATTATGTCCCTTAATTATCAACGACTACCGTTATAACCCCTTCTAAAAACTAGTATGAGGCAAACCCCACATTAGACCCTAACTAGAATATGTATTTCCACCATGTAGATGCCGATCGAGATCCCTGAAACGACTTCCCAATTGAGACTTAGCGACTTAGGTTCTATATTTGTGGGGTCAAAATCAAACATTTGTGAAATTTAGGATCAAAATCAAACAATCGGTGAAACTTGGATGGTCAAAACTACATTTAAATCTATAAATTATTAAAGCATGCAATTTTTATTTTTTTTTATTTATTTACAATTATAGATGAATGAGTATGAGACAGATTGAGTATTATTTAGATGCCATGATATGATGTTTTGTCATGGCATATGTTGATTTGGCATTGAATGACGGTCAATCTTCAACATACATGTACTGTCTCTCCAGTTATCTTGCTGCTCTCCCCTTGGACACAAGTGAAGGAAACTGCCAAAGAATTCTGTATTCATTTTTGTTTTTCACATCCCATCACATCCCATCCCATAGATAGTGTGGTGTATGCAAATCCCATCCCATCCCATCCCATGGTAGTGTAGTGGTAACTGGCAAATACAAATGCAATGCAATGCAATGCATAGCTCTCCTTTTTAGGCCATTCCCTTGTTTTTCATGTTATTGCAAATATACAAAGTTCTGGAAAGATTCCAAGAACTTGTACTTCTAGTATGTCTTCACATTCTCAATATCCAATTCCAAGTATAACAAACAAGACATGCATGCATTATCTTTCTATGGTTCTATTGGCAAGATGTGGAGTTTGTCGGTCACCAATAATTGTTAAAGAGTAAATCAAAATATATTGATGATTAAAAATCAAAATATATGTGTAATTGGTCACTTTCAATAATTTTACCACCAAATTAACCAATGTGTGTAATTTTCAAAATACTACAGATATGGTCATGCTGGCTTGCTGCATAACCAACCAAAGAAAAGTGTTACTATCATTTGTGGCACAGAAAGCAACAGCAGTGACATTTAAGAAGAAGGGTCAAAATACTATTTTCATTCAAGTTTGAAGAGTAAAAAAAAAAGTGGCACAGTGGCAGAGTCACAGTTACAGAGAGGAGCGGCAATGGCATGCATGCAGAGCACAGCTATGCTAATTGACCCAACTTTGCTTTGACTCCATTACTATTATTAGTTATTACTATTATTTTTAACAAACAAGCAATGGGAATGAGCTGGCGACATGATTGATCAAAGTTAGTACTAGACTAACAGTCACCACGTGATTGAGGGTTAATTGTAACTTAATTCTAATGTGATTTCTGTATCCAATTTTTACAGTAAACTAGAATAATACCCGTGCTTTCGCAATGGTCACGCGCTACCGTGATAATACTGTTATATTTAGTTACGGTAATGCACGATTAGTTCCTAAACACATGTTGGATATCGTATGTGAATGATTCACGTGACGTAATTAGGAACGAATGAAGTATTATCTAATCTAAATTTACATATTTGGATTGAAGGTGAAAAATATGTTTAGTTTCGTGGTGAAAATTTTCATTTTGAATAAATCAAATTTCTAAAATTTATTTTAGTTGAAATTGAATTCAATGTAAAATGGTTTATTTTTAAATCTCAACGCTACGTTAACATAAATTCATGAGAAAAACTCAATTATACCTATAGACATACAAACATGTTAAAATCAATCTTGACACTTTAAAAAATGAAACCAAAAATACTAAACAAAATTGAAGTCACACCAAAACTTCTCCAAACATCAATTAAATATTCCTTATAACTAGACACTAAACAACTTTTGCATCCGAATTCTATTTTGCCAATCATGGGGAGAAACATAAATGGAGCCACCAAAACTCAATGAAAATAATCATTATCATGCATTTTTTTCATGAATAAAAATAATTTTTTTCTTTCAAATGTCCCATAAATAGGTCATAGTCTTGTAGGCTAGAATCAATGTTTAGAAGTGGAATTACTCGGTCCTCACTCATGACCAGGAATTAGAAAAAAGCCTGATCTAACATACAGAAAAGGACACAAAGGGTACTTGCAATATTTTATTTTTATTAATTTTCTTTTGTAGCTAGCAAAGGACATAGTTGTCACTCACGTGATTCAACATTTTTCAAGCACTACTTAGCCTAATAGGGTTATCACACGTGGCTGATTCTCAGTGATGAATGGCTTTTTAACATGGACCAGTCAAACACAGTTGATCAGCAAATTCTTGGAGAGTAAAAAACTGTTGGATTTGGCATGATCCCCGTTTTGGTCTCCCATTTTGTTAGCAACTGCTTACATCTTATTGGCTATGATAATATCTAAACCTAAGTCAATTTGATTATTTGTTCTTGTTTATTTAATGTCTATACTCATTTCCCAATGTCAGATCAGAATAAAAAGAACCTATCATGTTTATCCTTAATTTTGCTGTCATTGTAAATTTGTTAATAAAATTACAAAATTACTGCAATGTTATCTTATTCAAGGAACGACTAATCTACTAATCTGGTCAATACAACCGTCCACTTTTTCCATTTTTTTTACCGTCCACTTGTTATACCCAACATTGTATCTCTTTTGAGTTTTAATTAGATCTAGTTGAAAATAAAAAGTGGTGAATAGATTAATTGGTGGACAATAGAAGGAAAAAATTAGCTCAAAAGCCTATAGCTAAATTAAACTCAAGTTGATTGAAAGTGGTATGCATAACTTGGGTAAGATAAAACAAATGTCTGTGGAGAGTAACGGTCTAAGAATTTATTTGGGAAAATGAAAAACGTGTAATTATTTTTGGAGACATACATGGACCTACGTTTTAAATAAACACATTCCAAAAGTCCTAATATTGTGAAGAGCCTTTTTTTTGAGCCAGTACTTGCTCTGTGATATAAGTTAAAATAGGGCAAGTCACGCTTGTTGAATAGTATATTCTATTAATTATTATATCGAGACTTTCTTTGGGTTGCGCCAATTCAGTGACTTGGCAGGTGCCACAAGTCCTTCTGCTGATCCTTTTCCTTAGATCCAACATTTTGATTTTAACAAATCCACTGTGATATCAAACTCCCGCTAATACTATAGTGATGACGGGATGCAACTCCACCGGAGATGGTGTACCAAACAGTAGTCGACTAGTTAAGGCTGATGGGTTTAAGGGCATGTCAATTCTCAAACATGACACAATATTTGTTTGGATTTGTGTTTGCCTCACATTTCTTGAGCCCCCATGTGCCATGAATGTGAAATTTTGTGAATGTAGAATTCCAAGCTTCTGTCTATACGCGTGTTTGATGCCTTTTGGATGTTGTTCCGAACAGGCTAATAGATTTGACTTTGTTCGACCGAATAGTAAGAGACTGAAACACTTTAAAAGGTAATTAGGAGTTTGAATACTCATCTATTTGTGTCCAATTGTTCATGGGATATTAGTTTTTTTTTTTTTACAAAGATAAGTGATTAGTCTTGTGTACTTTTCTTAGCAATAAAACATTGTAATTGTAAGTAATTTTTTTTTTTGTTGAAAGAATTGTACGTAACTTTTTCTTGTTATAAATAGGAATTGAATTAATGTTATATTATGTTTTTCTCTCTTTTGTCACCGGTCTTGTGACTACGGTCAACAACAGCATTCACTAGTGTACAGGCATAACCAGAATGTGTAGCAGCTACTAAAACAAAAACTGGGGGTCCCAAAACTGATAAAATCAGGACAATGTTCAAACATGAGAGTCAAGCACAGAAACTAACAGCTTTTTTGGTTGGTTAGAGAGTAAAGAGAAAAAAAAGATAAGAAGTAATTATGTGTGGATAGGTAGTTGACTCTTGAATTTGATAAACACCGATATTATTTTAGAAATCGTGGTTGGACTTAACACAATCTTACAAAACCAGCTTATGAGGTGAGGATTGTCCCCACATATAAACACATGTTCATGCCATCTTTTGTCCGATGTAAAACTCTTTAACACACAACATCACAGCCAACACTATTGGGCTTGGTTCTTAGACATAAATAGTGGGCGGCCCGATAGCGGAGACTTGATAGTAAGTGACACAATGGATCTTAATGGAGAGACTTTGATATCATCTTAAAAATCATGGTTGAACATAACAAAACCCAAAAACCGACTTTTGTGGTGAGGATTACCCTACTTATAAACACATTTGTTTATAATCTTGTATAAAATTTGTAAAGATTTCAATCATCTTTTTTAAAGATTACTCTTCCTACTACTACTATCCACTTTCAATCCTCTAATAGTAAGTAATTATTACTAAAAGTAAAGTACTATTAACATGTCATGCATTCTTAAATAATGAATTGAATTTGAGTAAGCACACAGATTGTACATGGATAGAATAAAACGCCACAACATGCGATATGCTTTCAAATTCCAAAACTCACACGGGCAGCTGTACTAATAACTATGCTAGCTGGGATTCACTTCATTTCCTTCAAATTCACAACATCAATGTCTTTAACTATAGTACTATTTTTTAAACTATTGTCACGTACATAAACTAGTATTATTACTACATTCAAGCTGACTATACTGTTTGTACATTAATTCATTTTGGTCCTTGAGTGAGGTTCCTTTGATAACTTTGTGAAATTTCTTAGTAATATCATCCAAGAATCACCATGAGTTGTCAAAAACATTAACAAGAACAAGTTGTATCCTTTCATATCTCAAGGTCACACGAACGTTTATCCTATTAAATTATATAACATTATGCCCTGCCCAAAATTCCTACAATGTACTCCCAAGTAGTGTTCTATATATTAATGATTATTCTGAGAAATATATATGCAATAAAATATATAATTATGTATAGAGGATGCTTCCTTTTGAGAATAAACAGGAGATATTGTACGTTGTTAATTAAGAAGTCAAGTTATGTGTGCAGATTTATTAGGTTTACCTATGTTTTAACCCGTTACACATGGAGTAAAAAATAAAATGAAACAAATTTGAAGATGCTTCCAAAATTTCAATTATACAAATAGATTTGTTTTATTGCTTGACACTCACGTTGGCTCCTTGCCCTTCTATAGGGACAATTCATTTTAATCTCCAAATAGCAATCATCATAAGAAGAATCATTTTAATCTCCTTGTCATTCTGTATTGCTAATGGATGCTTTGAAGAGCACATGAAAATGAAATATGTAAAGTAAATTCGGTGGAGATAAGCTATTGGGGAAACTCTAGGTAGATGCATAGTTTCTGAAAGGATACAACTTGTTCTTGTTATAGTTTATCCTATTCACTGCTGCATACATTTTTTTTTTCTAGTTCAATTAAGCGTGTTTGGTTTTGCGTTGATAAAAAATATTTTTGAATGAATTGATTTTGTAAAATTTATTTTAGTTAAATGTTAATTGTATGTGAAGTGATTTATATTTGGATACTTTCACTTAAAATGAATTGAACAATAAATTTGAATGTAAAAATTACATTTAAAGTCAAAAGCAATAAATTAAAAATAAAAAAGAAGAAATAAGTTAGTTGGTAACAATGAACAAAGTGTATTACAGTTGGAAATTGGGATGCTAAAACTAATGGTACAAGTCTATACCAACCAGTAATTTACCTTACCTTTAAGATATATAATAACAGAGTGCATATATAAGAATTTTAGATGTTGGCAGCTGCAAAATTAATGTTTGCCGGAACAACCAGTTTTTGACTGGGGAACTTGGAAAGAACAACTTGCAATGTGTGTAGTGGTAATAGAGTTGGCGCCAAGGAATTTCCTGACAGACTATTTTTGAGGGAATTGTGGGTTACGTGTGTGTGAGTGTGAGCAGTTAAACTCAATTAAGAGTAAAAATATTAAATTAAAAAAATAATAATAACCCTTTTAACTTAGAGAAACGGTAACCAGTAAAACACTAACAAAAGAGGGGTGATGTGGCATTATGTAGGAGAGTGTGTTCAAAAGAGTTTGATATTAGCATTTCTCTTTAATAAAAAAACTTTTGTTTTTCCGGTTGCAAATAATAGCCTAAAATGCCAAACTATAGTATCATCAAAAGCTTGTGGTTCTTCTGAATTGGCTCCACTTTTCTCTTGAATCTCAAGTATATTGAATTGCTTAGGAAATTAACAAGACGATGATTTTAGTGTCATGTTGTCCTTTTTCAACTAACTAAAACTGATGAAATATGTTGTTCTATATTCTTTGCATCATCAGAATATTTTGAATTACTAATTACCATCGGACTCACCCACACAAAAACAATGAAGGGATATTCAACTTGAGAAGTTTTGCAGTTATTAATCCTAAATATTGTAAAATTAGTTTGGATTACATGATTTGAACGAGGGTACAAATGAAAATTCAGAGGACACGTGGAAAGTTAGTAGGGTAAAGAGAGGATTGAAGGGTTTAGTTCTACAAGTGTGTAGATCTGGCAAGTAAAGCAATGAGTCTCATAGGTGAATACGAATTGCAAGCTCCATAATCTCCTTTTATATCATAACCTTCACCTCATAGGATATGTTACATTCCTTAAAAAAACAGGATATGTTACCTGATGGTTTTGAGCTGGTGGTCCAAAGACTCCTCCATTGTATGGTCATGAGTCCCCGTGAACACAACCATTGTTTCTCATCCAGTCATAAGCTTCAGTAAGCAATATTCCATCATCATTTTCCTCTTCATTGTGAACTAGATTATCTAAAACGTCTTGAGTTGATAGTTGAACTCGAGGAACCACACCCCCTTCTATGTGATATAAGAACTCCACAACAGCACAAGTAGTAAACGCTAGGGGTGGACAAAAAAACCAAAAACTGAACCGAACTGTTGAACCGAACTGAACTGAACCGATATTAAACTGAACCGGTGTATAAAAGTTCAGAACCGAATTGTATTCTGTGGATCAGTTATTAACTGAACTGTTTTGAAAAATAAAATAATTAACTGAACCCAAATTGAACCAAAAGGCAAAAGCAGCAGATTCATTCCTCTCTTGCGATCAAAACCTAGAACGCATGTCACCGTCATGATTCATCTGTCACCATCGTGATTCATCCGTCACCGTCGTGGTTCATCTCTAGTTACCGCTGCAGCTCCGACTCCAAGGTACCCATTTCATTCATATTCATCAAAATGTCATCTCAATTTCATATGCTTTTCATCTGTTGTGCTCAATGTTCTGGTTTTTCCATTCAGAATCAAAATTTCATCTGGATTGTTCATTCTACAGCTGATGCATGATTGATTTATATGGGTTTCATCT
>Ga0315915_1009453_pt1 | contig 11076 bp, 8 predicted proteins | sample MpolbnodulesMG_FD_207738 | JGI IMG/M metagenome (GOLD analysis project Ga0315915, IMG submission 207738) | Medicago polymorpha root nodule microbial communities from Los Angeles, California, United States - branched nodules | ecosystem: Host-associated > Plants > Roots > Nodule | place: USA... | reverse complement strand
TGAGTTTGATATGCTAAAATTTAAGTTTAATATAATCTAACAATAGGCTTTTGTATGATCATATTTATTTATGCTGTTTGTATTACCTATATATGAATATTTCATTTCCATTAAATAAAAGCAAATGAAAACCTTTTTTCTTTCTTTCTTCTAGTTGTGCAGTATATGTATATGTTGACATAAACTTGTGTAATTTTGTCCCCATGAGCTTAGCTCATTTGGTAAGGACAATACATAATATATGCAAGGTCCGGGGTTCGAACCCTCGACACCACCAAAAAAACTTGTGTAATTTTGTTACTGTTCTTTGATTTCTCAGGAAGTCTTGGCCCAGTTTCTTAAAGAAGCAGGATACTCAAGAGACTGCTACTTGACATTGGATGACTTCATTAAGGTCTCCACATTTTTCTTATATATTTCTTGTGTTAGCAGACTCAATTTCTGTTTGTTCTTTCTCATTGTACTTTTGGATATCATTTGATTTTTATTTTAATTTGTCACAGGTTCTTGGCCATAATGGAGTAAAAATGGATGTTGAAGTCCCTGTTGATTAAAATTTGCATGTAGTTTTCATTGTTCTCTTGAATGATGAAATTGTAAACTGTATTCATGGCATTCTTGTGTAATAGTTCATGTGGAAATGAGAAGTGCACACATACAGTTGTCCCCTTTTTTCTTGGGATTCTTGTATAACAGTTTTCTTCCGGCCACTATCCCCATTGGAGCTGATTTGCTAGCTTTTTAGTTTGATTAAGGTTTTTGCATTCCCGGACATATTTTACAACCTTGTTTGGTTCCCTGAATTAGTTCTTTCTATTCGAAACTTCCAAATTAGTGGAACAAGCTGGTATGATTTCAATGCTGGTTATGCCAAACAACCAAAGTTCATATGAACATTTCTCAATTTTATTTTGCAAATTGAGTTACCTTCAAATTGAAAAATTACTAAGTTTACAGAATTGCTAGTGAAACTGGAAAATTCATTGCTGAACAATGGACCCCAAAATACTTTAACAAATGTGTAAAATCAACTAATAATGAAAATAAAATATTTTCCAAATAATTTATTAACTGAGAATGTCTTCTTTAAGTTACCAACGGCTACGACTATATCAACTTTCAAAAATCAGTTATATATAATGGCCATTTCTTGATTGAATTTTTTAAGGTGCAGCATTATCCATCTACATGTCATGAATCACAAACTGCAAACGTTTGATAATTTACATATAAATGTGGGTAAGGGAGGTAAGATTGCCATAGTACATGCAGACTAAATAAATCTAAATGCTAAATAGGAAGAAGTTAAGATAAACCAATCTAAATAAACATCCAGGAAAAGGTAGGAAGTACCCTAAGAACTTCTACATCCGGATCATAAAATTCATTAAATTTACATCAGTTGGTCTAGGTTTTCGGTTGCACTGCATTTTCCAGAGAGTAGCTGAATCGACTGATTTGGCGAGTGCCCTGCATTTTAAGTATATTATATATACCTAGTTCTTGTGATGGCCAGCAAGTAAAAGTTTGGAAAAGAAACTTGTCATCGGATGGAACTGGATCGATCATCTTTGGACTTCATCAGAAGAAGCACCAACCGAATTAGCTACCGCATTGCTTGCTGACCCATTTTCAATAGGTGGAGGCACACCCCACTTGCCTTCAGACTCAAGGGGCTCAAACACATGAACTATGCCATCTGACAGTCCAACAGCAAACTGATTTGGTTCGTGTGGGTGTGCAGCAATTACAAGCGGTTGGATGTTAGAACTGCTACATAAACAACAACATAGTTAGTATTCAACAAGAAGTAATACATAAAGGATTTTAAGATTTTGATATAAAACAAACAAATTATAAACTGAGAAAACGTTAATAACTTGAAACAGGTGTCATTACCTGACATTTGCGGAAAGATAAGCAGAAGGATTGATACGGCATCGCAATCGAAGGTTTGAAGCACTGAACACACAGATTGTTGCATCCAAAAAGCTGGCAAATATCAAGTTGCTATCACATGAGAAAGTTGCATGTGATATTGGTGCAGCAGCATCTCGCGGGAACCACTGTAATCCAAGCATCATACATCAGACAAAAGATAGATAAATTATTTGCAGCCAACATAAAACTGAAATTAAATGAACCAACCTGCTTTAAACATTCCAGTTTTGTTGCTTCATAAATGGCAAGCTGAGTTTCATGTACCACCAAGAAGCGGAACTGATCCTGATGAAATTGTACACGTGTATCTGCCTGTGCTGGTGGAGTCCTCCCAGCAGGAAATTGCAAGAATCTATTCTTCTGCTTCTCCCATCCATCAGTATTCCATACAAAAATCTGCACAATAGTAATAGAGTTATGATAACTATCCATACGATTACGAAAGTAAATTTACATTGCCAACAGCATACTTCAAAGGCGTCATTAATTGATGAAAAGTAGTCAAAGATTGAAAACTAGATCACTTGATGCAATTTAATACCAGAGACACATTTACACTTAATTATTACCTGACCATCTGCCCCAGATGAAACTAGTACATTCAGCACATGAGAAAACGCAAGACCAGTTATTCTTTTAGTATGGCCTTTGAGTTTACTTTTAACCTGCAAAGAAAAAAGTGTGTATAAACAACCAATTACTCAAAACACAGGCAGGAAATATCCATAGACAGCAATGCAATGGTACCTCATCCACGCGGACATTATATATCTGAATGGAAGAATCATCCATGCCTATAGCAATAATATTGTTATCTTGAGGATGGAAAGCCAGAAACGTTGCTGCAGGTGGTGGTGGCATGAACGTTGTCATTGTCTACATTTGGCCAAGAAGATTGAAGTTGGTTAGTTACAAAACAAATACACACTCGAATAGTGACTTAGGCCAACAGCTCACCTTAAAAGTCATCATATTGAACAGAGAAATCTTCCCACCCGATGCCGACATTACGTAAGAATCATTTTTGGAAAGAGCAAAGCATGGGACTGCATCCTCAGTATTGTTATCATTAACGTCATTAGTCATCAGGATGCCACTTGAAGGTTGCCACAACTGAGGTGGCACACTAGCAGTGGCCTGCAGGAACATAATATATACATTAGAGAACAATATTGTTTCTATTCCAATTTTGTGATTAGCGAACAATAGTAGTGAGGCAAAAGTTTCCTCACATATTATCATACCTTGCCAGATGAATTGCGATCATTTCGTTGCCACTTCCAGAGAAGATGAATGGCATTTGAAGCTAATGCCAGAATAGCATTACCTGAATTAGTATATATCAACCTCGATATCTGTCATAACAACGATGGAGATGATCAGAATACACACATTTCATGCAGTTACAATAATTGAAGGTATACACAAACAAGGAGATACACAAACATATTACTTACACCTAGCCCTTTTTGTTGTCCAATTAAATCTCAGTTCGTTGAGTTCTTTAGAATAGAAAAAAAGTAATGGAAAGTGTGTTTGATATAAAGCCATACGAATGTTTAAAATGAACCAAATTAGTAAGTAAATAACATACCTTTGTGACTCTTGCATTCTCAGGTAGCTTCAAGGATCTACAATGAGATGGTTCATTGATTTCAGTGAGCTTCCATATCTTTGACTTGTCATTGGATTCTTCACTTATTCTAGGTTTAATATCACCTAAGTTCCGGGCATCCCCATTCTAATGAGTTGAAAACGACAAACAGTTAATTGATGGTAATATCAAAAAGTAATTATAATAAATACAGTATAACATTCACGGTGAGAAGTTCATTCAATACTCTTCTCCAAGATACATCATCTCACAACAAAGTTGCATAATGAGAAACAGAATAAAACTATTAAGAAAAAGCTAAAATTAGCATTCAAGTAAATAACAAATCCTTCTGATAAAAATGCAAGATAAACAAACCATTCCAGTAATAGCTGCCACAGATGAGGCTCTCTCAAGTGCAGCACTAGTTGCCGCAGTAGCAACTGACATCGGATTTATTATAGGCTGCCACAAATGACATATGTCAGAAATAGGTTTTATTGATAAGAGGCCAGGAAAAGATCTATAAGTCTACCTTTGTCATGGCTTCTGATGATCTTGATGCATCATATGAGGAATTCTCCAACGAGCGCAGCAAACGATTACCATCTCCATTGGCTAAGATTTTAATTCCATTCTCATTTGCAGAGACAGCTAAAAGAGATCCTTCCTTATTGAAACGGATGCGTGGGCTTGCCTATAATTCAGATAAGGTACTAATCAGCAACTACAATTTCAAGAGACCGGATTTATATTTTTAATAAAACAATTAACTTACCGGGAGACCCCCATCAGCATCAACAGTTGTCAAAAGCTGGATATTGTCCATATCCCAAAATTTAATGGAGAAATCATCACCAGCAGCCAGATACCGATTTTTGGTCGTATCAAATTGTACAACACCCAAAGATCGCTTTCGAAATCCTTGATAAGTCCTTTTCACAGCTCCTTCACTTTCATTCCATTCCACAATAGAGGATTCCCCATCCTTGCTAGTCCCACATGAAAAGAGCCTATAACATATTCACACAAAAATGTTTGAACAAAAAGAGATCAAAATAGATATTATGATTAGAAGTAAAATAAGATTCAGAACACAAGTAGTCATGATTCAGAATATGGACCTTGTACCATCAGCACTATAGGCCATGGTTGTACACCACCGACCAGGAGCATCATAATCAACACGGGATCCCAAGTTGTCATACAACCATGCTTTTATCTTTCCATCCAATGCCGTTGAAAAGATGAACTGGAATGTTAAAAACAGAAAGTATCAGTAATAGAAACTGAAACCACCATTGATGAACCTTGAAGGTGAAGTTAGTTACAGAAGTTTGTTAGAGGAGAGAGAGTAGAAGAGAGAGAGAGAGAGAGAAAGTGAAATTGTATTATATTATTGTTAACTGAATCTGAATCTCAGAGTTACAAGGGTATATATAGATGAACATAAGAAGCTAGAGATATGTGATATGAGACACATGTCACACTCTGATAGGCTAATTACAGAGCTTAAGACTAATGAGTCTTTGTTACTTAAACTATTACAAGCTTAGCTATTATACTCTAATAATCAGCAAGAAAGCTAAATATAAACATGTTCAAAGGATTTTATTTGAGGCACTCTAATAACTGAGCTAAAGGAATGAAGCAAACATTTTCCCAAACTAAACCAATATATGTATTCTATCAAAAGTACCATAGCCAACAAATACCTGGATGTTTTCCTTATAATGTGGGCAGACAGAATAAACGGGAGCCTCATGACCTTCAAAAGTGTACTGTTTTATACCGGTAGCAGCATCCCACACCTTAGTTACATTAGATGGTTTGGTTAGCAACATATGGTATCTCAAATTCAGAAAAACAAGTTTGTTCTTTGATAAAGATACCTTAATAGTTTTATCATCACCACAGGTGATCACGCATAGCTGCTTATTTGGGTGAGAAAATGCTAGATCATTTACTCCGCCAACATGAGCATCAATCTAGAAATGAGTTCATAGGCAAGCAATTACAAGTATGTATAAATAAAAACCTAAAGTAAGCAAAAATAAATCTTCATATATGTATGTGTGCATACCTCCAAGTGCTGTCGTACTTCATCCCCACCATGGTAAGAGTATATTTGAACAATGTGCCTTGAATAAGCAACTCCTGTTTATCAAACAAGCCCGACCATTAGTAATTAGTCAAGTTGATTTCTTAACGTATAAATTATTAGATCTATATATCAAACTTCAAGAATTGAAAAATACCAAACTTACCAAACAAAGCCCCGTCAGGACTCCAAGTCACACGGTTGACAGAAACAGCTGGATCTTTGACAAGAGCAGCCTGAAATGGTCATGATTATTTTTTATTTTCAGTTAGTGCAGAGCTACAGGGTTCAGGGGTTGGTACAATTGTTCATCAAGAACATCAATGGGTATAGACAAGAAAGGACAACCTGAAATGGCATTGAACAAGCACTCAGATCCCAAACTTTGAAGTTCCTCAAGACCAACCGCTCCCTAGAGCCCAATTCCCATAAACCAATGTCCGCCACATTTGTACCAACTGAAACATTCCATCGAGAGAGAAAATCGGTCAGTTGACAGCAAAAATGGTAAATAAATGCAATTGAAACAAGTCAAAAAACACAGTTGAAAGGGATTGCAAGAGAAGCTGACCAAGAAGCAAAGTCTGTTGAACTGGATGGAAGTCCATGCTCATAGGAGACGAGCCTTGGTTTAGAGTTCGCAAGACTGTCTTTGGCAAGTCATCAGGTGAATTAAAAGCCTGGCCATGACCATGACCCGGAAACGTCGCCGACAAAACATTAACAGGTAGATTTCCCTGCACAAAATGACGCAAGATCAAAAGCAGAAATATGATAAGTAAAAACTTGCATGGGCTAGAATCCCACGATCATGCATGATGTTTCCATAAATCATATAGCAGATTACCTCATCAGACATTCCTATTGGTCTTGTTCTCTTAGAAATGTGATCTGAATCCCCAGATGGGTAGTCAACAGAAGGATTAGTTGGAGGTGTCCTAGGGTGCTTCAAAGCAGCTTAAGAAGGCAATACAATGATATAGATTAAAGATTATACACAATGAACATAGCCTACGTAATCATAGTGCCATTAGGCATGAAGAAGCAGAGTTAACAGAAAGCAAGCATGGAAAAGAGTTAACAGGCTGCAAAAGAATGTGGTACCGGGCATTGATGGTCCACCAACACCAAGACCTATAGCTCCTCCTCCAGAAACTGAGGGATGTGCCACGGGAGTAGGATTTGACATCCAACCAGCCAGCGGCATTGGCACAGGTGCTGGAGTAGGTTGAAAAGGCTATACACATGAAGAGAAAACAGTTCAATACCAAAGTAAGAATCAAAAGATAACATATTACACAATTCCTATTAATCCAAATCAGTTTAATGGCCCACCCCATGTGCACCGAGAGGAGGAAATCCTCCAACCTTCGGTAAGGATCCTAGTAGCGGCATATTAGCAGGTGATGGAGCCCGTGCACCATTTGGCTGTCCACAAGAGTGATCCACGAAAAGAGTTTTTATATCTGGATTTGGCCGTGGATTCTTACAAAGTTGATGCTGCCAATTCAAGCTGTAATTTAATTTCAAAATGAAAGAAAATCAGGTTTTCAATAATACATAACTTAACCAAAAACATATGCAGCATCTCTACCATATAACAATGGTTCATCATTTAGATGAAAAGATGCATTTACACAGACATTGTAAACATTATGTAACCAAAGTTGCAACAGGAGGCGAGTTTGTGGGGCAAGTCCTATCACCGATGAAAAGTAAAACAGGAGTTTGATGGTTGGAGAGCAATAACACAATGGTTGTTTACAGTATGAGCTAGTTAAGTTAAGATACTAAAAGCAAGTTCACGGCCATAGTTTACAAGAAAGTTATTGTGTATAAAGAACAAGTTCGCATTCTATATTGATTGACAAGTCAGTATCTCATACATTGGAAGAATTACCTTTGATTGATGAGAGTCCGCAACCTTGAGTTCTTAAGGTTGGGAAATTGCAATTTGTCACGGAATAAGGGATTAGCCTCAATCAACTTTTTGAGCTCAACCAACATGATTGCTCTCGCAGACTTCGTATCACCATACTTGGACAGTTGTTCATTTTCCCTATAATATAATAAAAAACAGAATAAGTTGTCAGCATCATACAAAAGTTCTACGCTTAAGTAAATAAGAAAATCATCTCCATACCTAAAATTCTCCAGTGTTAAAAGCTGTGTGATCTCCTTGAACAATTCTTCATTAAATGTAGAAAACACTTTCAAATCCTTCACTAGTATTTCGACACCCTTGGACCGATCATGCCTACCAAAAATCAAACAAAAACAGCCGAAAATCAGTAGTTATACTAGAAGTGCTAGCAACACTCACTTGCTTGTTTAGTGTGCCTGGAAAATATAAAAGTGAAATCACAGCAAGTTTACTTGTCCAATGCCTCGAGATACTTCTGCTTCCTTATCTCGAAAAATATCTTCATAGAATACCTATTATCATCAACTTTAGTGAAACCAGAGAGGTACTTCTCAACCTCATCCCAGTTCCCATTATGCACTTCATCTTCAAAATACTTCATGTTAAAGTAAAACCCTGATTCCTGTTCAAGCCTATTATTTTACAAAAACACATAATAATCAATTAATTTGCAAAAAATAAACATATAGTAAATATGACCTAATATTACTACTAATAGTAATAATCAGAATCATCATAATAATTAAAAATATTAATAATAAACAGTAAAATGGGAAAAAGGACTCACTTATGAACAGCCTCTTTGAACTTTTCTTCCTCAAGAAACTGCAAGATCAAGAACACCAGCTCCCTACTGAGTGATGACATGGCAACCCCTTTGTCTTGGATCAGATGAAAATCAAAATGAGCAAAGACTAAACTAGATCTGCGAAAAATAATCAAATAATTTAACTAGCAAAAGCACTTATGGAAGAAAAAACTTCCATAACACAAAAAAAAATAAAAAATACAACAATTCATCATGCAATAAAATCACTGAAACCCTAAAAAAAGTAGAAAAAAACCCAAAAAAATTAAGCATAAAAATGATCAAAGGTATGTGAAAAAAAGCAGCTTTAACCCCTTAAAAAGAATCCAAGATGCAAAATAGAGAAAAAAGCTTAAAACTTTAATCACTTAAAAGAAAAGCTTGAAAGTTTTAAAGTAAGAGATTCTGCAAAAAAGAGAAATGGTTTTGAAGAAGCTTCTTTCTTCTCACCTTGAAATCCAAAGGTAAAAGCTTCAAACATGGAGAAAGAAAACAACAACCACTTCACAAGACCAAGACCAGACACAACACAACACAACAAGAACAACTTTCTCTCTCCTAAATGTTTCTCTTTCTCTCTCTATATAGCATATATCTATAGGTGTGTGAATTTTATATTAGGAGGAGACAGAGAAATGAGTATAAGCTAGTTTACTTATCAATAAGTGGTTCTGCTTATTATGATAAGGTATGTAATAAGTAAAATGGATTATAGGTGGGGTCCATTGGTCTTGATAGTGTTTGTTTGGGCTTGGTTTTTGAGGAATATTACGAAGTGTGCCATTGAGAGAGAAAGATAACGTGATGCAGTTTGTGATAGTGATACGATAACGATACGATATGAGATGAGATAAGATACGAGATGGAAGTGAAAATGAAATGTGTGTGTGTGAGTTATTGTTGTTGTCACTGTCAGTGTCAGATTAGATGTGTGTGTGGGTACATTTCCCTATTCTCCGACGGAGGGAGGGACCCATCAAATACTAGTACTAACACTAGTGCTGTGCTGCTTTCTTTTCTTTTCCTTTTCTTTTAACTCATTTCCATCCTTTAACATTTTCTTGCTATTCCTTTTTTTTTTTTACTAACTCTCTTATTTTTAATTGAATGTCTCTTGAAGTTCGATTAAAATGTAAGAAGAATTTAATTATGAATTTATTTCATCTAAGAATCAAATTTAAGTTATTCTTTTTTTAGTGGAACTCATTAACAAATTCACATTATCTAAATTAATAACATACAACGGTTCTTGGATCGGATATTGAGATTTTTTTAAAAAAAACATAAAAAGAAAAATGGTTACATATAATATAAAATCAAAGTGACTGAAATACCCGTGTCTCTGGATCTGCAATGTTAATATGCAAATCATTGATTGAATAGGTAATCTTTTAATATGAATCAAATGAACATCGTAAGAAGACGAGAAATCAAATAGTGTCGCCCAAGATGAATAACAACACAGTACTGCATTCAGACGATGAAATCATGGAGAAAAAAAACTTAGATCTATGTAAAAATTACTTATTTCGATTGAAGAAATCAAGATGAAGATGAAGGGGGTGATTTTGGATCCAAAATTGACTAAAAATTATCCCTTCAATAAAGATAGCGAAAGTGATAACCTATAAAAAGAAAACTAGGGTCGACTTATTGAAGAGGGAGAGCTAGAAAAAAAGATTTGTTAAACTAGACCATCGACGCACGGGTCATATGGAAGGTAATATTTGACGATAATGGGTAGCAAAATAGTTTAGATGAATGTCATGATTGTCATATAGTATATCATAATATTAAGAAGCATAGACGTTGGTACTGTACCATAACATAATTTTCCATGACATTGTCCTTGATACCGTAATGTAACATAATAGGTTAAGTATAGCAAGACGGGATATCATTTATAAGTAAGAGATTAGGTTTAAGTACAGCGAAATGGGTTAACGGTTATTCCTTTAAAAAAAACATATAATCAGGAACATAATTTTATTTTACTTTAGATAAACATTAAATGCAAAAGTGTGGAGGGAAAAATTAGGTTAAAATTAGGTTAAGTATAGCGAGACGGGTTAACATTTATAAGTAAGAGATTTAAAAAAATATAGCATATAATTAGGAACATGATTTTATTTTACTTTAGATAAACATTAAATGCAAAAGTGTGGGGGAAAATTAATTTAAAATTTGGTTAAGTATAGTAAGACGAATTAACATTTATAAGTAACGTAACATAATAGGTTAAGTATAGCGAGACAAGTTAAGATTTATAAGTAAGTAGGTTAAGTATAGCGAGACGGGTTAACAGTTATTCCTTTCCAAAAAAATAGCTTATAATTAGGAACATAATTTTATTTTACTTTAGATAAATATTAAATGCAAATGTGTGGAGGGAAAAATTAGGTTAAAATTAGAGATGACATTTTGCATAAATTAAATCTATGGTTAATATAGTAAAGTCACGCGAAAAAATTAGGTTAAATCTAGGGTTAATATTGCATGATGTGTTAACTTTTAGAAATAAGAGATGCCATTTTGCATAAACTAGACTTTTGACCTGTGCGTCGCACGGGTCTGACGTATTGTTTAGTATTCGCATAAATTATTTATAAATCAACACATATTAAATAAACTTTCTATCTCATAAAATGTTACCCAATAACTAAAGTGTTGAGACGTTAAATGAGTGCAAGAAAGAGATCCAAGGTTCA
>Ga0315915_1009452_pt1 | contig 11077 bp, 6 predicted proteins | sample MpolbnodulesMG_FD_207738 | JGI IMG/M metagenome (GOLD analysis project Ga0315915, IMG submission 207738) | Medicago polymorpha root nodule microbial communities from Los Angeles, California, United States - branched nodules | ecosystem: Host-associated > Plants > Roots > Nodule | place: USA... | reverse complement strand
TCACACAAACAATTCATCACATCATCACCAATCATTTAGCATATATGTATTCACCAACAATTCACCATCACTTGACATATATGCAATCACCAACAACATTCATAATTCAATTAACATATATGTATTCACCAACAACATCTCAATCAATCAACATATATGCATTCACTAACATCAACTTCTTCACATAGTTCAAGTAAAGAAGAAAATACATCATATTAAGATAAATATCATTTTCAACACCTAGAAATCATTCATACATTTTTATGTAATCATACAAAGCTATTCACAAAAGATTTGCAAAGTAATCGGCCTTAAAGACCATTTTCGACAAAGTTCGTCTCTCATTTTACAATTTTAAAATGATTGAAACAAATAAATCAAAACCAACTAAACAAGGTCCAATGCCTCAACTATGTATACACTTAGATCACATATGAGTGCAGTAGAGTATACATGTGTGTTTCATCGGCCTACTTCGATAAAATCATCAAAATCACAAAGTTACGATAAGTTCGTATCATTTCTTCTATATTGCAAAACCAAATCATTTTCAAAACAAAACCAAGTTAGATTCGACAAGACATAGGTTAAATACTCTTAAACCTCTTAATTGAACTCCTAATACTTCTAGTTTTGAAGTTTGGAATCAAACCATAAGTTTTGGGTTGACTTGGAAATAGTTATGCTAAGTTTCCTTAAAATTTCTTCAAGACCCACTTGGAGTGTTTTCATCATAACTCAAAATCCACAAAATATTTTCAATTCAAACCAAATCCATTGGAAAACTAACAAAATTATCTAAAACTTTCATGTTTACACCAAAGGCCAATTCAAAACAGAAATGGGTGAAAAAGCACAAAAAATGCGAAAACCGAAGTCCTGACAGCACGAACGGCCCATGCCGTGCACACGAACGGCCCATGCCGTGCACACGCACGGCCGTGCCAAAAAGGGAAGAGTGTACACACGGCCCATGGTATGCACACGCACGGCCGTGCTCGACTGACAGCACAGCTATTTTTCCGATTTTCCGTTTTCACCATTTCGCGCATAAAATTCAAACCGTTAATCGGATTTTGATGCCGTTTTCGCCTACACGCTCCTGACACTTAACTCTATCATAATCTACAGAAAAATTCAAGTTTCAACCATTTCAAAAATCGTTTTCCAAAACCTCACATAATCAATTATTGGCAAAAACGCTTAAACATCGACATTTCACACGAAAAACCCGTTTTCTCCCAAACGACTCGACTAACACAACCACAACATGAAAACAGAAAATCTACTAGGTTCAATTCTCTCAACCATGTCAAAAACTCAATCAACAACCTCATGTAACAAAAGTTCATTTTGGTCCTTCACATGAACAACTTAACTCAAACTTTGCCAATTCAAACAACAACTTCACAAAATGGAATACCCATGGTACAAATCAGCAACAACAACATATGTAATTCAACAACAACTACATTTACACATGAATTCATCACAATCAACAACAATAACACTAATTTATACCAATTTGAGCAAAATCAACAAAGTATACATATAAACATATATTGAGCATGTAATTTCATCATCAACAACTTGATTATCAACAAATTCAAATACCCAAACATCACATCAAAATACAAGCACGAATTTCATCAATTAAATTCATAATAATCACTTTATACAAATAAGCACTTATGGGTTTAAGAAGAAAAAGAGATTATATAAAAGATTATGAATGAAAACTAGCCCCCTTACCTCAATAAGCTATAATCCTATCAAAAGCTTCAATTAAGCTCCTATGGGTTCTTCAAGCTTTCTCTACAACCCCCTCTCTTCCTCTTGCCCCTTTCTCTTTCTCCTCTTCTCAAGTTTGAGTGTAACACTATTTTCTTTAATGACTAATGTTTATATAGTTCTTATACAATTGGGCTTAACCTCCTCAATGTCTTTATGGGCTCCCAACACTTATAAACTAACCCCCAAAGTTTCTATCTACTAATGGTTAAAATAATAATAATAATGATCATCGGTTATAAAATAAATCATTACAACCCACTAGTAACTTAATAAAATAACAATGGCTCTCACCTAAGCATTAAAATAATCCCTATTGTAAAATTACTAAATTACCCTTACTCCCAAAATGACCAAAATACCCCTGAGTCTAAAATGACCATAATACCCTTCTACACCGAAATCCACTAATCCTAACCCAAAATACACACAGAGGCAACTAATGACATATAAGCACATAGAAACACACATAAATAAATAACAAAATAAATCTAGCGAAAAACGGGTTGTTACAAGATACATTAATTATTCAACGTACCTAAAAAAAGAATCTTTTCTTATATATAGAACCGGATGAAGTATTTACTTTTCGTTGCAGGAAAAGTATCTTCCTTTCTTTTTGTGATTGTGAGTGTATCTTCCTTCCTTTATTAATTAGGAAAAGACTACAGGCAAACAACAATTAATCTAGATGTCTTAATTAGGAAAACAAATTGCAACCAATTCTCATTAGAGTAAAATCATGGCAATAATCATCATATAAATTATAACAATAATCATTATCCCTCTGCAAAACCATTTGAACTATCAACCCTTCTTCTTTCTAAAAACAGTAAATATTCATATAGTAGATACCACCATCAATCGTGAATCCCAAGTTTGCTGCACCAATGATCAATTGTGTTATCAAAACATTCTAGCGATGTTGCAATCCTTTTGTTGAAATATTATTGAATTAGTATACAAGTGCCAAGCTTGAAATCGTTTTTTTGTTTTGTTTTACTCATACTTTCTAGTAGAGGAATAAAAATGTGATGTGATAAAATCGTCATCAAAGTGAAAGAGAGAAGAAAAATCTCTAATTATTTTGATGACCATTTTGTTGCAACACATTTTCAAGCTTCATCAAACATATATTATAGGCTTTGGTGAAGTAGTGCTAAGCTCCATGATCTAATTAGCAGCAGTGAACGCATAAAACATGGTCAACAGCTTCTTCCAACAACAAGATATAACCATCCTACTTTCATTGTTTTAAAATGGTTCGTTGCAAAAAAATCTTCAATTCTTCTTATATAAAGTAACATTTCTGTGAGAAAAAAAATTCTGCCACTTGCCATAAAAATAAAAGTAACGACTATCAAATAGAAGTTTGGCGTTTTTTAGCTTAGTTAGCAATGAAGGAAATATGCAGCTAGCAATAAATTTGACAAATTGGTATTAACAATTTATTTTATTTGTGGGGTTTGGTAATTTCATGTTTGAACTTATGCATACAAGATTGACAAATACAGTATTCTCCAGAAGAATTGCTAAAACTCTTGTTAAACTTCAATTCTATAACAGTTGGCTACTTTGATTCAATTTTGCACTTTAGGGCCAAACCATATATGATTGCCATCATAACCGCAATATGAAGCCAACACTTAGCATTAAGATGCCAACAAGGCAGATTAACTAACATTATGTTCACGATAATAAAATACACTCGGAATTCTTCCAAAAATATTAAGGACAGACAAAATTGTCGATGTTTGCTTGTTGAAAAATTTGATAATAAAATACAGTTAGAGTATAATACAGTTAGGAATAGAAGTTAGAAAAATGGAATGAGATGCAATCACACCATAGACAAACCAACACAAGAATTTGCAAATACTAAAATTCCATTCAATAGCATATAACTACAAAAAGAATCAACCTGTGAGGCAAGGTCATGATTCTCTAAGATTGTTCCAAACTTTGTAACACACTTAAAAAAAAACAGCAAAATGGATCATGACAATAATGATCACTCCTAAATGAAACCAGGCATAAGTTTCAAAAGTCAATAGCTAAATCATTGTATACCGATATAGTAGATACAATCATCCAAAAGACAACCCTAAACTAGAATCTAATCAAGATTCTGAAGACAAGTTTTTGGCTGGAGTCATAAGAGCAACAGCACAACGATCAGAGCTACAGAACTTCTTGTAAATTGCCCTTAGCCTACTCTCTGGAGCAGCAGAATGAAAGCTCACCATGAGTTTGGCACAATCCCTGACAACATAAATAAACAAAATGTTACTTTCATTGACACAAAACAAACGCATAAAACAAACATCTAGTTGCATGTTCAGATTCATCATATATAGTTTTGCTGATATATAGTTTTGCTGATATTATATTACCTTAGTTGTTCCTCAGAGTAACCTGTGTAGTGCTTCAGAGTATCAGTCCAAAAAGGGCTCCTCTCAAGGGTTGATCTTGCCACGTATACAGCAGAAGCAGCAATCATTGAAGGGCAGTACGAGGATACAGTAGCATAATGCATCATAGAAAGTTCAGCAAGGAAATTCACCATACTTTCCATCTACATTGACAAAAACAGAATCCACAATTAGAGAAGGCCATTCCATTCCATATTGCATCAGTCACATGACACTTAACAATTTCCACAGTTAAACTATAAAGTAATATATATTACCTCTTTGTCAGAGGGGGTGGAGGCTTTGATGTACCGAACCAGAAAGACATAAGGAGTAGGAACTGTCAAATACCATTCAAGATTTCTCAAGATTGTTTTCTCCATAACCAGAACCTGTTCTCTAACATATGCATTGTCTGATATGCATACAAAATCATTGACCTGTATACACAAATGAAACAAAGAGACATTCAATAAATCATATAGCATATAGATTTGTAGTGTTATTGTTTCATCATAGACACATTCGATAAACCATATAAAAAATAAAACGAATTCTACCTCTGGTGCCCAAATCTCTTCATACTTGGATGCAATAAGCATTGAGCTTATGCCAACAAGCTGAAGTTCCTTTCTAGGTACAGCCTTTGTGGACAAGAATCGGTCGACAATGTTGAGAGTCAGATAGAAAGTTTCAGGCATGAGTTCAAATTTCCTATGCACTTCGATCAACCAGTCAATAAGAATTGCTCTCATCTTAGCATTTATATCTGGCTGTGAAGCCATGTAATCATGTACACGAACATCATCCTGTGTCATTCATCAAAGTCAAAATATTAGAGAATGTTAAAAAAAAATAGAAATATATATATATATAGAGAAGAAACACAAAACAAAGGCATAGAACATTACTTCAGAGAGTTTGTAATACTTGTAGATGTCATCAATATACTCAGTTGCAGCCAATTCATTATCCTTATCAGATGCATCAATGTTCTCAACCAAATCCTTGGGCACAACTCTACAAGCAGCCTGTGTTTGAGAAATTATGATCATACTTATAATTAGTCTAAATTGAAAAATGGTACCACAAGTCACATAAACCATATTTCATAAGATTAAAAGAAAATTAACCTTGCTTCTAGCTGAAAGCACTGAACTAAAGGTCTTGACAATTTTCTTGGTCGATCTTTCTCTAATTTTTCTTCCTCTAACAGCTTGTTTCTCCTTCACTTCCTCAGATTCTTCATCAGAGCTGATGACAATAACTTCAGGTTCTGCAGGCTTCTGAGCTTGTTCCACCCTTGTTGCAGGAACAAAGTTCTACAACAAACAAATTTCCATCAAAACAAATTTCGAGAGACAGTATATTAAGGAAACACAACCTTTGAAAATGGAACAAAGTAAACATGATAACAGCACCAACAAGGATATAATGTACCTTGGTCTTCTCGGCTGCGGCTTGAGCAAGAGCCGCTAACTGAGCCCTGTAACAACAACAAAATCAAATAAAATCAGGCAAATTAAAAAGATAACATGATGTAATAATTTAATTTAAATTGTAAAATTATCAAATCCGCACCTTGTGAGGCGTTTGGTGACATTAGCATTAGCACCAAGATCTGCTGGGTTGATCACAAGATTTTGGATATCTTGAAGTACTTTTCTGTTTCTTCCTTCAACCCCCATATTCTTTTGCTTATTCTCACCTAATTCCATTGACAAAAATCATAAATCAGACATTAATTCACTGAACAGTTTGCAGAGAATCACGTAAACCCTAATACTTAACTAAACCACCCTCAGATTTCATTTTAAAATCATTGAACCCCATTTACACACTGAACAAATAATCACAAAAAGATTCAAACATTGATTGATAAATACATTTTCTAGAAAATTATATAAACCTTAAATACTTAATAAAAACTACCAAATCACCCTCATATTTCATCTCAGAAAACAAATCATCGCAAAAGATTCAAACTTTAGAAAATAAACAAATAAAAAACCAAAATTTTCCAGAAAATCAAATAAACCCTAATCAACTAAATTGACCAAATCACCCTCATATTTCATATCAGAATCAAATCAAAGATATCATAAACAAATAATCACAGAAAGATTCAAACTTTAGAAAACAATAAGGTAACCCATTTAAACAGTGAACAGATAATCACAGAAAGATTCAAACTTTAATAAATAAAAAATCAACATGTTCAAGAGAATCAATCACATAAACCCTAATAACGAAAATTACTAAATCATCCTCAATCTTCAATTTTTCAGAGTCAAATCAAACACAACAAAAAACGTAAGAAAAGAAAAGAAAAAAAACAAACCTCTGGGTTGGTTTTGTTCGGTTGGAGCAATGACAGCTCTAGAAGCCATAGCAGTAAGTTTATGAGATTCTTGAAAATTAGATCCAAAAACACCACCAAGACTAGAGAAGATCGACGAAAGAAACACGTGAATTCGACTGTTCCTCGTCTCACCTTCTCTTCCTTCCCCTCCTCCTCTTTCTTCGTCTGTAGTCGCCACCCTCAACAACGTAATCAACTTTAGTAACCTTAACACACACCCACAAAGATTTCTTGTCTGTTCTCTCTGTAACAATAACGATGATGATTTTTTGAGAGTGTGTGTGTTCTGTTTCGTGATTGCAACGTTTGGGTTTGTTTTATAAATGATGATTCTAACGGTCGAATTGTGGATTGAGCTTGACCGTTGGATCTTTGGATTTGTTATCCAACGGTTGTCGTTCACGTTTTTAACACTTTTTCCTTTCTTTGTACTTTTTTCTAGCCGTTACTTCATTGCTTCTAACCGCTCCTATTTTGATCCTTTTTTCATTTTTTTACTCTCTTTTTTCTTTTATAATTTTTTTGAAACCATGTTATTATTATTATTTGACTAGTTATTCTTTCAAAAAAAAATGTATTTGACTAGTTATTATTCAAAAAAAATATTATTTGACTAATATTTTTTGATAAATTTTTTATTATTTATTTATTCAAAAAAAAATTATTTGACTAGCTATTATTGTATTATATATTATTATTATTATTTAGATTAGATTAATGTTATCATAACATTATGGTCGTTGGGTTGATTTTCAAATTAACTGGACCGTCATAATATTCCTAAAGACCTAGGATGCCCTCATGAGAGCTCTCAGACCCTCTAGAAAGTCTTGGAGCCCTCCACCAGGCCTTAAGCGCCCTGTTAATGGGCTTTTAGGCCCAAGGCGCGCTTCCCTCGTAGCACCGCCTCAAGCTGCTTCTAGAAACGTCTAGAAGCCGCCTAATTACGTTAATACCCTTGTTACTTGCTACCTAAGTAAACATGAAATCCGGCCCATAGGAGGCTATAAACCCTTGAGAACCTTCTAAAGACATGACCAATACAATACAAACTCTAATACGATTATTGTACTTTTTGCAAGTACATTAACCAATAATATATTGTTTCTTATGTATTGGCAATTGATTTTTCTATTTTTTTTTGTTAGAGTTTTTATTATTGTTTTAAAAGTTTTGTCGTAAAAAAATATTGTTTCAAAAGTAAGACAAAGGATATGCAATTTTAGTTTTTTTAGTATAAATAATTTTATATCGACAACCAATATTTTAAGTGTATTTTGAAAGACTATTATATAATCCAAAACTAACCATAACCCATCCAAACTTTGCATTTAACGTCATGATCTAAATTCTTGACTACTTTGGATTATATAATATGAACTCATGCCTATATTGGTTTAGATTATATAATCCAAAGCGTGCCTACATAGTGTTAAAGATTATGATTTGCGGGGTTTGACACATTTTAGGTTATATAATCTGAACCTTGTTTAGAACACAAAAAATAGAAAGAAAAAAAAACTATCATTAAATAAATTCTACAAGAATTAGAACATAAATTAAACATAACAATTTCAACAAGATAAATCAACAATGAAATACAACAACGTAAAACAACATAATCATAGTTAAACACAGACAAGATCATGGAACAGCCAAATAAAATTTTTCTTCAAGTTACTACATGTAAGTCCTGATTTATTCGTAGGTCTTGAGCCGAATCAAACTTTCTCGAATATGATGAAAAGATCTAACCAAGGAAGCGTCTAGCTAGATCGGCTCCTTCAAACTATACTGATCAGTTATAGAGAACATGATTCTCATGTCGTGGTCATTCCAGAGCTTCATTTGGGTGAAACCGACATGCCTCTTTGATTCGATCAACGTACAATGATACTCTACACTATTAACCCTTCTTTTGTCTCAATGGTTGAGACGACTATCAATTTGGTACAACTGATTCTTCAAGCCAAACAACGTGAACTCTAAATAGGTTAGGCTTCTTTCTGTTGTGGTAAACTGCAGCTAGTATAGTGGTCATATCTATTAAATAAGTGGTCATGGTTTTATGGTGTGGTTTACAGACGAGTGGTCAAAGTTGATTGTCAAATATCAACTTGTATACTAGATCCTTGTTTAAAAAAAACTTGTCTATCAGATCAATTTGAATCTAAGATTGTTCGTAATAGTTCTCACCTTCTTCTACTCCGTCATCTTATATTACCGAATTATTTGGAGGGCGCATGAAAGGAATGACAATTCTTCTCCCCTTTGTCCCTCTGTGTGTTTGTACTACAAATTTAATTTAGTTTTAGGTGTGAAACATTTTATACTAAGTAGTATTATGTTAATCACAAAATATGTTGAAATAAATCATTAAGTTTTATTGTCAATTTTATATTACGCCATTTAAATTATGTTATTTTAAATCATGTGGTTTTAACAAGTTTAGTTTGATCTTGTAACAAAAAAAAGCAAGTTTAGTTTGATCTAAAACCAATAAAATACAGTTCAAATTTCATAATTCAAAATACGCTTTAGATTACAACAGGGTGAAATGATTGTTTCAAAAAGCGCACGAGAAGTGCAGGGAAAGAAATTATGTTAGGAAGGTGACATAGAAATCAGAATGTGCAATTGAACCCCGTAGAAGTTAACTAAATTACTAACATTGAAAAAATTGAATATATACGACCGACTCAATAATTAGTGTCATAGTTCTTACATCAAATACCTATTTACACAGTGTTTGGAGGGAGAGAATTAGGGAGGAGAGAAGTATGAGAGAGAGAGAGAGAGACTGCAAAGAAATGTGTAATTTCTCCTGTTTGGCAGTGCACTGAGATGGTGAAGAGATAAAGGATTTTTGTGGTCCCTACCACTTTTTACTTTCTTCTCACATGAGCGAAGAAAGAAGAGAGAAACATATATTTTTCTGCACTTTTCATATATACCCTTACCTTAGGTACTGTTTCTTCACTACCCTGATGGTTGAAGTTCTTTGAAAGACATGGACACAAATCTGTCATATTGTAGTTATTTTAGCTAAGATATATTTTTATTGGCTTGTGCCCGAGTCAAATTAACAAAAAAATGTTTAAAAAAAATAAAAACAAAGTAAATTATTTAATTAACCGTGAAAAAGCAAATGTTTTTTTTTTAATAGATATCTATGTTGAGCTAATATAAAAATAATAGTATTTTTTAGTGGAAATAATAGTTTGTTGATAGATTAAATTAAATTGGCTAATAAATTAATTTAATATGTAAAAAAATAATAATAAATCCTCTTCAAAAAAAATGTGTAAAAAAAATTAATTAATCATAAATTATATGTTGTTTTTATTGAAGGATATTTTTGTCTTTTCAAAAAATAGTAGCATCTATTTCTCTCTTCATTTTCTTACACCAAACAATCCATCAAATCTACTCTATTTCTCATCTATTTCTCTTTTCTCATACTCTTTCTCACCTATATCTCTCTTCTCACTTTCTTCTCACATTTGATCCCTATGGTTCATTGGTTTGAACTATATGTGCGATTTTGGTCCATTTAATTTTTTTTTAATGACTATAGTCCCACTATACTTAAGTTTTTCTGGAACGATTTTGATCCATTTGTTTTTTCTGGAGCTATTTATCTCATCTCAATTGTCCTCTAATTTGACCAATTTCTATGTGAAACACTGTTTGATTGTATGATCCAGAGATGGAGTTCTCAATTTGATTTTTTCTTTCTTTCCTTTTCTTCCCTCTTTTGACTTGAAAGAGTGAATATCAGTTTAGCTAACTTTATGTCATTCTAGTAGGCTTTTCGTGGGCAGTCTTGGATCCTTGTCTTGCAATGTTAGACCATGCCCAATGGTTTTTTCTTTCAACAGCGTTCAACACCCACTTTTTCAATTCCCAACACTCCACATCATTTTCTCTCTCTTATTCAACACTCATTCAACTTTTATCCTCTCCAATGGTTTTTCATTCAACACTCTACCCCACCATTTTTTATTTCTTTTATTCTTATTTAATTTTTGTTTTTATAATTACATAAAATTATCGATTATAATTATCGATTATAATTAAATTAAAATAATACAATTAACTCTTTATTTTTTAGTTTTTTTGGAAAAACAAAATTTTGTAAAATAATTTATTTTTATTTTCTTAACTTAAAATGCAATACAACAAACTAAGCGCGCGGCACACAAATAACTTAAAATGCAATACAGCAAACTAAGCATACAATACACAACTAATTTATTTAGTACGATACAAATCATCTTCAATCACGATACATTCCAAACTTTGTCCATATGTGTTTCACTAGATCTGCTTGCAATTCGTGATGAACATCTGGATCACGCAATTCGGATCTAGCCCGCACATGATTTGCAAAAGCTGGTAACACCTCGGTCGAGTATGGTTGCGGTGTACTAGATCCACTTCCCCAGGTTGCTCAAAATCGGTCCAACGTTGAGCATATGTATCTCGTTCATCCTCAACAATCATATTATGT
>Ga0315915_1009451_pt1 | contig 11079 bp, 7 predicted proteins | sample MpolbnodulesMG_FD_207738 | JGI IMG/M metagenome (GOLD analysis project Ga0315915, IMG submission 207738) | Medicago polymorpha root nodule microbial communities from Los Angeles, California, United States - branched nodules | ecosystem: Host-associated > Plants > Roots > Nodule | place: USA... | reverse complement strand
TATTCCAGTTTTCTAATAAATCCGGTTTCACTTCAGGCAGAATCCTTTGATGCTCGATATATTGGTGTATATTGATTTTTTGGTTCCGAAACAAAAGGAACTGGATATACACTCGGAAAAAACCTCATATATATTTTGCTTCAACCTTCATATATTGTGATGCATTCAATAAGCCCTTTCAATCTATTCGGATTATATTATTACCCTTTTAGCATTTCAGATTGAAACATACGTTTCATCGTCCAAAAAAGATTAAAACATACATTTCATAATTAGTCAAAAAAGACATTTCATAAAATGTTAACAGTCATTGTTGCTATGAGCAGCAAAAGTAGCTTAGACTCTAATCTCATCTACGTTATTGATATGAGAAAAATGTTACAACCTTAACATTATCTTAAAAAGGGTCATGTGTATTTAACCAGCTTTGTTAAATTGTACTTGTCATTGTAGATTTCAGGTTTACAAATATCTTAATATTGATTTCAAAAGAAGGAAATCCTACAAATTGCTTTGAAACCTTTCTTGATTAGTAAGGCACCTTATCTAGAATTTGGGACTAGGGACAGTTGGAACCTTTCTTGATTAGTAAGGTATTAGAGCTGACTATATCTTTGTACAAACGTTATTGACTATATCTATAACCATTGGTTATCAATGCATTATCAATTGCCATATTCAATGACTATTTAGCCTGAAAAATGAAGGTTTAAAATACTGTTAAGATATTAATTTAACTTCAAATGTTGCTTACAACGAAGTTTTTAGAAATTTATACTCCATATGCAATGATGTTGATATTGCATTTGGCTAATATATTTTTAGGTAATTCAAATAATGCTTTTTTATTTGTTTTAAAGGAAAGAATCATTATTTTGTCAAGAAAACTATAATCACTTTATTAATGTGAAATCAAAGATATAATTCATGTTTACATCAATTGCTATATTTTTGCTCTAGAAAAAATAAATAAAATTCCTCTAACATCTCTTGCTTCTGAAAATGTTGCCACACCCAGTAAGCTGGATCACTGAAGACAATTTCGAAAAAAGCGGATTCCCTGCAATGAAATTCATTATGTCAAAAATCATGAGTAACTACCAATACAAGCACAATAACCTCAGGGAGTGTAAAAATCAAATGATACAGCGCTCAAGGGAATGAAAAATTACCTGCAATGCAAAAGTGATATCACCTTCATCTAGTTTTGGTGTCACTCTTCTCAGTTTATCATCACGGGATTGTCCTAGTTTAATAAGGCCCTGGAGTAATAATTTATGTATCATCATATTTCTGATCACCACTTTGCCTCAAGAAAGCCCTCTAATATAAAAATTATTTAGTGGCAAAAACTATATCAAGAAATTCATGACAGATACCTGGTCATTTAACACTCTGCACATGTTTGAAAATTCCATGATTCCAGCAGGGGGAATTAGTGATGATTTGCATATCTCCGCATAAGATTTATATAACTCGCCAAGGATTGAGTCTTTCTTGGCTCCACGGAAACGTTTCATCGAGGAGCAGAGTATAATTTGTTGATGATGTGGCAGAGATTGTATGGTATCCACAACTGGTGATCTATATGTTTTGGACAATGCAAGAGCCATATGATCAATCCTTACCTGCATTCAATTTTGAAGGTTACAAAAGGGAGAGGATTACAGACAAACTCTACTTGTTTAGTAATCGTGTAACAAGGAATTGATTGCAAGCTGCTGAAATTAAATAGGTAATTGAACCTATAACATTAATTATACAGAATGCTATTGTATAACTAAGTTTCCTATACACCTTTTATGACAACCAGTAATATATATTTCATGCGGAAAGTTCTGCATCTACTTCGATAAATGACTTCAAAGTCTTTTAAAAGGCAACCAACTGATTTTGAAACCTAGCCACTAAATTTTTTTTTTGAATAAGCCAGTATATATTAAAGCTCTAACCAAGCACAAGGTGTGCAAGGAAAGAGAAAGGAAAGGAGATGCAACCCACAAAAGTTATGGTTAGGATCTTAGACCTCTAAAGTTAGGGAAATACATTCCAGCTTATTAACAATGAGTCAAATATGAGATGCATGATAAATGCAAAATTGTACTCATCCTTGAACTGTTGTCATTTTGGCATTAATGTAAATCCATCCATGGGAATGTGAGTAACTATAGCAAAAACTAGAAACTAATTATTGAGATTTACCATATCAAATTCTTGTTTTTTAACACAATCCGGTGCTGTAGGAAGATTTTGTTCTGAGGATGATTTCTCTTCCAAAGCATTCAAATTGCAAGCAGAATCTCTAATTTCTGCTTCTAGCATCTCAATTGCACTCCTGAAAAAATATACAGAAAATATTCATTTTAGATTTTGCTAAATCAAATATTTTACTAAAACCTCCAAATGCAAGACACCCAATATGTTATTAAATTCAAATATTGCAACTTGCAATTTGAACACAATAAAAGAAAAAATTATGGACAAGTTATGCACATAACAGAGATCTGTTTCAATCAATCAAATAATTCAAGGCCTCTTTTGAATCTGGAACCAGGATTTTGAACAAAATATGTAAAGTTTAAGCGCTCAATCTATATGCAATAGACTGAATGTAAATATAGATGCATTGATTTATAATGGACATAAAAGTCAATAATGACTAAAGAATGACAGACCTGCATATACAAAGAGCATTTCGCATATCTCCAGAAGCTGCAGCAACTTTCTGCAATGTGCATTGTTAATTAGACTCTATGTATAATATATGTATATTATTTAAAGATAAGTTACAATATCCCTTTCTTGTGCTCCTCATAACATTAAATTATTCACACGCATTTCTACAAGGTTACTTTGGAATTTAATGCATGTTAGAATGATCAAAGTAAGCAAATATAAACGTATCTGGACAGTTATTGTACTTACCCTGGCACACAGTTCCAATGCTTGATGTTGGAAGACGATGTAAGGAAGTTCCTGATGGTGAGACAAAACAGCTATTAATAAATATACTCAAAGCAGAAATATTACTTTTAGTTCATGACCTACATCAACTCATTATAACTCGTAATTACTGTCAATGAGCCGCGATATTGTTTTTAATAGGCCATGATATTCTCATAGTAGCAATATATCAAGCTAAAGTGGCACAGCCGTATAACAACAATCTTACATTTAGCCTTTCTTGAATAATCTTAAGGATCTGATCTTTAGTATATGCCCGAAAAGTTACAACAGTAGGCTTGCCTGAAACGGATAAACGGAGTAATTAAAAAGAGAGCAAGGTCCAATGATGTACACAAGTAGAAGACAGATTCATTTTATAAGGTCATTTGAGACAGTCCTTAATGAGTTGAAAATGAAATTGAAGTCCTATATATAGACTGACTTGAATTACTCACAATTTAATGCAGTAAGCCTTGGAAGAAATCGATCAGCTAGATCAATTGCATTTGCTACACCTGTATAAACAAGCACAATAAGTCATTATCATCAACATCTCAAATTGTTTTAGAGTCAAGGGTATGACAAGGATAGAAACAGCATTTTGATTTTTACATTAAATTTACCTATGAGTATACATTTGGAAAATGGAAAAGTGGTAAGCATGAAAAGATCATGGAGCACAGCTCTGTCTTTGGTAATTAGATAATCTAACTCATCAGCTACTATCAATCTGTTACAATAGTAACACACAAATTACATAAACAAGCAGTAACACACAATCATATGTGGCTGACAAAGATATATGTACAAATCAAATCCAGGGCAAGAATATGTTTCTTACATCATGTTCGATGTAGGTGATTCATGAGAATACAAGTTCTGAAGTTGCTGTAAGGGTGTGCCTGAACCCTTCTTTCCCAGGGTTTTGTGTAACCCAAGTATCTGCCATCACATTGAGTGGGTTAGTCAACTAAGTAAGGTTTAATTTACAACCCATTCTAAGTGTTGTTAACTTTAATAAAACTGTGCCTAGACATTATTACCTTTGTGAAAATATCAGATGTATTTGACAGTGATGTACAGTTTACAGATAAAACATCGGGCAGCGGCAAACCTCCCTGCAAATGAAAATGTGTTAATGGAAGAAACAAAAATCAAAATACAGTGAGCATTTCAATTTAAGCGATCTACTAAAAGTGTGCTCTTCCGATTACACGAGATCATCAAATTACATATTTTGAACAAGCATACCATATCATATTTTTTTCTATGATTAGTCAAGCGGCTCATTAAAAGGATATACTATTGGCATTGGTATGTAATTAAACAAAAACATTTTCACTAAAGAATAACCATCAACATGAGTGCATCAATCAATCAACTTGACACAACCTGCATACTTCAGTAAGCATGTCAGTCAAATCAATGGTAAATGTAAATCAATTTTACACTTAACATTCAACGAGTCCTCCGTTCTTTTAAAAATCATTAAACCAATTTTAAAATGCAATTACAAAAGAGGGATCATCTATCAAGATGTATCAAAACTCAGCATAGTTATTGAATGCAAGTGTAAACCTAATTAACACTGATTTACACAAACACTAAATATCCGTAAAATCCTTCAAAACATTTTCACTTGAGTATAACTATCAACATCAATGTCATCAATCAATAAACTTAACACACCCCACAAGTTTTAATAAGCATAGCAATTGCAAAAGAGGGATCATCTATCAAAATTGCACATTAGCATTGAATGAAAGTGTAAAACTGATTAACACTAATTTACACATACCAGTAAATATCCTTTAAATCTAAAACACTATACAAATTGTTAATTATATCAATTATGACACTAAACTATTTCGCAAATCTACATCACCATTTCAATCATTCAATTAATTTCAATATACAAAAATCAATACGTATAGATATAGATACAGATATAGATATACCTCTGAAGCCCAATTGAGTAAATCCGCTTTCACTTTCTCCATAGACAACGATTTCCCAGTTCCAGGACAGCCGCATATATAAAGACTCCCAGCTTTTTCATGCTCAACACAGCCTTTACAAAACCCCAACACCACATTTTGCTCTTCCTCACGACACACCATCGTAGACGGTGCTGTAGACAAATGCAACACCTCCTTCACAATCCTCATTTGCTCACCATCTACAATTAATTGAATAATTAAACGTGTCAGCTCAGTGGTAACAGCTTGACTTTATAATTTCAAGATATCGAGTTCAAATCTCTCAGAGACGGTTGTAAAATGACAATTAAAGCAAGTAAAATTAATATATAAATAAAATTAAATAAAAAAAAACATAATAATTAGTTAATTGACTGACTGACTGACTGACTTTACCTTTGGGGTTCCATTTGGATTTAAGAGATGCAGGTTGGATCGATTCGATTTGATTTTCATCGGTGATGATTTGACGAACAACAACGGATGAGACTGAATTGGGAGTTGCTGAGATGCAACGGCGGGGGGATTTGCGGGTGGGAGGAGAAGTGGTGGTCGGGATGGGTGTGGCGGGAGATCTGAATCTGCGTTTGGATGATGCAATTGAAGGCATTGTTGATGAAAGAAGAAAATAACAAAGAATTGAAGAAAGAAGAAAAAGAATGAGATTGAGATTGGAAATGGTGAAGAAGATTGAGGGATTTGTAGTTGGTGTGGTAAGCGGGAAAACATGGGCGCGTTGATTTCGTTTTCCCGCGATAGTGTTTTCATTTCATCATTCTTTTTCGGAAATTGTGTTTTTATTTCTTTTCTATTTTTTCGGTGTATGAAATTTATTTGGTTTCTATTAATGAAAAATTAAATTAAATTCTGAATATAGTGATGGGTTGTGTCGTTTTCTGTATCAAGGAAAAAAATAAAAATTGGAGTTTACTTTTTTCGGTCGTCTCTTTTTCTTGATTTTGTGTTTTTGGTAATACTTTTTTCGGTCGTCTTTTTTCTTAATTTTTTTTTGTTTTGGAAATGACTTTGAGTTTTTTCTTTAATTTTGATATTTTTTGGATTTTGTTTAAAGAATTTATATATGCATTTGGTCGAAAGACGCATAAATGAAAATGTATAAATGGTGTCAAAAACGAATGAATAGATCATTATTATTATTTAGATGATCGAAAATGAATAATTACTCAGCATGCTATGAAAAAATATTACTACTATATTTAGTGGCGAAGCTACCAATATTTATGAGCTGGCCACATATAATTTTTTTAAAACATTAACTGTGAATTTAACCAATAAAAAAAATCACAATAAATATTACTTATATAAAAATGTACTTCATAAAATACACTTAAAGCAATAAAAACAGATTATACCAAAAATGAAAGCAACAACGGAACAAATGATTGTACGTAGAAATCAACTATGAAAGAAATTAAAAATGATAGTAGCTATTTATGAAAGTCGAACTCGACAATTCTTCAAAGACTCAAATTCATCCATAACTGCCTATGAGTTTAAGTGACTTGCAATGTCCTTTTCAATGTAAATAAAGCGTTGTTTTCTTTCATTTGTCCAAATATATTTACTAATATTATAATTTTAATATAACATTACTAATGGGATGAATGTTGGGACTATATTCATCCCATGATATATGTTTTGGACTAAGAGTAATAGATTAAAATTTGTTGCTATTGTAATATTTTCTTTGTTTAATAAAAATAATATTATTCTGCCAAAAAAAATTTAATATTATTAAAGATAGATTCTTCAATTTCTATGAGACGTGATCAAGTAATTCAAAGTTCTGAAAAGTAAATAAAGTCAAACAAAATTATTTCAACTAAAATTACAATTGGGGTAGCCAAATATATAATAATAACATACCTACTACTCATTATTTTTTATTTTTTTTGGGGTAGCCATTGCTACCCCTTGGCTATACTAGCAATCGCCCTACTATATTACCATATCAATCATGTAAGCACGGCTTAGTTAGTAGCTGCTAGGATAATATTATGCAGGGATCGAGGTTTAAAGAATGCATGCACTCGATCAAACACAAATAAACGATCATGGATAATTTGTAAGTAGTAATTTGACTTAAATTGTTAATGCGTTATACAAAAAGGCAAATTATTTAAGAGAACTTAAATTTGATTTTCATGTGAAATAGTTGTTGTCCAAATTTTTCTTACCCCTTGAATCGAAATTCATATTATTATGACCCTCTTCTCTCTTTTTTTTAAGGATTATGACCCTCTTCTCTTAATAATATTTTTTTTAACGTAATCATAGAAAAGATCCTTAGAACATTGCTATCTCAGTTTGATCCCTTAGTTATAACAATAAAAGAAACAAATGATTTGAATGGTATGAAGATTGAAGATCTTCAAGGAACACTTCAAGCTCATGAGATGAAAGTTACTGAAAGAAGAGCAGGCACTGCTTGCAATATTCAAAAAAGGAAGAATCCAGTAAAGAATGATGGAAGAAGAAAAAGGGAAAAAGTCAACAAAAGATAAGCAGAAGCAATATGACTAGCATGAGACTTCCAACAATTATGGAGATTCTTCATATGTATGGGGACCTATAGAGGTGCCTACGTATAGTGGTAACAAACACTTTATCACATTTGTTGATGAATATTCCAAGATGTTGTGGCTATGTCTGATAAAATCAAAGAGTAATGCTTTAGAAATTTACAAAGAATTTAAAGCATTAGTTGAGAACACGATATGTCTCTACCAGGAAGATAAAAACTCAAGTTCCTGAACAAGTTTGATCAAGAAGAAAGTCATTGGTTGCTCATCTCAGAATAGTTGGTTCTTTATGATGTAAGGGTATCCCTTATGTTATAAAAAAGAAATTAGAAGACAAAAGTGAGCCTATGATCATTGTAGGTTATCACAAAACTTGGAGCATACAGACTACTCAACCTGTTAGCAATGAACATTGGGACTGGAAAACAAATGAATACAATGTCTCTACTAAGAACATTGTAATTGAAGAAAGCCACACAAATAAGGAGCTCACAATCACTAAAAGCAGTGAATGAAGAAGTGAACTCAGATGAAGGTCAAAACATCAATGTAGGGTCACAGAAACAAATTGATTCCTATAAGACTAGTAGATTGACAACTTACTTCTGATGAATTTTGCAATGCTAGCATATGCAGAACCAATATATTACATAATAGCAATGCAAGACAAAGCCTAGAAGGAAGCCATGATAGAAGAACTAAAGTCAATTGAGAATAATCAAACATGTGAACTAATCAAGTTACCAAGTGGTAAGAAAGTTATTGATGTTAAATGGATTTTCAAGCTAAAACCGAACCTTTAGGGGAAGATTGAGAAGCACGAACCTAGACTCATGGCCAAAGGATTCTTACAAAGTGAAGGCTATGAATAATGAAGTATTATCGGTAGTTGCAAGTCATGAAACTATCATGCTAGTCATTGTAGTAGCAACTAGCAAAGCCTAGCATTTGTATCATTTAGATGTGAAATCAACCTTTTCTGAACAGTCTTCTTGAAGAAATTGTGTTTGTCAAACAACCGCTTGGATTCAGAATCAGATGTAAAGAGGATAAAGTATACAGGCTAAACAAAGGCTTAAAGCAAGCACCTAGGGCATGAAAAAAATAATGGATAGAGTATTTATGAAAAAAGAATGAATTCAATAAATATATTGATGGGCATGGTCATGGACGGATCCAGATAGAAATTTTTGACAATGCAAAAGTGATAAAATAGGAACGGCTATATACCCCAATAAATAAAACAACGCCTATTTCTTTTCATACCATACTTTTTTCTCGCGCACTCTATTTGAATTATAAAATCCAAAAAAATGGAGGATTTCTAAGGGTGTTTTACTTTCTTTAGAGGGTCTTATCATTGAGCAAAATACTCGAGTTTATAAACACTAATACTATTATATATTAGAAAAATGAAAGTCTTTTTAACATCTATACATTAAAATTGTTCTTTACGTGTATTTATATTTAAAAAGTATGATAGTTTTTTTATTTTATTTTCAACACTATAAAAAATATATCTCTATGTATGTGAAAAAAAAACATTCAATATTTAATCTCAAATACATTTGTACATTTGATTTTATAAAATTCATGAATATAATTCTTTTTATGATATGAGTTCTGGTGGGGGCAATCAATTATTTTAAGAGGGGGTAATACTTCAAATATCAAATAATTGGCAAATAAAATGAGAATATTAGTGGGGGCAGTTGCCCCCAATCCACAAAGAGTGGATCCGTGCATGGGCATGGTGTTTATGTGAAAAGGAAGAGACGAAACATGTTTACTGACATATGCGTATAGGTAGATGATGTTATGCTAACTGGTAACAATGATATGGAAATTAAAGAAACTGATAACAATGATTGACAGTTTAGAAATCGCATGGTAATATGATAGTCCTGCATGTCAACTGTGGGCACCCGTTATAAATCATTTGCAAGAAGCTGTGGAAATGGCTGATTGGTGAATCAAGCCAACTCTTCAAAATGTAAGTTAGAAGATGAACTTAGAGGTTATGGTAAGTATGTTATTTTACTGACAGTTTTTATTTAACAAGTTTGCTCCTCGAGGATAAGTAACAGTTCAAATTTAGGGTTGTGATGATAGTTTGTCATATCATATTTTTAAAGTATATTTAATTAAATTTTTAGTCTAATTTTTTTATTTAGATTTTAATTTAGAGTCATTCTAAACAAATCGTCGTTTTAAATTTATCGAGTCAAATAGTGTATCATCGTCTATTATTACGATTAGTCGATGACTACATGATCAAAGAATATAAAAGGATTATTGACTCACCTAAAAGATTATAGGGTTGTAATATGAGAAGAGGGTTTTAAGTCAAAATATTGATCAAAGCTATTTGGTTAAATTATCGTGAGACTGAGAGAATAATTGTAGAGAATGAGTGTACTTTACCAAACAACGAAAATTAATTGATTCGAACGACTTGATGACTTTAATCTCTGATATTTTCCAACACAAATTTATCTTCATTTCCTGTTAAATTGAAATAAATGCTCAACATACCCCCTAAATTGTTAAATCCTTATTATAAATAAATTATTGCATTGAGATTGAAAGAACCCATATGGAGACGAATTTATTTTATTACTCCAATGCATTTTTAGTACACTTTCTAAACGCCTATCATCCACGTAGATCAAATTTTATCTTTCGTGTTTTTTCATGATTTCATCATCTATGCTTAGCGTTGTGTTGTTCGACGTCTTGAGCGACATGGTTATTCATCATCTTGCTTTTTTTAAGGATGATTCATCGCCGTGTTGTAATTTTCGTTTGATTTATGTTGAACTATCAATTTCAATCGGTTATAGATTCAATAATTGAGTTCTGCGTCAATGTTGGAGATCATAAAGTATCAATATTCATGTCACTTTGATTTTATCATAATATTTTGTGAACATTTTGTTGTTGTATAGTATTAACTTAAACATGGGTGTTTTTAGGGCCCAGCTAGCATGGGCATACGCCCAGGCTCAACTGATACTTTCTTTGTATTGCTACAAGAAATTTGACTTATAATGACAGCTAAAATCCGTCACTACAGGGCAAATTTCCGTAGCTAAATCTGTTTGTCATTGCCAAATGGTTGTCACTACATATTTTCCACATTTACCTACGGAAAAAACGTAGGTAATTCTAAGGAGACTATTTTAAAATACATTATGGATCTCTATCTACGATTTGGCTGTCACTAAAACTTATCATTTTTTTTTAATATTTTTTATTCTACTATAAATTCTAAAGACGTTTTGTAAAAAAAAAAAAGGCTTAAATGCTCTTTTGGTCCCTAAAGTATTTAATTGGTATCGCTTTGGTCCCTTAACTAAAAAAAAGATTGTTTGAGCACTTTAAGTTTTTTTTTTAGTCTCATTTTGGTCCCTTCTGTTAGGTTTCCGTTAGGGTTTTAAAAAAAAAAGTTAAGTCCTGGACACGTGTCACCTTGTCATTGGCTCTGAGTTTTTTTTTTTACAAATTTTTATTTATTTTAAATATATACTTTTTTTAATAAAAAAAATCCCAAAGCCAATGACAAAGTGACACGTGTCCAGAGTTAACACGTGTCACCTTGTCATTGGTTC
>Ga0315915_1009450_pt1 | contig 11080 bp, 4 predicted proteins | sample MpolbnodulesMG_FD_207738 | JGI IMG/M metagenome (GOLD analysis project Ga0315915, IMG submission 207738) | Medicago polymorpha root nodule microbial communities from Los Angeles, California, United States - branched nodules | ecosystem: Host-associated > Plants > Roots > Nodule | place: USA... | reverse complement strand
CAACTGCCATACCCAGATTTACACCACATACAGGGAGATAATTCTCATAAATAAAATCACAATGAGAAATGTCAGATGCTCAACACCCTTTGTCAAATCATATACTGATAAAATATTTATGGGAAATGTTAACTTGTGCCCTTAAGGCACAAGATAAGGAACCCAACATAGTAACTTTTTGTTGAAATGTGTGCATTCAATTTAATTTTTGAATTTATAATAAATAGAATGCACAAAATTTGAGAGAATATTTCTAATTTTGAGCTCCTTATCTTGTGCCCTAAGGGCACAAGTTAACATGACCCAATATTTATTTGATGATATATGAGGATGAAGCTAAAATATTAGGACCTTTTAGAATTTATGAAGCATCACAAGATATAAATTGTATGCGAAGAGTATTTGGATTGGTTGAACAGTTTCCCCCCTCTTCTGCACCCTCAAAATACTTGAGCAAAGAGGAAGTAAAATCCAGAACTTGGCTGTGGCAGAGCACCACTTTGCCATTAGACAATTGGTATTTTGTTTGTTAAAGAGCTGATTTTATGTTATCTTGCTTTATCCGCATGCTTTGAGCAAATCCAATTCTACCATACAGAAATTTAACTGCAGAAAAACTTGATGGGCACCAGTGGAATTACGTGTTGAAGCCACTAGTTTCACATAGAGTTTCGGCAATACGAAGCGGTTTGAACCCCACATCCTCGAATGTGAAAATCAGTGTTTGTGACTTGTGTGTTGTTAATTGTTACAAATATCATAAAAAAATTCTAAGAAACAGAAAACGTTGAAGAATCAGTGTTATACCTTACCCATATCCGACACTAATATGTGCACTTGTGTGCAATACTCTTCCTATACAGGTATCGATTGGTATTGTATACAGGTGCAACACTGCTACATATGTGCGTATGGAGTATCCTCCAAATTCTTAAAATTTTCAAAAGAAAATATTGGCCTATATGTTCGGAATACTGCTTTGGTGCTTTGTGATACTACTCCAAAAACTTGCTTTGATTTTTGTACAACCTTGCTCTTCATCATGTTATGAGCAAAATTGTAGTACATAATCTTTATTCATTCTTTGAGAATATAAAAAAGAAGACACCCAATTGTGGGACAATAGGGGAGGCATACATGAAAAATTTGATGATGGCAGTGACCAACTTCTTGAATTGGTAGAGCTGCCTATTGATGATTTATAGATGGAAGTTACGCATTTTTGTATGGTGAGAATGAGGGGATGAAAATGATCCAGTTAGTGTTAGACGTTAAATTGTAAGTAATTTGATGGAGTCAAAACTTCGTTTATTAATGATGCTTTATGTGACATATTGTCATTTATTAGGGGAAAAGTACATTTGTAAAAAGTTCACAAGGAAAACAAATCATTTTTGAAATGGACCAGAGAAAGACGTGTTTGTACCTTTTCCTTATGATACAAGTATTTTTTTGTAAACTGTGAATCTGTGATCATCTACATATTTAATAAAAATTTCAAAATCTCTTTAGAAATATTATGCATTCAAATGTATAATTATTTCTATTATAAATTGTTGTTAATATATCTATCTAGGCAGTATCAGATCTTCAGTTTTGAAGAAATTTCAGTATCCTTTAATATGTTTTAAAATATCCGTGTTGTTGTATCAACTATCCAGGCTTCATAGATCTGTCAGACAAACAGTACCTGAAACCCCACTGCCTTTTCTATCTCACCCATCTGTGTTAATTTATTGTATTACCATCCATTCATTTTATTAAATTAGGGGATATATCTTACTGTGTGTCTCTGTCATGCAAGTACTTAACATGTATGCTATATTGTTTATATATTATCATCGGCATACTGCACTAGGCTCCCATTAGTTGGGTGAGTCTTGGCCGAACAGCAAGGTGATGCTTTGTGACTAGACATCACAAGTTCAAACCTTGAAAACAACCTCTTTGCTTCACAAGATCAAATTGTTTAGATTTTGTAATTACAAAAATTTAGTTTGAGTTGAGAACCTTGAACCACTTTCTTTACGAGTTTATAGTTTCAGGACAAGTTTAAATTTCAAAAAATGAACACAAACTAACCGTATGAAGGCTGCATAGTTAGCATAGACACTTCTGCGCATCTCCTCGGCAGAAGCTCTTTTCAAGTCTACTAAATATGTGCATAATTGCTTAATTTCCTGGGGAAAAAGAGTAAACAATAGTCAAAATTTGATTTAGAAACTTTACATTAGACAGTATGAAGAACAAGAAATCTTCTCCCCGCATGGTGTAAATAAAACATACACAACAAATAGGTTTCACAATTCGATACATAGATGACTAAATGGAAACAAAATTGTGATTAAAAGGAATGGAAAATTGCGACTACATGGTTATCACAATTGGCATAACCTTATACTCTTTCACTATGTTCATATATTATAAGAACATCAAAGTCATTTTTCCTCAACGCAAGTCTTAGATGATCCACTATCTAGCATAAAGGTGTGTCTCTAACCACGTAGATCATAATAGAGGCAAAGAAGAAATTAATACAAAATTTTCCCTGTTCAGCCAAGTATACGAACTAGAAACAATCACACACTCTTATTGATTGACAGAGGATATTAGCTGGTATCAGCTGGTGTCATGCATAGTTTTAAATTCTGGTCAACAACTGCAATTGCAACAACAAGATACAGGCAGGTTTGAGGGTTGCAACAGCATCACGATGCAATATAAAGGACCGTAGCAACCACAATTTAGAACCTTGCTAGCAACAAGAAATCATAATCTAAAGTAGAGCTCTTAAATTCGTCACTTATTGGAGTGGACTCTCTACTCTAGATTAAGAATGCAGTTTGAATGAAATGAAGTTATCTATGATATGAAGCACCTAACACTAACATGTTGGCACCGATAATAATTTGAGAAAAATAACATAATTGAAAGTAATCACGTGTGTTGGTGTGGGACACTGATATGTGTCGGACACCGAACACGCCATCGAAAAAAAATGTCGGTATTATACATATGACACATGTTTGGATTGGTTTATTTGAACATTAAACAACTTATGAGACTGGGCCTGTTTGTTTGGATTGGGATTTGAGTTTATCTACTAACATAAGTTTTGTGAGACTGTTTGGTGTTGAATGTTGAAATTTGGGGCCTAACTCATCCCTGCAAAACCGGCCTGTAAGGTGAGGAGTGCCTCCTCTTTATAAACTCTTCTCAAGAGTCCTATCTATCTGATGTGGGACTAAATCCACCCCTCATAGCCAACACAATGAAGGTGTTGGAGGCTGCAATGAAGGCTAACCAAAGGTTGCAATTTAGGCAACTAGGGGCGGACCGCAATTAAGGCGGAATTTCCAACAAGGAGAACTTATAAAAAACAGCTTATAACAATTTTCCCATGCTTTTCTCAGCTTTTTTTCATAAATTCTCCAATATAATAGCTTATAAAAACAGCTTACAACACATGCAAAAATAATTTAACTTTTATCATTTTCTATAAAAATAGCTTACGCATAAACGCTTATCATGATAAAAGCTTGTGTTATAAGCTGCAAATAAGTCGTTTATCCAAACAGCCCCATTGTTTATAACCTATTCTCAGCTTATTTTCATAAGGTCTCTAAAATAGCTTATGAAAACAACTTTTAAACTTATACAAACACAATTTAACTTTATTTTATCTCTTGCTATAAAAAATAGCTTATACATAAGCATATTAAACGCTTGTACTATAACCTTCAAATAAGTTTTTTTATACAAACAGACTTAAATATATATAATTAAGCTTCTGGATTAGTCGATAACAATATTTTACTAACAAATTGTATATCCTAAAACTAATCAACTAATTTTTCCTACATAGCAAATAAAATAAAATTATGAAGTAATCATCGAGAACAAAATTAAAATTAAAATTAAAATTAAAAGCCTCACGTAAACGAAAGAATAAACAATGGATCAAAGAAAATCAATATAGAAAAATGAAACGGGAAAGGAACCTTATCGTTGAGAGAAGAGGTGGACTGAACATAGAACTCAGCATCAAATCTATCAGACTTGAAAGGATTAAGACCTTCTTCAAGCTTAACTCCATTTTCTTTAACACTCGCCGCCGTTGCTCTTGACCGTGAAGATGACTTCATCATCGTCGCCGCCATAACAAGATCACGGTGGAGAGTAACTAACTAAATTCAAAAGAGAGAGATCCACGCACACACGCGCCAATCTAGAGAACGAAGAACATTGAATTGAAGAAGACACGGTCACGTCACGTCACGCGCACTGTGTGTTTGGTTATTTATTGATTATCCCTAACCAAGCGGTGACGGTAATATGAAAACTTTTCTTATGCGCCAGCGCACACTTTTTCTTTAACCGTTTTTTTTTTTTTTAATTCTTATACCTTTTCTTCTTTCTCTGTTTTTTAATAATTTTTTAATAAAATAAAGGGTTAATTAAGTTTTTAATCTCCGTAAATATTTACAGTTTTGTTTTTAATCACTATAAAATAATATCACACTTTTTAGTCCCTGTAACATTTTTCTTAAGCATTTTAGGAAATAAAACTGTTGATGAAAATTTTTGACAGGGACTAAAAGTGCTAATAAATTTTTTTATAAAAGACTAAAAATACTGATGGAAAATTTTAAAGGACTAAAAAATAGAATTTTATTATGTATAAAAACAAAATTGTAAATATTTATAGGGATTAAAAACTGAATTAACTCTAAGATAAATAAATATATTTTGGGTATAACTTTTTCAACTAATAATGTAAAGTAACTTTTCCTTGTAGTAGACTCGAATTTTCTTACTTGTTTACCTACAAATGACATAACCACTACACCAAAAGTAGTTGTTGATTAATAGCATAATAATATAATCTATCTTGGCTTTTTGTTTGGTAAAAATGGCTAGGGATTTAATAATCTTCAAAAAAATAAAATAAAATAATAAGTTAGCTTTTTGTTTGTCATGAAAGATCAATTCGATTTAGCCGATAAGGACTCATTTATATAATTATAGGTTCAACTTTTGATCTTAACGTGAACATAAACGAAGTAAATTAGAAGTTCAACTTTCGTGTGCTAATCCTTGGGATCATAGGGCTATAGTAAATTAAAGTTCAATCAGGAGGTAAATAAATTCTGACAAACAATTGTTCTGTTCAAATATCGGTTTCAAATCTTTTGAACAACTCGTTATTTGATGTATCAAATTAACCATTTAAACTCATTTACTTATATTTGGCATTTTAATTTTCATGTGAAATTTGATTTACCGTTAAAATTATCTGGATGGCTGAGATTTCGTACTTTTTTTTTGGTCATTTCGTACGTTTTTCTATCCCATATAAAAAGGAACTTTTTATTATCTTCTTTTTGTAACAAAATCTTTTTATTCTTAGCTGAAGTAACAAAAAGATTTTTGTAACAATTGACAAGGTAATTGCTAGTACTACTCAATTCCATTTTGAAACACTCCTTCAAATTTTATGATAGAAAAAATATCAACTTTATTTTTATAAAAGCATGGTATGCGTTGCTAATGATTCAATATATTTGCCTACAAAATTATAATGAATTCACTCTTCCAAGTTTCATTAAACAAAAACTTATTGAGAAGAGTAGAAGATGGTTATTGTTGTTGATTCAATGGAATGCCAATTAGATATATTGATTGGTAGAATAAAATATCCATCAAACGCCGCATGTATGAGACACCGGAATTAAATAGTGAAATTATGGCTATACTTTATGATTAGTTTACAACTATACATGTATATTTTACCTCAACAAAAAAAAAAACTACATATATTTTTAAGTCTTACAAAAATAATAGAAGGATAAAGCACATGCATAAGACTCCTGAATACATCATAAACAGTGGTACAGAATAATCTATAGTATAGCCATTTCATTATTTAAAAAATCTAGCTGGCGCTTGCTCCTACTCTCTTTTATTTTATACAAATTTCCTTATCTTTTCTCTAATTCATTCAATTTAAAGGGAAAATCATTTTTCCATTCAGAAACTAATAATGATTATGACCTGCTTTATATCATTTTGTAATCTTATTGACAACAGTATGATCTTGTAATGAGGTGAAAGGGTAAATTTTTTAGGGTAGGGAAAGAAGCGATTTCGTGAAAGTATTGTATATAAAAAGTTAATTTTAAAATTTATGTTTTGAAATGATAATGTTAATATCCTGTATGGTGCGACACATCCATCTATCTGCCCCTAGGAACTCTAATTGAAGCTACATTAAGTTTTTGTGGAGAAACCATTTGATTTTTGGATAACAAAGTCTTTACTGTTTTTCATGATTTGTCTTCACTTTATTTCCACTCATTTTATGATTCACTGATCAATTGTACTACACTGATGATGCATGAACTGCAAGTATCATTTGACTGGACCAGAGTTAAATTTTCTTCTCTTCAATGTCTTGAATCTTGATGCAATTTGGACCACAACATTGCGATAATGTGATTGCAATTAACGCCGCATCAGTTCAATTTGAACACAATTGCCAACCTCTTTCTTTTATCTACGAAGATGATTGTTTCCTCAATGCTGTTGACACTTTTTTACTAAAAATGTTGTCACTGTTTACCAACTTGATCTACAACTATATCATAACTCCACAGCTTCCTATTTTCCCTACTTTCTTGTGTTAACCCGATTATTTCTATATGAAAGAGGCCCTTGGTAATTCAGTGTTCAACCGTAAGTTAAGTATAGGATGACTTATAAATCAAAAAAATGACAGATCTCTACAAAACTGGCCAAGAAGGATCGAAGAGGCTGCATGAGATTCAGTTTTTGCTCTCAATTATGATGAGATTTTCCTAACTTTTATAGATACCGGGTGCAAGCTCTTGCTAATGCAAGTTGCCGTGTTATATCATGCATCCAATCTAAACATCACATAAAATTTTGAATGACTATTCATTTTATATGGTCTGGTAACAATATTATAGCTAAAATTATTAAATCTTTTGATCTATTCCATATTTTTCGATCCAAACAAAGTTAGGAACCACCTCTTCATTGGCAATTGAAAAGTTACAGTAAGCACAAGCAGAGTGCCAGATTGTTGTAACAATTTGACAGTCTAAACACTAGAGTCTCAATTTGTCTCACAAGTTACACATGCATGCAAAGTTCCGTCAGCATGACGTGTCCTTATATATTGTCTAAAGGTCAAGTTTACAGCCTTGCTTCACGAATGAGAGTAATAATGTATCAAACAGGCGTGGTTTAGCCAAGTCTTTCAATCTCTTTATATTAAGTGAGATTCATCCTGTGAAGGGACATTATCATCTAAATTCTTTCATTATGTGTTCAACCTCAAAAAAAGAAAACGGTATACATCTAAAACTGTAGAAAGGTTCTAAATGACAATTAGCTTCCATGAAGCATGTGTTTCAGCGACGTCTTGAAGCCTCTGGGATGTCTGTATGAATGGCTGATAAAAAACAATTGAACACTTTGATCAGAAATAATACAGCCAATATACAAAACTAAATAAACTTGGCGTTAAATGCAAATCATCAGGAGACGACATTTAGTCAAACTGAATGTTGTGAACAAGCAACAATATATTTTATATTTTACTTCAAGATCCACCCTTTTCTCCTTAGATCCTTAACAAATGTACCTTTTTTTTTGCTTCTAAGTGAGTTTTGAATAAATTTGATTGTGTGAAACTGTGTTTAAGGCAAAGTAATTCATGTTTGAATGCTTTTTACTCTCTAAAAGAATATTTGACATAAACGTCCGGTGTAAATTTCTAGACCTAACGAAAACATCACATTAGAGTGGATTCAAAGCCAATTTGAAGCAAAACTCAATGAAAATTTTATTGATCTAATCAGTTTGAGGTTTGGAGACAACCGATTATGATTCGAAGTCAAATCTTTACCAAAATCACGTAAATGTCATTTGAATGTGTTTTTAAAGGGTAGCATCACATTAGAGTGGATTCAAAGCCAATTTAAAGCAAAACTCATTGAAAATTTTATCGCTTTTAATCAGTTTGAAATTTAGAGACAACCACCAATTATTTTCCAAAAGAAATCTTTACCAAAACCATGTAAGTGTGGGTTGAATGTGATTTTAAAGAGTTTGTATGTGAACTAAATTAAATCAGTTCGACAAATATGTGTTACACAGGCAGAAAACACTGTTACTGTAAATTATAAACTAGCAGCAAATGATACATCAACATACATAAAATTTGAAATATAACAAAACCAATGACAATAGTTTGAAAAAGCACATCAATATTTCTTTAGCCAATCAATTAAACAGAAATGAAATGGAAACGCAGGGAAGGGTGTGAGTGGTTCATTGCCACTAAACAAAAAAGAATTATCTCAGGACATGGGTTTTGTGCTTTATGAAGAAAAGGGATATAGACAGACCTAACGATTGTAGCGATGAGTACTAAAATTTTTGGAGTGCTAAAATTTCTGGTGCCACAAGTTAGGTAATTAAATGAGAAAATCCATTTCTAGTTCCTACACTACACTCACCATTTCTTTAGAATAACCTCTCAATTTAGTCTAAAAAATATCATGGTATGTTTTCATTCTCTAAAATACGTGTTCATTTTAACATCTTAGCAAGAGAAGAGAAGATAAGAATAATCACTCAATTTAGTCTCAAAAATATCATGGGCTGTTTAATTTGCAAAAACTTTGTAAGTTTTCATTTTCTAAAATATGTGTTCATTTTAATGTCTTAATAAGAAGAGAAGATACGTGTTCATTATAACATGATATCATTATAAAAATGGCATATTCATATGTAATTAGTCTTACTTCCACAGTCAGAGATATGACGTATTAACTATTTCTGATGTTTGAAATACAGCTTATAAAGCTAAATCTGCAGTATAATGCAAAAAGGAAGACCGTGGAAATTTTGGAAAGGCACCCCAGTTTGGAGCCAATTATGGATTTCTGTGTGTTAGGCCTGGAAAAGCAAGGTCTCGGTGAGGTTGTAACTTGTTCTGGAGCTTACAAGGACGGTTCTCTTCGCCTTTTCTATAAAGCAATATCGGTCAATGAAGATGTAAGCCCCCTCTCCACTCTGCAAGACCTCTGCTACCCAAGACACAAAATGCCAAATAAAATTAAATCTTTATAACTACTAGGACATGTGCTTTGCAAATATTAATTTTCTGATGCATTTATGTGAAGTAGGCATCAGTAAAAGTTGAAGGTATCAAGAGAATATGGTCACTGAAATCCTCAACAGACGATCAATTTGACACTTTTCTGGTAGCAACTTTCAAAAATCATACATTATTCTTCGCAATGAATTCCAAGGATGACCTGGAGCAAACTAAGATTGATGGATTTTGTTCTGAAACATGGTCTTTATTTTTCCATGATGCTGTTCACAATCAACTTGTACAAGTATGTTCTGACCTCCATCTCTTACTACAATTAAGCAAACTAGATGTGTGTTAAAAAGCATATAAATAGCCACCGAGTTGTTTTGGCATTTGCATTATTCAATCAAGTTTAATTTTAGGTTTTCAATTTATTGTATTTTTGTACAGGATCCCATTACATAATTTTTCAAAATGTTTTTTATCTAACCAAACACCAACGACAGTTCACAAGAACTACACATACCCCCTTGCATTAAAAGGGTATTTGCTTTCTTTTTCATGAAGATTTATGACTTTCTTAATTTTCTGGACATTTAAACTAAGTATTCAGAGTAAGGTAAGCTATTGGCATTTCCAATTGCCTATCTCACACTTCTCAATTGACCAATGATAATTTTGTAAGGTAAAAACTTAAACGATACTTGAAATATTGGTTCTGAATGCTTGAGAGTTAACCCTCAGTCTTGTGTATTTATAACAGAAAATTACAATCAGATTATAATTAGGACCCCGTGATTATAAGGATGTGATAAGAGCCTAACCTATCTAAATTAATTAGAGGAAATCAGGGAAAGGAAAGCCTCAATAGTCTCAACGCCCTCACCCCCTCAAGGTGGTACATATATCATATCTGTCAAGCTTGTTATAAATGGGGTGGGAGTTTCTAGTAGAATGATTACCTTTTTGAAGAGTTATCGGCAGGTCCGGAGTCCAAGACCAAGGATCCAGCAGACGATGAGTGTGATAGACAAACTGCAGAGGTATCAGTGTGCTAGATAGTTTCTGAAATTTTCTTGGTTGTATCAAATCCAGTAATAGGAAACTCTCATTGTATAGAATGAACCACAATGATGCACAAGCCGGACCAAAGAGAAATGGGCATCAATAGAACAAAACAGACATAAGTAGAGGCGGTGGAACGGACAGAGATGTGCACAGGCAGATGCAAATAGAAAGAGTAGAAAATGAGTGCACAAAATTAAATCAAAATGTGGGCTGAAATAGACCAAAACTGTGCAACCAAATCACCAATGCACAGTCAAACCCAAGATGATCCCAAGCAGATGTGCACTTTAAGCATAAATGTGCAAAACTGCATGTGTGCTGCGTAAAACCAGAACAGTTGTATAAAACAAATGGGCACAAAACTAAGAACACCCGAATGAATTATTCTTTATCAAGTATCAACTGAAAATAAATTCCCTTGTGCTCATTTTCTACGTTTTTGATAAGATTTCTCTATGTGAATAAGAGAAGTTTATGTGTGTGGTTAATAGAAGAAATTTCTCGTTGATCTATTACAAAGGTTATGGATAAGTCATTACCTGAGAACCTAAATTAGACCAAGAAACAAAATTCATTGAAATTAAAGAAACAATATACAATAAAATTATTCTTATCTGTGCTAATGTTCTTGAAGCTTCTTGTAAATGCATTGTGTTTTGTTTGCTGCTTCACAGTTTATCTGAGTGAAGTCCTCAATGTTGATGCTATACATCAATGTTCATCTGGCCCCTTTTCCAAAATTTTCAGTTTGCTTTTTTTGTTTATTTGTCACATTGTAGTAATCTTTCATTGGCTGATAAACCACCATGACAGGTTACTTGTAGCTCTGTAAGATTGGTGAGTTTTGCAACTAAAGAACTCATAGATGAATTGAGTGCACCA
>Ga0315915_1009447_pt1 | contig 11081 bp, 6 predicted proteins | sample MpolbnodulesMG_FD_207738 | JGI IMG/M metagenome (GOLD analysis project Ga0315915, IMG submission 207738) | Medicago polymorpha root nodule microbial communities from Los Angeles, California, United States - branched nodules | ecosystem: Host-associated > Plants > Roots > Nodule | place: USA... | reverse complement strand
AAAATAATTCTAAAAAGGAAATAATATTAAATAAAACGAAATCAAATCTAAATAAAACGGACTCAAATAATATATTAAAAACACTAATTTATTGACTCATCACTTGGGGACAGGAAATAAATCCAAATGAATGTTATTTCATCTATATAAATCATGGAACTTATCGAAGAAAAATCATGACAGCCCCAAATTATTGTAATTATTAGAGTGCCAAGATTATATTACCATGTCTTATACTTTCACTACCTAGCCCAACACAATGCGCATCAATTCTAATAAGAATGAAAGCTGCAAGCATGGAACCTAAAATATCATAACCTTTGCATAGAGAGCCACATCATTCCCCCAACAAAAACAAGTCAGAAACTAAAGTTCTAAAAAAGAGGAAAGTTTCCAAGCGAAGCTACCAAGTTACCCATCAAATAATGGTGGTTTAGTAAGATGGGTTTTCACCCATTGAAGCTATTAACTCGCATGGCGAGTAAAGTTGTTCTAAAATTTCCCACTTGGGATGATGTGGCAGAATTTCATTGGAGTACAAATGGTTGCTCACCCATCGAACACCTATTTGCTAACGAAGCGTGAAGTCCAGAACCTATAAATATAGGTTGCAGCTCGCTTGTAAAATGAAGCATTCAATACTTAAGTTAGAGAAATCAAGCTTAGGAGAGCATTAAAATGTATAAGAGGGGTGGAAACATCTAAGGCTTTGAGATTAAATCCGCTAATGCAACATCTCGACATACTCTCGTATGTCTTGTAAGTTATACATTATGTGTATTTAATTTCTCTTTGTATTAAGGTTAAGTGTAATTAGTTAGGGATCTAATTTAAATACTTTGTCTGACTGGCTATAAATTAATCATATTTCGTTATATATGTGCTATATTAAAGTTCTTGATGCTTCTTCGACGTGCAATCCGATAATGACCTTTTAACTTGGGGCATGCTAGCCATAGATATTCCTTGTAAGGGACATGGGTTGGAGCACTAGTAGATGCTAGTTGCGAGACATCGAGCTAAGTTTACAATTACAAACATTGTTGGAACTTAATGCTTCTCAATTAGCTAAATGAGCGAGACATCAGAGGTTAGAGACTAGAGACAATCACCCATTATTTATGAGACATTGAGATCTATGAAGGGCGATAAGTGAAGATATAATTGGATAAGAGAAGTTAGTCGATTAAGGAAAGTCATTAGTAAACAAACTAATGAAGCTTAATCCTAACACAAATTGTTAATTGTTTGTTTCACCCCACTCATACTCTATCAATAAACACCTATAATAAACTAAACAATACCAATTATAACTACAACCCTTTTAATAATCAAACAAACCAATAGTTTATAATCATGTCCATGTGGATACAATAAAACAAAATACTTTGATGCCATATTGCTACATTACAGATTATCAGCAACCACCATCATCAATAGCGGTCGGGGGGGCATTACGTCCCATATTTATCTTCTCCACTTACCCAAAATTTAAACCTACAAACACACAAGCAGATCATTCAAGCAAAACATATCACTTACCCAAAATTCGTCAAAAAAATCATTAATAATCCATAAATTCTTATAAACCCAAAAGTTCATGCATCCTACCAAAGTTCACTTAACAATTCTAACAAACAAAAAGACATTACTATCACCACATAACTTAAAAACTCCCTTATTTGAGACTATTGAAGAGCATGTGATTTTACACAGATCAAAGGGGTGTATGATTTCCATATAACATACTCGTAACACATGGATCATTGACCCTATGCTCACGATAATAAGTCTGGTTACATAAGGTCCGACATGAAAGTTGGTCCCACTCTGAGACCCGTATAAACGAGAGCAATGAACAAGTTATTACATGACTACATCAATTAATAGCTTAAGGGGAAACTGTTATGAACTGATCCAAGATCCATTTCCCCAATAGGACGAAGGTTCACCTCACATATAGTGCGTAGGAAGAATATCATGGACTCGCCCTCTAAAACACTAGATCAGGGTCATGAGGAAACATCCAAATCATTCATCCTGGATCCAATGATAACTTGTAGTAATCTACTCAAAGTTGTCCCTAAATGACAACAACTCAGGTTACAGTTTAAGAGTCTGGAACCCTAATTCATTACTATAAAGGCCTAGTCATTGCCTTTGTCTAAGCACTCTCACTTTTTTATCCTACATACACGTACAACGCTTATTGGCTTGTAGGTATCTCACCACAAGATTAGATATATGATGTTTGACAAAGATCAATAAATAAACCTAGGGATATAAGGATGGTTTGATGACTCAGATGAGCAAGTTAAGAGATGAAGTGATAAAGAGATCATTATTTCTTTATAACGAAAACTATCATTCATGTTTACGATGTTTATGAATGATGATAAATTTTGTATTGAACTTGAGAAATACTTTAACTACTATTTTATGGAAACAAAAAATTTAATTCGTAAAATATTACTCTTTCACCAACTAAACTATTAAAATCAATTAAAAAGGTTTTAAGATATTATTCCATCAAACTATTTACTCCTTAACTAACAAAATTGGTTGTCTTTAATAATAGTTCAAGGACTAAATTGATACAATTTACTCAATTTAATTTTTTTAGTTGACTTTGATACTAGTTTAGAGACTAAATTAGTTTTTTTTTTTTTTTACAAAAGCAAAACGATATTCATTCATTTAAATTGATAGAATACCTCGAATACAATAACATCATCGATGTTGTTAAAAATGTAAAGGTGAACCTGCGAACAAACTCACAACACTCAAGTTAATAACATACAATGACAAAATGCCTACAAATAATATGATAAAATCTAAATCACCAGAATACTCATACTTCCGGATCTGCAACATTGAAGCCCAAATCATTGAATGAATCTATAATTGATAGATTGAAGTTGATCTTTCAATATGAACAAAACGAACACTACAACAAGACCCAAAATAAAACAAACGCCGCATACGACGACGAACAACACAACACCAGACTCAGACGACGAAATCAGGAAAAAGCACAAAAAAGAACAACTATATATATGGAAATCACTTATTTAAATTGAAAGAAATGGAAAGAAAAAAAAAAGAAGATGCAAATAGTAATTCTAGATCAAAAAATTATCTAAAACCATCATTCCTCGATGAATGAAAGGGAAAGAAAACTTAGAGAGAATATAAAGTTTCTCTAAAGAAAGACTGGAGTTTCGAATTAAGACTAAACTAGTATTGATAATAGTTATAGATGAAATTAAATGTTTATTTTTATTGTAAAAAAAAATGTTTATTCTTATATTTTTATCTTAAGCCTTTTGAATTGAATTTACGCGGTTAGTTTCTGATGCAGACACAACAATTTTACAAATTAAGTAAACTCAAAAAAGGAAAATATAAAAAAAAAAGCAGTAAAATCTTTTCATTTCTTAAACCAAATTAGTAGTAACTAAATCACTTTCCATAAAATCAATAAAGATAATGACGTGGAACTTTCTCCACCGTCCCTTTTTCCTATTTTTTTTATAACAAAAAAGATACCATTTTCTTTCTCTCTTTCTTCTCCATTGTTCTTCATTTTCTCTCTCTTCTTTGTTCTTTCTTTCTCTCTCTTCAGCAAAGAAAAGCCTTTATATAGACATTCTATTCAAAACAAAACAATATCTTCCAACCAAACAAAATAAGATTATCCACACACCTTGTTTTTCTCTTTCTTCTTTTTTTTCCATCTCTCATTTTTTTTCACCAAATTCCAATTTTTTAGCTCCCAGAAATCTAGACACAACAAAATCCTAAAATAGTTCTTACCCAGATTTTCTTTTTCAAAAATATCTTCTGGGTTTTTTTCTCTTTTTTTATTTTTTAAAATTTCATTTTTTTTCACCTTTTCAGTTGAAGAGACAAAAAAAAAATTAATCTAGGAATTTTAAAAAAATACTGTTTTTTGTCTTTTGGGTTTCTTGTGTGTGTAGTGGATTGTTTTAAGAGGTTTTGAGAATTTTGGTTGTATTATAAGAGCTTTTGGATTATAAGTGCTTCTTCTATGGCTGCTGAATTGAAAAAAGGTATTTTTTTTCTGTTTTTCTTTTTTTTTTTTTTGTTGGTTTAGATTTAAATTTTATTTCATTTTGATTATGATTTGAATATTTAGATTTTTTTTTAATAAAAATGAGATTTTTACTGTTTTTTTTTTACAGCTGCAGATGAAATGAATAAGAAGAAGCTGCATGGTGATTCTTCAACAGCTGAACATAATAATTCCAACATGGTAATCTTGCATGTGATTTCTAAATTTTTATTTTATTTTTATGTTATTTTTTTTTTATTTTGTGGCTTAATTTTGAATTTTGAAATTAACTGTTTCATTAGTTATATGCATGAGATATGAAGAATTACATGTTTTCTTATTGTATTTTTGGATTTGTTGTATGTTATGTTAAGGTTTCTTCAAAGGGTGGTGGAAGTTCACCATCTGATGCAAGATCATGTGTATCATCAATAGGAGATGCTTCTGGTAGTTTTAAAGAAGGTGACGTCGATCATGAATTCCAATCCAGTGATCAGAATGTGGCTTATTCTGCTGGTAGTTATTATGGATATTACTATCCAGGTTAGCTTCCTACCCATGGCTCCCTATTCGTCAGTGTTGTCAATTGCAGATCGCGGAAAGTAGCAGTTTGTTCAAATTATGATATGCTATATCACATCTATTGATGCTATTTGACAGCAGTTTTTTTTAAATAGAGTATTGCAAAACAGTAGCGATTTGTTAAGATTTCGCTACGCAGTAGCGTTAATATAACTGCTATTTGACAACACTGCTATTCGTTTATATTGATTGTATATTTATGTTTTTCCTTTCTTACGGTAGAATGATTACAGGTTATAGTGGTTTTTATGGAGAGCAAGAAAATCAAGGATATTATGTTGGTGCTGATGCTATGGATTTTCAGTATCCTGTAAGTTTCTTGAGCTGTTTTTTTGTCATGATAATTGTGTTATTATGGTTCAGTATCCTGTAAGCCTCGCATTTGATGCCTGTATAAATACTTGAATCTGATAATTTGCATTGCATTAGGCAAGTCTTTAGAATCATATTCCTCCGTTTCATGTTGTTGTGAGAAACATGCATGTGTCTCAAAGAATCATATTCTTTTAGGCATATATCTTAAGAAAGGGTTGAATAGAAAATGAAACAGTAATGATGATCTATAATGTTTTTTAGCACATTTTGAATTCTAACACAGCTTTGGGATTGCTTAATTCTAATACTAAGGGTTGACTAAAAAATAAAACAGTAATAAAATTCTTCATTCATATTGCATCACACATGAAAATGGTTAATATTTTAAAATACTATTTACCTGACATCATCTCTAATGTCCTGTAATATTCAAGGAAATAATGGGGCTAGTAAATATGATTTCTTGAAATAATAAGAATTCATTATGCAAACATATACTTGATCTTTCATATGTTCTACAACATATACATGTAAATATCTAAATTTTTGTTGGTTTTATTTAGGTCATGCAAGCAGATAATGGATCTTATGTCTATCTCATGCCAGGATATCAGACTGGCTACTCTTCATACTTTCCTGTGAATACACCTGGTGTCGATGTCCAGTATCAGGTTTACCCTCCCGGTTCCGTCTTTCAACAACCAATTGGATCCCCTGGCTATATTTCACCTTATGGTGAGTTACTTCCATCAACATACTCATGGGATTCATCTTTAACCACACAAGATGTAGCACAAGGGAATCGTTATAATGAATTGGCAAGTAAACCGAGTGGTAGATCGATCTTTTCTTCGCAGAGTCATACTGGTAGTGGTATTGTGTCAAAGTCTGTGCCCTCATCTAATGTGAGCAACTCATCAGAAGTGAAGGGTTCGCCACCAATATTAGATGTTTCTTCAACACATGTTAAGCGCAACCAGCCAAAACAAGCAAACAAGGTAACCTTACTTCCTCTGTTCTGTTTTAACAATTGCTTTTGTCCGAATTACTTATTTGTTCCTGTTTATTTGTCGCTGTCGAAGTTCATTGCACATTAACTATTGTTTTTTCGATATATGCTTACCTTTTAATTTTAGTAAGAGAAATAAGTGAAACTATATATTAAACTGTTGGGAATTTCGTAGGAAAACAACAAATAATTTCATCAACAGTAACACAGTTTATTTATCGTCTTGTTTTGTGTAAATAACCTTAAAACGACAACTAAAAAGAGGTAGTATTTATTATCCTTAAATTAGATTATTCTAAATAGTTTGTGGTGTTTTTCAGGCATCCATTTCTGGTCCTATTCTCCATTCAGATGCAATGCCAAAGGGTTCTTTTCCTGTCGCAAAATTTTCTACATACAATCAAGGAAAGAGTGGGTTCCCCTATCAAAACAACTTTCCTAATATGAAAGCAACAAGTACCAAGGGATGGGTTAGTACTGAGAAGCTGAAACTCAGAAGCAAGGTTAATGATTCACTTAACGAGCAGAATCAAGGTCCTAGAACAGTTAATGCAAAAGGTACTTTAAACTCTGGTGGTAATTCTGGAGATAAGAGTGTCAATGGTGACACCAAAATCAGGACAGATCAATATAACCTTCCTGATTTTCCAACCAAATATGATCATGCACTTTTCTTCGTCATTAAATCGTACAGTGAAGATGATGTCCATAAGAGCATCAAATACGATGTATGGGCGAGTACACCTAATGGGAATAAGAGGCTCGACAATGCATTTCAGGATGCACAGAATCGAATGGAAGAGAAAGGAAGCAAGTGTCCTGTATTCCTTTTCTTTTCGGTATGCTATCAAGTTCAATCTCAGTTCTGTTTTAAGACCTATGGCCCGTTCGTGTTTTATTTGCTCGTTTGTTTATCTTAGAAAAATACAAACTCCTCACATCAGTGTTTTGATAATTGTTGAGTTCAGGTCAACGCTAGTGGTCAATTTTGTGGCATAGCCGAGATGATTGGACGTGTGGATTTCAACAAAAGTATGGATTTCTGGCAGCAAGATAAATGGAACGGATATTTCCCTGTCAAATGGCACATTATAAAAGATATTCCAAATCCTCAGCTACGGCATATTATCCTCGAGAATAATGATCACAAGCCTGTAACAAATAGTAGAGACACTCAAGAGGTTTGCATTTTTTTAACATTCTATGAAAGCAACTGTTTACTGAAATGTCCTTGTTATTTCTTCTGTATCTTCACTTTCGTGTTAATTGTGTTAATGTTTCGACTTTCCAGATTCATTTTCCGCAAGGTATTGAAATGCTCAACATTTTCAAAAACTATGTATCAAGAACATCAATATTGGATGATTTTGATTTTTACGAAAGCCGTCAGAAGGTCATGCAAGAGAAGAAAATAAGACAACCTATGCCACATACCAATATACAGGTTTGATTTTACACTTGTACCTTATTCTTATTCCAAAGCTCTTGCTTCTTACTGATGATAGCACTAGCACATATTGATTCCCATGAATTCTTTTTTGACATTATTGATGGATGAGTGCATGTGATTGTGGGACCATTTTTGCATAATTGTGGTTGGAGGAATCCTTTCACAATATTTAATAAATGCCTAGTTGACAAACTATTCTAAACTTGATACCCTTTTTGGAATAATTTGGAGTTGGGAAATCTCATAAAGTAATTAATAACTCTTTGGAGCATGTTCTCTTATTTCTCTCTTTTGTATTTTCCAATTCTTTATTTTTCTACTATGGTTGATGTGTTCTTTTGGTGTCCAATAATTTATTTAGAAGACTTAGACCCACCTTTTTAATTGTGTTACAACTATGTCTCTTCTTTACTTTTCATTTATATAAAACTCCCAAATTTTCAAAATCTATTCAAACTTTTCACAAATACACTTATTTTAACCCGAAACTCGGCAAAAACAATTCAAGACCAAAAGTCGTGCATACTCCAAACTAGCACGACCGAAAAAAAACCGTTTTATTTTTGTATTCAATCACATTTCTTTAGTTTTTGCTTTGATTTCTTTGCTTATTGTTTGTTTATATATAATTTTGGTTGCAGCATATAGAAGACTTAACAAGTGCACTTGGATCAGTAGACATATCAGCTGTAAAGAACATGGAGGATCCTAAGTTGGTTGAGAAAGTGAATGACTGAGGAGAATGCAATCTGATGCTATTCCTATGGACCCCACCATATCATCAAGATGGTGCTATTCCTGAGCTATGAAGTAAGAGATCATGAATTTCAAGTTGAAGTTCTAAGAGAAAATTCTTGCTGATGCTTTAGAAAGGAGAAAAAAATAATTGATATGAGAAAATGATGGTAGAAATCCAAATTTTACAAACAAAAAAAAAATACAAAGTTGAATTTTTCTAGTGGGAAGAACAAGGTGATTGTTGTTACAAGGAAACATTTAGTTTAGTTTTGTTTCTTTTCTTTATTTTGTGCACATAAAAGGTTCAGTTTGGTTCCTTGTTCTTGGTATTTTCACTTTTTTTTTCTTCCTTGTAGTTGTAGAATTGAATAGTATATAACAAAAAAAATAAAATAATATTACCTTGATTAGGACATGTTACTTGCCAGAAATAATATGTTGAAAATGATAGGTTGTCCAATGGATGATAGAGAATTATTGGAATTGGAAAGTTTCTAACCAATCATAATTTGAGGTGTATAATATTACTTGTGGCCTTGAATACTGTATTTTTCTATGATGAAAATCAGTGGTCCGGCTATGAAGTCGGTAGAGGGGTTATTCACATCTAAGTTGATAAAATAAATATAACTGTAAACTGATGCAAAAATTTGAAATTAAATAAAATTGAATTTATTCATTTTTTCAATATCTTTATGTAAAAATTGATCAAATTGTTTTTATTTTGTTTTAAAATATACATTAGAATAATTTAATTTATTATTTGCTTAATGTAAATAATAAGTATATATCTAATGAAGATTGGGTCTACTGGAAGGCCAAAAGGGGTTAGACTCTTGTAAAATGGTGAACCAATCTTCAAATTGCAAATACAAGAGGTACATTAACTATGGAAAAATCAAAATCTTAAGGAAAATAAAATAATAATATGGTTACATACGAGTTTCCAAAAAAATATTTGCAAGACTAGATTCGAATACATGCAGCAATGTAAAAAATGCATATGGTTACATGAGATGAAATTTTGATTGAAATTATAGATATAGATATAGATATTTTGCACTTTTATATTATAATAAATTATACTTATCTTTTTTCTTTACACTATAATATAACAAGTATAATATAAATTTGTAACATTCTTACGGATAAATTTGTTTAAGGGTAAAAATAAAAGTGACCTTAAAATCATGTCTTCAAATTATAGATAAAGAAAAGTATACAATGTGCCGAATGCTACATGCCCTGGTGTGGTCAATGCACCTAGATCATTGGATTCATCGATGTAACAACTTAGAAAAGGATTATGTGAAGGATGGTGGAATTTAAAAGTTCAGATTCATTGACTATGTTAATGTGTATTTGGCTATGTGATGATCAAGACATTTGAATGAATTGATTTTGTAAAGTTAATTATTGAATAAAAGTGAATTGAACGTGGTTTGATGAGAAATTTTGATTTTTGGTTATGATAAACAAATATGATTCACACTCAAACAAACAACAAATATTAAAAAAAGACGGTAACACATAGTTGAGCTTAAATGTGAGTGGTTCATACTCCCTTCTGTCCTAATTATAAAAGGAGTTATTCTTTTTTTAAGTTTATTGAATAACTAATTTATCTAGTCTATAATATACATCTGATACATCAATTATTCAATAAATCTATAAAAAAAAATTCTCTTATAATTAAGACCACAGGGGTTACCACATATACTATTAATGAACTAAGGGAAATGCTAACCGGTGCCCCCGGGGCACTGGTTAAGGATATGAAAAAGGAAATTATATAGTAATTAATACAATGAAATTGTGTAATTAATTTATAATAAAGTAAAAAACAGTTTCCTTTTATGATAATAATTCTCTTTTACGGCATGCTTAACCAGTGTCCCGGGGACATCGGTTAGCCGGACCCATGAACTAATTATCAACAAATGTATTGTCACCTCTTTAATGCATTATTTCTACAATTAATTCTTTTCAATTTTTAGATTTCCCTCTTTTCCGTCATGAAAGGATATAAAAGGTAAATAAAAATATATATATAATGATATTTAATATAAAAATTAATTTTTATGATCATCAAGATTTCTTGCGAGATTTTCTTCAGAAGGTTGAGATAACCATTGCGTGAGATAAAGACAACAACATATCGATCTACCTTAGAGACATTTAACATTAATTTCAAATAAATAACCACTTCTTATAACTCCTAAGGGCTAAAAACATTTTCCATAAAAAAAAAAAAAAAAAAACGGGGGGCAAAACATATACTAATAAAAAGGGCTAAAACCTATCTAATTATGAAGTGATCAAAAAATAAAATTCTATTTATTACATACAAGAGAGGAAAAATATGGCTCAAATGCACTTGTTTGTTTATATTTTCATCATCATTCTTTCTCTATTTCATGCAGTAACTAATGGTATTATGTCATTTTTCACGTTATTTTCAAGTTTTTTAATTTATGTTATACACAAAATTTTATCACCTTTATTAACGTATCTTTATTTTCATTTGACCTTGCAGCTCTCATTTTCTGCTTTGAAGATATTAATTGTCCATTTGATAAGTGTTTCCCTCTACTTCCGAAGTGCATAAATTTCTTTTGTGAGTGTGTGTAAACAAAACAATTAAGTTGAAAATTAAATATATGTTCTGTTTTTGTTCTATTGGGTTGATGTTTTGGTTATGAAAAATTAAATATATCGCCAAGCATATAATTGTTTTTGTAAGCTATACTATTTGTATTTTTATAATTTATCTCAAATTTATATATTTTAAAAAAAAATCAAAATGGAATATATATTTTTTTTTTGAAGAAATCAAAATGGGATATATTAACAAAGGCGATGAAATCTCATCAGTACAAGACGTACCTCCGAGATCACCCCTACCAGACAAG
>Ga0315915_1009446_pt1 | contig 11082 bp, 9 predicted proteins | sample MpolbnodulesMG_FD_207738 | JGI IMG/M metagenome (GOLD analysis project Ga0315915, IMG submission 207738) | Medicago polymorpha root nodule microbial communities from Los Angeles, California, United States - branched nodules | ecosystem: Host-associated > Plants > Roots > Nodule | place: USA... | reverse complement strand
TTGCCTTCTTCACAGGTCCCATTGTCTTCCGGAACAAGTCATTGTTCAACTCTTCAAATCGAGCACGGGTAAGTGGCTCAGAGAAATCAACGCCATCAAAAAGTGACTCAATTTCCACACGGACTTGATGCTGGCTACTAAGAGCTCTCTTGGCACGCTCACTCTCCCTCCTCAGCTTTCCAAGAGCTCTGTTGTCCTTGCTAATATCCTTGCTATGCTTTTTCTTGATCAATTTAATGAAGTACTCCATTATTCTCTGATCAAAGTCCTCACCTGGTAAACAATTGAAGAGTTAGCACTTGGCAAGCAATAACAACAGAAGTAAAATTTTACGAGTAGAATTTGTCTTAATTTAATCTTATTCTTTCACTTTTACATATATAAGAACTCACCTCCAAGATGGGTATCTCCGTTTGTAGAAAGAACCTCAAAAACACCATTGTCAATTGTCAAGATACTGACATCAAAAGTTCCACCTCCAAGATCAAAGACAAGAATGTTCTTCTCTCCACCTTTCTTGTCCAATCCATAAGCAATGGCAGCAGCGGTGGGTTCATTAATGATTCTAGCCACGTTCAAACCAGCAATGACACCGGCATCCTTGGTGGCCTGCCTCTGAGCATCATTGAAGTAAGCTGTAAATTCAAAAGAAGACCAGAAACGTTAAAATGAAGACAAAATGGGGAGGAAAATAATCAAATTGCATGAGGAACAAGTTGTAATTCGCCAATTCACCTGGGACAGTGACCACAGCATCACGAATAGTCTTGCCAAGGAATGCTTCAGCGGTTTCCTTCATCTTAGTCAGAATCATGGCACTGACTTCCTCAGGGCTGAACACCTTGGTCTCACCATCCTTTACTCTGACCTGAATGTATGGTTTTCCATCCTTGTTGACAATCTTGTAAGGAACAAGCTTCATGTCTCTTTGAACTTCCTTATCCTCAAATCTGAAGAAAGAAACAACTTAGTCAACATCGATCCCATTACATCAAATTATAACAAATCATTAGTCATTATAAACAGCAAACGTATATAATGATGTCTTACTTTCTTCCGATAAGTCTCTTGACATCAAAGATGGTCCTTTCAGGGTTGACAGCTGCCAGATTCTTTGCAGCCTCCCCAATCAATCTCTCATCGTCAGTGAAAGAAACCCATGATGGTGTGATACGATTTCCTTGGTCGTTGGCTATGATTTCAACATGTCCATTCTTGTAAACACCAACACATGAATATGTTGTTCCAAGATCTATCCCAATAACAGTCCCTAACTTGGTGGTCCCTTCCTCTTTTGCAGCAGATGTTGCAAATAGACATCCTGCAATAAACCATCAGTTATTATCACGACAAAAACTCAAAACATTTAAATCGGTGTCAAATCAAACCATGTAATCACATCCCATAAAAGCATTACCCGAAAACAACATAAATCAACTATTTAAAGGCAACATTACAAATAGAAACTTAAACGGAAAAAAAAAACATGATTCATGGTACTATCAAAACAAGAGTATTAAAAAAAATGTATCCATTTGAAGCCAATAAAATAAATCACTAGTAAGCATGTAATTAATTACATTTGTTTGTACTTGAAAACTGATAATCCAAACAAATAAAAAGGTCTAATTGGCATCTTCTTCTAAGATTCAAAGAAACCGCGGGTAATTGTATTAATTAACAGTCTTTAAAAGGCAATAAGAAAATGAACAACACATAACAATAACAGTTCCACAAAATAATAACTAAACACTTCCGATTGAGTTTCTAAGATGTAGATTGTATAGATGCATATCAAAACTATTACTCATTGATACTAACTACTTAATAATAATAATAATAATAATAACTGATTAGAATGTGATGCAATTAGGGTTAAGATCTCGATCTAATCAGATCCATATAAATCAAAGATCTAAAACAACAAAAGCAATGAGAAAAAAAAAGGTGAACAAGATCTGAATAGTGAATAAAGAGAAGATAGTAAGGTATGTGATAATTACCTAAGGAGATGATGGCGAGAAGAAACAGAGACCCGCAAGAAGAAGAGCGAGCCATGGTGTTGTGAGATGTATTCGTGATTCAAAGATGAAAATGAATTGATGATGATGCGAGTGTTACTCTGCGCATTTTATAATGTTAAGTCTTAATTTCGAACATGTCATTGGTGATTACGTGGACCAATTGTAAATCGAGTTAGGACGGTTTTAGCCAATGAGATTGCCTCTTGTGTGTGGGAGCATGTCACTTCCCTTTGTAAGTCACTCTCCTGCGATCTTATTTGTTCATTTATTACCCTTTCCTTACTTAGGCTTTAATTTTTTGATACTATGTTCAATTCATTATATTCGTATATAACTCTATTTTATTTTATCTTGTAAAATTAAATAAATAAATGTTGTTGCATTACATAAATTAGTAATTGTGTTGCCTTCAAATTATGGTTGGCAAATATTTAAATTCACAGTCATTTGATTGTACTACATTCGTTTCTATATTTGAATGAAGTTTATTTTAATGTAAACCTAGTGATCGCTTATTCACTAGAAAAGAACGAAATTCACATCAACAAGAAAACTATAAAACCGTTTTACTATTGTCTCATATTGAATAATTGGGTTTGACATTTGAATCAGAAAGTTGCATCATTGATATGGTCGTGACTTGGATTTGTAATCCAAACTTGGGTATCATGTAATATGGAGTGAGAGTGTACTCTTCCCCCTTCACACGACTGTTGAAAATTCAATTACACTTAAGGTCAAAGCTATGGAGGGATGCAGTGGAAAATATGTTTGGGTTTGAGTTGAACTTTATATGAACAAAATTGTGGTTGGACACACAAAATTTTGCGGGAGGTGGCTGAAAGTACGATGTGAAGGCTTACATGTTTGTGTAAAAATTATAGTACATGTGGCCATGTTGCTCAAAATTGTTTTAAGAAGTCGTATGAACCAATTGTTATGACAGGGACAACTAAGGTGATTCGTAGTTATAGTTAAGCTGAATGAGATCGTAAGTAAATTACAATTAGCAATATGGTTGACAAGTATTGGGAACTCGAACAAATTCTCATAAATATAAGGATTTGTTAGTTGTTTCCAAAAGAAAAACCAGGCAAAATCTAACACTAAATTGGGTAACAATATTAAGAAGGGAAAGAAAATCGTCGAAATGCTAAGATGCATGAAAGTAAAGGTAACAAATTTAAATTATTCCATTTGAACAACAACGAGACTAGGAAGGAAGTTACCTTAACTTTTTCCAATATGACGGCGTCTTCTCGCAAGAAAGTTTGGATAAAAATAAGAGAGTAAGACCATCTACAATGGTGGGTACTTCACCTATTTAGCACCATATTAAATAGGCACCCCCCATTGCGGAGTACAATATTTTGGTGCCTATAGAGAATGGTGGCTATGAAAGCACCCTCTCTCTCTTCACTTTTTGTGAACCCCATTTAATAAATCATAATGAAATAAATAAATTTTTGTTGAAATGTAATGATATGAAATTATTTTGGGACCTATTTAATAATTTCTTTTGTGGTGTTGAGTTGGAGAAAATTGATGCTTATTAAGTACTATTGTAAAATGAGTGATATAGACAAAGGGGTCCCATTTAAGCACTTAAATCGGGGTGCTCTGTTGTGGATGATCTAAGACAATATTTAAGAGCGGCTGAGGCAATGATTGGAGGACCCAATAAGACAACTCTAAAATTAAAACTTATGCCAAATCAATTGATGGTTATACTTTATTGCATGACCATTTTTCTTCCCATAAAGATAACTTGGTTTACTCTTAAACTATTATCCGTTCTTCAATTAATAAACAAGAAAGTAGAGGTAAGCAAAATAGTAGCATTGCTATATGATGTTTGTATCCTTCAAAAACCTAAACCTCCATAATTGATTTATGATGTACATGCATGTTGAAGTTATTCCTAAACAACTTGTCGATGGTATGGAAAGTTTAGACTATCATGAAAATATGGATTCTGAAAATGACCAACATACACCCCAACGTTCCAACCATCAATTGTCCTATTGTTTGTTATTGTGTATCAACTATCGATGAATCATCTGATTTGAAATTATAAAGGTGCAGGTGGGTGCCATTTTTATGGTTACATTTGTGATATAACTCATCCTCATAATATGAGCTTTCTTGCTTTATCATAACCCTGTCTTAGCGGTGCTCATGCATATAAAGTTATTGATTGCTTGGGCTTCGATTGTGTTGTTATAGTTGAAACTACTAGTTTTTTCAACGGTATTTGGTGTCTATGGGATCAAGGTTACATTCCAATCAATGTTATTTCCACGTCTTTGCAATGCGTGTGTTTGAAGATGTCTCCTCTCTCCAAATCACCTTGGATTATAACAAATGTCTATGAGAGTCCCCAAGGTAGAATCCTGAGAGATTCGTTGATCGAACTTTGTAATATGCATCAGTATCATAACCTAACTCAATGTTTATCATATAATTTTAATGTAGTTCTTTGTTAATATGGAAAGTTTGTAGATGTTACTACTAATACATCATCGGCTTCTAAATACTCTCAATATCTCAATGAGTGCAATTCGGTCGATCGAAGATTTAAAAACCTAACTTTACTCATGCAAGAGGCAACATTCATAAAAGATTATAGGCTTAAATGCACTTTTGGCCCCCTATGTTTGTCGTCGTAGCAATTTTAGCCCCCTAACAAAAAAAATGCAATTTTGACCCCCTAATTTTGCCATGTTTAGGGAAATATGCTCTTTTGACCCCTTATCTTTACAAAAAAGTTGCGATTTTGACCCCTTCTTTGGGACACGTGGCGACTTCTCAACATAGTTGCGAAAAATAGGGGGTCAAAATTGCATTTTTTTTGTTAGGGGGTCAAAATTGCTACGACGCCAAACATAGGGGGCCAAAAGTGCATTTAAGCCAAGATTATATATAGCTCCTGATAATATTTTATGAAATTTGTTTCCTAACTGGTCAACTAATAGTCTTCCACTTTCGTATTCAGATCAGTGTGGTAATTTGGACATACTGGGATTGTTCAAACAAATTATAAGTCATGCTTTAAATTATTGGCTCTTTGGTTAGAACATGAAACATTTCTACTATTCTAAATAATTTTTTGTGCAACCTTAATACTTGCGAGGTCAATATGAATATGTTAATGCCCTACTCGACAACTGGAATTGTAGATTTTTTTTGGCAATACTTTTTGCTGTTACGACTTGTTGGGATAAGATTGGTCGTTCTCTTCCAAGAAAACGAGATAGTGGATTAGTCACGTGAGAAAAATCTTTGGAAACAATATTTCGATATTCTTTTGTAACCGCAATACCCATTTTTCCGTCAATCTATTCTTATCATAATATTTACGGTTCATAAGGTATTATCAATCACTCCCATCTATACACATACATACTTACATATATCTATCAATAATTTAAGTACGAAGGGACAATAGTTTTCTTTTAAGGAAGTGAAAACTGTTTTATTTTCTATGAGCAGTTTAAAACTCTAGGGTCATATGGGTATCATCCCATTCTTTTGAGGATAAATTGGGACACATCTATTTTAGATTTTCTCAATAATGTCCTTTTTAATCCAGAGACTATTACATACGTCAACTACACCCAATTAACCATCATTCTCAAAGGTATTGAGCCTTATAAGGCCACTGGCTTTTGACAAATAACTCTTTTGAAACGTGATTTATAAGACAATGACCAAAACAATCTCGGATACGCTGAGGGAAGTGATGCCTAATTTCATTTTGCCTAATCAAAACAACTTCAAAGTTGGGAAGAGTATTGTTGACAGTAGTATTATTCTGCAAGAAATCATTCATACCATGAAACTGACTTTCATTCATTTGTCTGTTTATGAAGTGGAGTGCCGCTAAATATTTTTTTTGAGATCGACTACTAATGGAATAAAATGCCATTTAATATCCTTCCTCTTCATTAATGGGAAAAAGGGTGATTTTGGGTAATTTTTTTTTCTAGAATCACTCTCTTTGCATAATTTGTTCCCTCTTTCAATCTAAATATTCAAATACAAGTGATTTCCACATACAAAAAATAATAATAAAAAATCAAAATTAAAGTCACATCTCATGATCATCGATGGTAATCCCAATTCAGTACGGTTTAACAAGATTGCTCACCGTAGACTGCTCAATATCCAAGATAAGTCAATCGAAAGTTACACTCCAATTAAAAAACACGATTGCGTCGTATTTTCGGTTTAGTCCAATATTATACCTGTTTTTCGGTTTATTTTCCAGTTCAGTAATGAAGCGATTTTCAGGTCTTGTAATAACTAGAGGTGGACATAGTTCAGATTGAGATGAAAACTGAACCGAACCAAACTAAATTGTTTGCTAAATTTAAAATGAACTGTTTGCATTTTGAACTGAAGTGAATGAAGTGTTTCAACTCATTCGGTTTCAGAACGGTTAGCAACGGTTCAATTGTTTTTGGTTCAATTCAGTTTGGTTTTATGGTTTTTTTCCCACCCCTACCTCACGTCAACGCTGATCCGGTTGGGAGTGAAGTCCAATACCGACTCACCAACAACATCACCCGTCCAAGGATTCGGGACCTAAATTGAGTAACTTCGTAGAATCAAAGCATAGCATATACCATACCGATGAATAATAATATATAAACGACCATCTCGCAATTTTCATTTCAACAACAGAGACAAATTCACATTCATAATCACGATGAGGCTCTTGAAGGTAGCTACTTGCAATCTGAACCAATGGGCTATGGAATTCGATTCCAATCTTCTCCAAATCAAAGACTCCATCTCCAAATCCAAACAAGCCGGCGCCGTCATCCGCCTTGGTCCCGAACTCGAAATCCCTGGTTATGGCTGTGAAGACCACTTCTTAGAACTCGACACCATTAACCATTCGTAATAACTCTCTTTTTTTCACTTTCACATGTCAAAGAGTGTTTTTCTATTCTGTTTTTGTCACTGAAATTGGTTTTGTTGATGCAGATGGGAATGTTTGAAAGAAATATTGGTTGGTGATTGGACTGATAACATAGTGTGTAGTATTGGAATGCCTATTATCAAAGGTTCTGAGAGATACAATTGTCAGGTTTTGTGTTTCAATCGAAAGATTATTATGATACGACCCAAGATGTGGCTTGCAAATGATGGCAATTATAGAGAACTTCGATGGTTTACTGCTTGGAAACAAAGGGACCAACTTGATGATTTTCAACTTCCTCCTCATGTTTCTGAGGCATTGGGACAAAAAACAGTTCCTTTTGGTTATGGTTTTGTTAAGTTTCAAGACACGTAAGTGCCAAATTCATACTTTATTTTTGTTTTACTCAACAGTGTTTGTTATGATGCACTTACACTGACACGAACACCGGTCACGACACTTTACATGCAGACACCAGTAATGATTTGAGAAATTAATAATGATTGTATGTAATTAAGTGTCAATGTCATTTGGTGTCCGACACTTGAACTTACCTTCAACGGAAATGTTGGTGCTATGTAGTGTTTGGTTTGATGCATAGGTTAAAGGGTCGCACTGACTTTTTTTCGTTTAAGAACATATGTTAAGGAATCTACAAACAATAATTATGTCTTGGAAAAAAAACATTTTTTAACCTTTTGATAAATAGAATGCACATTTTCCAATACAAAATTTCTATCTTTAGTACACTAACAAGTGTCATATGGGTACATGTTAGCATTTCCCTAGGTTAAAATATGACACAATAGTTATATGTTTTGTGCATGTTGAAAGTAGAACATGCCATGACATAAGGTAAAAAGAAATGGTACACTGGTTGTAGGTGAAACCAGAGATAGTAAAACAAAATACACTATCCTGTTGTACCTTTCTGTTCTCCATCAAATGCTAATGTTACGTCCTTACTTTCCCTGGCTCTCTTTTTCTATTATTATTGTTTGACAGTGTCGGCGATGTGTTTACTCGGCTGAGTTGAATTATTTGTTTGTCACTGTACCTTTTACGCTCATGCATTCTAAAGTTATATGCATCAGCATCACATCCATGAAGCAATCTTGTGATTGACATATCTACATATTCTTTCATACACCTAAGTAGTGTGTTCAAACTATCGCGTGTGTGTATGTGTTTCATTTATGTTTTTGGGGCTTTCCAACTTATACTCAGATGTTTATTGTTACGTGCTTAACATAAAGCATTTTCCCATTCTTAGAGCTATTGCAGCGGAAGTTTGTGAAGAGCTTTTTACTCCATCTCCCCCTCATGCTGAGCTTGCATTAAATGGGGTTGAAGTGTTTATGAATGCAAGCGGAAGTCACCATCAACTTAGAAAGCTCGATGTTCGTCTTCGTGCTTTTATAGATGCTACTCATACTCGTGGAGGTGTCTATATGTACAGTAATCACCAAGGCTGTGATGGTGGTCGCCTTTACTATGGTAGGAAAATATTTCCCTTAACAGAACTCCGCTCGTCTTTTTTCACATTTAATATCCATTGTGTGTTTGGGAGGGTGACGTAAATTCAACATTCAGGAAATCCGTATAAGGACATTTATTTTCCATTTAGATTGTTTAAATGTCAATTATGTAGGATTTTTTCATTTGTCTAAAATTTGTCTTGTTTTTCATTTCATTTGTAACAGATGGATGTTCCAGTGTTGTGGTTAATGGTGATGTTGTTGCTCAGGGTTCCCAATTTTCTTTAAATGATGTTGAGGTTGTGGTTGCTCAGATAGATCTCGATGTGGTATGCATTAGCTTCCATATTTAAATTCTTGCAATGGAAAGTCATTTTGACCATAAACATTAAACGATTTACATCAGATTGGTTCCTTTACTGGTAGGTTGCAAGCCTTAGAGGATCTTTAAGTAGCTTCCAAGAGCAAGCAAGTTGTAAAGTCAAGGTTCCTTCAGTAGATGTAACATACAGTCTTTGTCTTCCTTTTGACCTTAAAATACGCCTTTCTGTTCCTCTTAAGGTTAGTTTATTGTCATTTTGAGTTGCAATTTTCAGTTAGCTAAATATTATGAGCTTTAAAGGTGCACCTATGATGTCGCCTTGACTACCGTTTTCCCTTAAAAGAATATTTGGCTCCAAGGTTTTATTTTTCATGCTAAATTTTTAATCCTTCTATATTGATTTAATAATGTTACTGCTGAAATTAATCAGGCCTCCAAGTTGCTAAGTTGAAATATGATTATATATTATAGATAAAATATCACTCTCCCGAGGAGGAAATAGCATTTGGACCTGGTTGCTGGTTATGGGACTATTTACGAAGAAGTGGAGCATCTGGTTTTCTGCTCCCTCTTTCTGGTGGAGCAGACAGTTCCTCTGTTGCTGCGATTGTTGGATGCATGTGCCAGATGGTTGTGAAAGGTAAGTTCAAATGCAATGACAACTGCTGTTAGATTAGATTGTGGATTACCTTCAAAATTTCTATTTCTTATCAACTTGCGACAGTATTTTAAAGCTACATTATTGTGCATACTATTATAGGACTGCTTATTTAGTAATAAACAAATGATTCACGTGACCACTATAAAGACCTCAAAGAAGAGTAGTTAAGAGGTCACATATATAATTGACTGACAGCTGAATTAATTGGAGAATTAGACCTGAATGTTTATATTTCCTTTCTCAAAAGGCTTGCAAAATTGCTTGAATATAGAGCATAGTGTCTTTTTGGTAGTTCACTGTGCTTTACTTCTTACAAAAAAACTGAGTTCTGTAATCATGGTCGATAGTTAAAATGATACAGACTATTTACCTCTCCTTTTCTCATTCATTTACAATTTTTGGACATGGCAGAGGTGAAATAAACAACATTATTTGACCTTACAAATCCATATTTTCCTTCAGAAATTGCAAACGGGGATGAACAAGTTAAAGCTGATGCAATACGGATCGGAAACTATAAAGATGGACAGTATCCTACAGACAGCACAGAATTTGCTAAAAGAATATTTTATACCGTGTTTATGGGATCTGAAAACAGGTAAGTAATAAATTTCATGTTTTTGTGTTTTATGATCATTGGCTGTGTCTATCTAAGTTTCTCTATCGGCTATATTCATCAATACTTCGTCAATGATATTGCAGATATATGACCGTTAATGTTTTTTCAATCCAATGTGTTTTAATAGGGTTGAGACTTGATAAGGTGCTTTTCATAACTTTAAACAATTAGAATAGTAATTCTATTCTAGTGTATGTTGTAATCCCTCAAGAAATCCTTTTATTTTGTCAATCAGTTTAAGTTCAAACAGAATAACACATTCCAATATTTTATTTGAAATCAATCGGAAAAAATCTCTCTTTAGATGTTATGGTGCACTAACAGTATTCATGTTGCAGTTCGGAAATGACAAGGTCACGAGCCAAGGTACTGGCAGAGGAAATTGGTTCATGGCACCTTGATGTTAGCATTGATGGAGTCATATCTGCTCTTTTGTCTTTGTTTCAAACACTTACGGGAAAGCGACCACGCTACAAGGTGACTGAATTATGGACTAGTGCATTATTTCAATCATAAATACAATTCCAGAACCGTGTAGTCTATGACGTGGTTGCTTGTCACACTTGATTTTTCCACTGGAGTATGTTGATATTAATGAAAAATGGTATTTTGATTTTAAATCAAGTCAACATAGAACTCCACATCAGGACCTCTGATAGGACAACGAATGAGAAAGTGGGCTCAGTGGGACGAGTCCATCTTTGCTCCATTTAGATATGCTCCATTTACCTTCATGGATGTGTGACACATGTTAAAAGAAAATCCAATGGTTGAAATTAAAAAGGGAAAGTTAGGTAATAAAACAAAATCCCTAGCCTACACTTTCTCCTTCACCTCCCCTTGCCCTTCTTCTTAAACAACATGGCCGCTGCCTCTCCTTCTCCTTCTCACCGGCACCGTCGTCTCCGTAGAGGGAAAAAACAAGCTTATGATACCAATCTGTTCTAATTAATTGAAAACAAAACAATCCAAATTGAAAACAACATGGTCGCTGCCTCTCCTTCTCCTTCTCAACAGAGGTATTAACAGATATCAACAGGAAAAAACAAAA
>Ga0315915_1009445_pt1 | contig 11083 bp, 7 predicted proteins | sample MpolbnodulesMG_FD_207738 | JGI IMG/M metagenome (GOLD analysis project Ga0315915, IMG submission 207738) | Medicago polymorpha root nodule microbial communities from Los Angeles, California, United States - branched nodules | ecosystem: Host-associated > Plants > Roots > Nodule | place: USA... | reverse complement strand
TTTGATTTTTCAACCAAAACGTGCAAAATTGAAATTTTGTTCCGAGTAAGTGTATACTCACAGGTCAAATTTAGTTCCCTAATTTTGCAGGCATGACTAGAAGATGATAAGAACCTTCACAATGAAACTTTGTAGTTTTTAAACGAGATACAAATTAATTATAAATTGTTTAAGAAATTCATAATTATGGGGAATAAAAATTCATAATTAATTTGTCTCTGGTCGAAAAAATTTAATTTTTTTGTGTAAATCTACATTTTAATGTGCTAAACATGTATGGAAAAAATTCAACATCTATGTCATATTTTTATACTACACGTATATTATAGGGTAAAAAATAAGAAAAAACTCGAATTACAATGCTAGAATATATGTTTTTTATTTTACACGGTCAATTTGAACAATTAACCATTCAAAATAAGAGAGATGAACATGTCAATAGTGTGCTAAATAAAATTAGGAGATACATAAATGCACTTTTCGAGATCTCTTTGCATGTGAGAATTTTCAGATTTTGCCCAAATTTTATTTTATTTTTAAGTAGGAAAAGGGTTATTGGACTGGAGTTGGTACAAAGAAAGTAGCAGCTGAGCCCGGGCTAGCGTCCAGGCTAGCTGGGGGGTGCCACTGTCCCTGATCATCATGTGTTCTTTTTTGGGTACACCAAAAATTTCAAATTTTGTGATAATCGAGGCTAAGGGTAGTTTATAAACATACATTGTTCTCAATCCACTGAGACATATTTTAACTAAAGACAAAATTGTGAGAGCTCACAAGACCTAAAACAAACAATACCTCAAAAAAGTGGAGCAACATACTTGAAGTCGGAATTTTAGAAGGACTTAAGCCACATGTGAGGGCTAACATAACCTTTAGTCCCACATTATTTGGAAATCGAAGCTAAGAGTAGTTTATAGACACTTACTCTTCTCAACTCACCTAAATGTCTTTTAACTAAGGACAAAATTGTGATAGCACACAAGATCCAAAAATGGATAATACATCATAATAACGGTGCAACTGAGTTGAGGTCGGGACACAAGTATCCAAATTTCCTTTGAGTAATGCAAGTGTAAAGGCTAAAAAGTGGAAAATAAAATAACTGATAAACACTAAAAGAATAATAATAGTACCTATAATGAGCTTGGAATGAACATAAACCATAAATCTTCTTTTTTTTTGTGCATTCCAGTATTGTGTTTCAGGATGAGGAGAATCCAATGGAAGATACTCTCCTTTTCCCTTATGTTCTCTATTTGCAAGACAAAAGAAATTCAAGTAGTCTCTTGGATGTCCTATGTCACCACTTTCTTTTATTGCTTCACCAATCAACCTATACATCATTGCCACAGTTTCTCTTGTCCAATGCAATATATCTTGAACAGATTCACTTTCAGGCACTCCTTCTGGCCACATTGGTATAACTATATACACTGCAAATCTCTCTTTTGCTTTGATCTTACTTACCACCTTAAGTGCAATTTCAATTGGAATTAGATTTGTGCATCCACAATGCTTATCTTTTTCCCACCATTGGCATCCTCCAATAAAGTATTGGTTTTCAATGTATATAAACCTCTCAGCATGCCTGATTGCTTGAACATAAGCTTCATGGATGCTACTCTCAACATTGAAATTTCCACAAAAATCATCAACAGAAGTATGATCAATAGACCTATAAACTTGAACTTTCCAATTACTTTCTATTGAAGTGTTTGAGTTTGTTTGAGGAATGAAATTCACCAAGGTGCTAGTAGGAACTAGAAATGAAGGATCACATTGCTTTGTCCATCTTTGCTCAAAATTTGTTAACACATCCCAAGCAGCTTCACCAATAACACAAGCATCAGCATCATGCCAAGGCACTCTTGGTCCTCCTTTGTTAAGGTTAGCTCCTTGAATGTTTGGTTGGTAAAAATCATAACAATGTGATTCCTTAATGAGTGTTTGAAACAACGAATGTTGTTCAGTATCATATCTACCATCACATAAATCTAATCCACCAACAAAGCTCATAATTTGTCTATCACTGACAGATTTAAGCACTTTGGTGTCTACTGTTATAGTTTTCTGATGGTGAGTATATAGTGTTGGGAATTTGTGGTGTAATCTAGGACATTTTTTGAATATTACTTTTGTGTGGTTGAAATATGTAAGAACGTCCTCATCATGTGTGTTCATAAGACCTTTGTTCTTAATAAAGGGCAAAGATGTTTCATCATCCCAAAGCATAACTCTTACAGCCACTCCTTCATCTGCTTTCTTTTTCAATAGCTCACCCAAAGTCATTCCTCTAGCATGTTGGATTTTTGTATGGGGATCTCTAACCTGTCAAATAAGCAAAGAATATCAAACAATGTATGATCATTGTAAAAGCTAGATATGAAATGATATTGATTAGTGGGCGTTTGATTCTACGGTGTTAGAAATTGATTTCGGTAGGATTAATTTTGTAAAATTAATTGTAGTTAAAAGTAAGTTAAGATAAAATGATTTATGTACGATTCATGTACATGAAAATGAATTGAACAAGTATAAAAAATCATGTTTGTCGACAAAATTTAGAAATCATAGCTTCAAAATTGATTCTAACTTGAAGTTTTTACCTCTACAATTAAACCGTTAACCTCCACTTAATTGTTCAACTCACTTTTAGCAAAAAAACAATTTTACAAAATCAATCTATTTAAAATGAATTTTTGTCACTACAAAATCCAATACCCATATGAATCCATAGTGACAAAAATTGATTTTGTAAACTCGACTTTAATTAAAAGTGAGTAAGATAAAATTATCGTATATATAGTGTAAAAATTATATTTAAAAGTCAAAGCTATACATTCTAGCTTCGAGTTAGAATCAATTTTTTCAGTCAAAAAAAGTTAAAATCAATTCTTCCCATAAAAAAAAAGATACAATCAATTTTGTATGCATAACCGATTCTAATGGAGAACCTCCAATGAAATTAAAATAAATTTTAACTCTTCGGAATCACTTTTGACTCCCTTAAAAGTGAAATCAAACATGCAGGATTAGTAAATTTACCAAAACCATCTTGGGATTTAGGGACCAAGCTGCAATATAAACTATATGTTTTGCACCCTCAATGGCTTTATAGACATCTTCCCATAGATTTGTTGGAGTACCACATGGATCAAAGGGAGGTTGGAAGGTAGGAGAGTGATGAGCATCATGATAAAGTTTGACTTGACAATTAGACCTTAATGGAAATTTTGCATCCTGTAACCCTTGAAATTCCTTATTGCTTAGTACCTTTGCCAAACTTTGTTCCAATATTGCAGGCTTAAACCATAATATAAATTTCAATTTAAGTTTTGGGTTTGGTTTTTCATTTTCCATGAGGAGAGGAAATATTCCATTGATTATACTTCCTTCCTTCAAAAGTTGTTGGGCCTTGATATTATATTTTCCTAATTTTGAATTTAATGTTTTCAATGTAATGGTGATAACTGAATCAACAGGATGAGCACATTGAATATGAAAGGTTTGGTTCCAAACACGATTTCTTTCTTTGCTTGTTTTTGCAACCTTCTTGTTGTCTATATTGATGGTTACATAAGCAGGCTCTCCATTTGAACATATGCACTGAAAAAAGGGGAAATTCATGCAATGTTATGAGTTTATGATTACACTACAAAACTTTCAAAGTATAGCAACATATAATTCACAATTCACAGGGGTGTACAAGGGTTGGGTTTAGACAAAATTCATTACATAAACCCATCAATATTTTCTCTTTCTGAGTTCGAGATGGGTAAAAAGTATGCAATTTTTTTGTTATACCCAAATCAAACCAGTTTGGTGATAAACTGGTTTGATTGGGTCATAAACCATAAATTATGTCATAATTTTTTAAAACGTGCAATCAGATTATGTTTATTCTTAAAACAACATAGCACTTAAAATTTAAAATTCCAATAACTCAAAAAAAAAGGAAGAAACTAAGGTATCTAATCCTTATATGTCTCACCAATTGATAAACATAAGGTATATAAAAGTAAAAATACAGTACATATCAATTGGTTTGGTTTGTGAGGTCTTATCTTGGGTTTGAAGTCATAAATTCATATGCGGGTTAAAATAATTTTGTATTTGATCGAGTTGGTTTTGTTTGACTCTCGAATTTTGAAAAAACGAACTGGAAACTTTGGTGCTGGATAATCGTTTGATTGACCGGATCATCTTATAATTGTGAACATCCCCAATAAGACATATACACATGTTGGCATACATACATTTTTTTTTAGCAAAGGCATACATACATATGTACCATGTCTGTGTGTTTTTGTGTGAAATGATACTCACGTTGAAGGGGAAAAATGATGTGTAGGGTGAGGCATTGAAGATGGTAGCTTCAATTGTTCCATGAAGAAGTGTAGGTGTTTCCTCCATTTCTTTAACTTCAAAAATTTACAACAAAATAATTGAACCGAGAGATACAGAACTATTGAATTTGTTTAGACATATGAAGAATCATTCTTGAGTCAATTTACCTTTATCAATTATTGCATATTACCTTATACATATATAAGCCAGTTAAGTTTACTAGTTGTAAAAGAAAATTTAAATGGAACCTTGGAATTCAATTGAAAGTTAGCAACTAGAGAAGACTTGTATAACTTTGCACTCACATACAAACCCAATCCAGCCTTAAAGTATTTGCTATTACAAGTTTTAGCTTTGAAGCTAAAGTTTCTTGAGTGTGAATCACGATATGAATTTACCGTAATCAGTAAGTACAAGTAAAAATACTTGGAACAATAATTATTATATACCAAGAATTGTAAATTTGAAATAATAATTCTCGGCTTTATTACATCACATCTTGATTGATTGATCATTAAAGATTATCTACATATCATTTGCTAAAGAGGTTTTCACGCCAGTAGCGGAGGTAAAACCAAATTGATTATATAAACATTTAGACAACAACAAATAACATTTGACTATAGATTGAGTGTCTTAGGTCCGTTTAAAATTATGTGGATATTTGATAACACAGTGTCACATTGACTCGCCGTGATTTCATTAAGTTTAGAATGATACTATAAGTATGTGTTTGGTAAATCATCACATTGAACCAAATCACGACAACTTTTCACGTCAACGCAGAAGCTACCATTTGGAGCTTCTCAAAATCGCAACAAAAACACATTGGAAACCGTGAAAAAGTGAGTCTAGAGCAGAAAACTTCAAACCAAACACACACTAAACATTCACTGCTATTGCTATTTTTGATATTGCTATTTTTGAATAGGGAATGGGAGATGAAGGTGGGGTTTAAGGCATATGCTCTCACTTGCCTTAAGCTTCTCGACTCTCGAGCCATGATCTGCTGTCACTACAATATGTAGTGTGGTTAGTTGGAAAGTGTGGGATCCTTTCAAGAGATGAAATAAAGCAAAGATGAGTTTTTGTATCCCACTATCCAATCATCTTACTACTTCTACTCTCTGTCGTTTACAGAAAAACAAATACTAAAAACCACAACCTGGTTTGACATGAAACATGGGTTACTAAAATTGATACCCAATAATTTCTCATATTGTTTTCCAACTCTACTTTCGTGGCACATGTTAGAATAATAGTAAATTTAAGAATGTACATGATCTAATTTAGTACACATTCTGATAGGAAATTGTAATATTAAGTAGGGCTTAATCTTAAAATCTAAAATTCAATCTGGAATATTTGTATTAAAACGATTTTTTTTACAAAAGCTTGACTATGTAATTTCATCAACATTAAGCGAGTTGCTACATGTAGGATTATTACAAAAATTCTTAAAGGCAGATAAATTTGCGACCATCCCAGCTAAGCATGGCATCTTCATTTGTTTGCCTTCAAAGAAACTAAACATATGAGCAAGTGAAAGGAAATTTTTTTAATGTCTTATGAGGATTTAAAAAATTTGCAAGCCCATGATCACATGTGTGTGCAAATTTTCTTTGGTTTAAATATGTTTTTAGTCCCTATAAAATTGGGACGTTTCAAATTTAGTCCTTACTTAATTTTAATAGTTCTTTTAGTCCCTAATTTTTTTTTTCTGCACTGAGTATTAGTCCCTACTCAATTTAAATTTGTTTAATTTATACTTAAACTCTTAAGTTTTTAAATAATTTTTTGCAGACATTTTTAGTACATTACTAAAAGTTCCTCCGCAAAAAATTATCGCAAAATTTGATTTCTACATCCAGATTTTGTTACTTTTTATCTTTGACTTTTGTCGTTTTAAAAAATTCATATTTAATTTGTTTCATGTTAGAAAATTCTAAATTTTAGTAAATGAACCTTTCATAGTATTCTAAACTTGTCTAAAAAAAATCGTTCAAAAATTGAAGAGTTTAAGGATAATTAAACAAACTTTGTTTTAGCAGGGACTAAAATTATAAGTATTTTTTTTTTGTAGGGACTAAAAAAGCTATTAAAATTAAGTAAGGACTAAACTTAGAAGTTCTCAATTTTATAGGGACCAAAAACATAATTAACCCATCTTCTTTTTCTAAGAAGTCAAACTATCCCTTTGAAATTTATATCATGAAGAATCGAATCAGAGACCTTGGGAGGAACACACTCCGACATCCCAAGTCAACATTATAAGGCCAACTCAAGTGGATTGTATAGGTACAAATCTTAAATCGGAAGATTTGCATCGGAAAAAACCACTCACATGGCCAAAGCTTGTGTAAGGAAAACTCAACAAAAACGCATCAATTTTTTTTTCTTTCTGATTAACTAAAGTAACTAACTATTGAAGTGCAAGAGTTTTCTTCTCTCATGAAATAGGTTCAACATTACAACCGAGCAAGAAAGCAACACCAACCACCTTCCAAATTCGACAACAAAAACTTATACTATGAATGTCTTCACTCGTTTGGAAACAAACATATCAAACATCTACCTATCTAACTCACAAAAAGAAATGCAAATCCAATAGCAAAAACCAAATAAAAAACTCAAATTATTACCATATTCACATCCCATCATTCCAAATCCATAAAAATACATTCATCATAAAAGTAATTAATAAAATAAAAACATAAGCAAACTCACAAAATCGTAGGACCCAATTGCTCCTATAATTGTTAAACTCAACTAAGTAGTAACCATTTCATTGTTCATTCCTAATTCCAATTACTTTACAATTTTTGCATTGGTTGTTTCCAATTTCCACCACGATGGCAACAACCTATGGCACAATCCCAACCTCACCAACACCACCAAAACTTGAATACATAACACGTGGCAAACAACGAATCAAAGCCGGCTTAGGAACTCGTCGACCGTGGAAAACCATGTTCGATATCCGGTCACTAGGTATCCCCACCGGTGTACCGGAAGCAATATCCCGAGTTCGTGTCAACATCTCATACTTCCGCATGAACTACACAATGGTGATGCTTTTGATTTTGTTTCTGAGCCTTTTATGGCACCCTTATTCGCTCATTGTTTTCGTTATCCTCATGGTGGCGTGGTTGTTCTTCTACTTCCTCCGCGATCAGCCGGTGATTCTGTGGGGTCGACTTGTTGATGATCGAATTGTGGTTGTTCTCATGGCGTTTGTTACAGTGGCTTTGTTGCTTCTTACGCAAGCTACTATTAATATCGTTGTTGCGGTTAGTGTTGCCATTGTGGTTGTGGTGGCACATGGTGTGTTTAGGAAGACAGAGGATTTGTTCTTTGAGGAAGAAGAAGAAGTTATTGTTTCTGTTGCTTCTTGATTTTGATCTATTATGTTAATTAGTTTATTAATCTTTTTCATTTGTTTCAATCGTCATTTTTTTCATTTTTGTTGTGTGCGGATGTGCTAAAATAAAAATGATTAGTGCATGTTTAAATTATGATGACATCAAGATTTTACTATGTAATTTTTGATAAATCACTAGAGGTTTGAGTTCAAATTTGTTAACGTTGAATATTTTTATGTAAATAGATTAATTTTGATAAGTTGATGATGTAATTTTTAAAAACTATTATCTACGTCTTTTTTGGGTTACTTGTGGGCACATAATATAGGTTATCCATTTTCGACCAAATTTTTTCTATTCGTAAGAGTCAAAAATCGATTCCATAATCAAATGTAGGTTCTGTACGTCTCTAATTATAAGTATATGTGGTATATTTTAAATATACTTAAAATAATTGATAATTTAATTAACTTGTAAATTTTACACATAACTATTATAAATTTACTGTTCTCTTAATTTGAATTTTGTGGTTAAGTTTGTTAAACAACAAATAAATATGAATGTTTAATTCACAGAGATGAGAAATACTTACTTGGGTACAACCCCAAATAAAAAGTATTTAGACACACACATGAATGATAAAATTTAAAAGAGAAATGATTTAGTTACATCATTTGATATCATTTCACTTTAAATTTTATCAATTATGTGTGTGCACCCAAATAAATTTTATTTAATTTTGTGTCTTGTAAGATTTGCTCCCAAGTGATATATATTTTGGAGAGTAAACCACCAAATTGGTCCCTCTCTTTGTACCAAATTTTCAAATTTGTCCCTGACTCTATTAATAACTCAAAATAGTCTCTATCTATGTCAAACATTTCTCAAACTAGTCTCTGACTCTATTAGTTGTTTTGCATTTTAGGTCATTAACGTACCAAATAAGATCCAAAAGACATTATGCCTTTAACCACTAAATAATATCCAAAAGTCTTTGAGCAATTAACACTCAAAATACAAAACAACTAATAGAGTCAGGGACCAATCTAAGAAACATTTGACAAAGACAAAGACCATTTTGAGTTATTAATAGAGTCAGGAACCAAATTAAGAATTTTATACAAAGATATGGACTAATTTGATGGTTTGCTTATATTTTGGACCAGTAACACCAAGTTTGTGGTTACTTTTCGTGTTTTGAACAATTTGTATTTATTAATAAAATGAGTTGGGTTTTCTTTAGTAATAAGAAAAGTATAAACGATTATTTCATCACCATAATGTATGAGATTTTATTTGGGTGAATTTAGTATATTTAGGGGATGAATAAATGATTAAAACAAAGTATTTTGATAAGAGAAAATAATTGATTAAAAAATTAAAAAAAATATTAACAAAGACACAATCATCAAACTCCAAATCACGAAACCACATAAACGACACATACACACAGAACACGAACTTGGTTTGATTTACAAAAGTAGACCTAACCGGAATGAGTCACTAGTGACTCTCAACCTCCATCCGAATGGCTATGCAACAATTCGATCAGTATTACCACTACCAACCAGACGAACGGAGCAACATCAACACACTCTTCGTCTCCGGTCTCCCAGACGACGTCAAAGCGCGTGAGATTCATAACCTCTTCCGCCGTCGTCCCGGTTTTGATTCTTGCCAACTAAAGTATACCGGCCGTGCTAATCAGGTGCTCAATTTCAGTTTCAACGGAGATTCAAACTTATGAAATTTCAATGTAATAATTGAAATTTCGCTTTTGTTTTCAGGTTGTTGCTTTTGCTACGTTTTTCAATCATCAAGCAGCAATGCAAGCGTTACACTCCCTAAATGTGAGTATCTAGTTTCAAATATCGAAATAGTATCAACACTGAGAGTTAGGGATTAAGTTCAAGATACTCTATAGCTTAGTTTTACGAAATTATGATTATATGTTTTGATTATTGTTCCTTGTAGTGAAAGTTTTGATACATTTTCTCCGATAGCTAGGCGATGGTTGATCAACTTCTAGTGGATAGCTTATAGCGGATAAGCTAGAAGGTTGAATTTCCGTTGAATTAAATGAAAAATATGAAATGACATTGAAAATCTTTTTAATGAATATTTATATATTTTTTATTAAGATAACAGTGGTAAAATTTGAGATGAAAAAATGATAAGTTATAAGCTATAAGCTACTTGAAATAGCTTATAAAAACCTATAAGCTTGTGGTCCCGGTGAGCATAGCTCAAATGGAAGGGGCATCACATTATATATGCAGGCCAGGGTTCGAACCCTGGATTCCCTTCTTATTCACCTTAAAGGTGGATTTCTAGTCACTAGGTTACTTGACCGAAAAAAAAAGCTATAAGCTCGTGAGAACAAATTGTTGCCAAACAAACAAGTCAATTTTGGTTATATGAACTTAAAAGCTATAAGCTATAAACTCAAAAATTGGCCTTGCCAAACAGAGCCCAAGAGAATCACTGAAATAGTGGAGACGACTTTATTAGTTCCTAGATATGATTAAATATCTAATTTGGTCGCTTAAATTGTAGGACTATATCAACATGGTCCCCAACATTAAAATATTCCAAAAGGATCGTTAAATTGTAAATGTTAGTTAGATTCGTCCAGTTGTTGGCATTTGTTGACATTAAGTTGATAATGTCGGGAATACATTTGAGATTGGAACACATTTGATAACATATCCAGACGGAGAGAAGATCTAGATTAACATTTTATGATTTTAGGGATCATTTCGTAACATTGATAATATGGATGGCAAAGTTGATACAATCCTATAATTTCAAAGATCAAATCTGGATTTTACATGCTTAGATGTACTGAAAAAATAGCCTACGACATGTTTATTGTCTATTAGCTGTTTTCATGTTACTCCATCTATCCCTAAATATAAGTACCTACTGCATATTTGAATCTTCTTAAGAAAAATTAGTAGTATAGTTAATGTGTCCATTATATGTATAAATGTACCTAAAATACCCTTTGTATATGTGTAAAGTTAATCTTGACTTTTCATATTCCAAGACACTTATTGGTATTAGTTTGGGGTTTATTTGGAAAAGAAGCAATAAATGTATCTAGTAATTTGAAAATGGGCTTATATTTAAGGACAGTTTTTTTTTTTTGTCAAATGGGTGCTTATATTTAGTGACGTAGGGAGTATTTTCAATAAGCTCTTTTGAAACCACTTATGAATGAGCACTTTATTAGTCTCTCTGAAATTGCTTATTAAATTAACATTCAATTAAACCTTCTAACCAAATGCTTCCTAAAGTGATATTGAAGAAGCTTTGAAGTGCATCTCATCAGAATATGTTAATTTTAGTGACTTCACTTGACACATACTCTG
>Ga0315915_1009443_pt1 | contig 11084 bp, 18 predicted proteins | sample MpolbnodulesMG_FD_207738 | JGI IMG/M metagenome (GOLD analysis project Ga0315915, IMG submission 207738) | Medicago polymorpha root nodule microbial communities from Los Angeles, California, United States - branched nodules | ecosystem: Host-associated > Plants > Roots > Nodule | place: USA... | reverse complement strand
TAAAAACTATTTTATAAAAAAATTAAACCCCCCCCCCCCCCCCCCCCCCCTTCTTGTGTTTTTCTCACCTTCACACTATGGTCAAGTCTTGAGAGGTGGTCAGCTACAAAGTTCTATGAACCTTTCTTTTCTTTAATCTCCAAGTCGAACTCTTGTAGCAACAAAATCCACCTAATAAGTCTAGGCTTTCCATCCTGTTTTCCAATCAAATATCTAATAGCAGCGTGGTCAGTGAAAACAATTACTTTAGAAAGAATGAGGTAATGACGAAACTTATCAAATGCAAAAACTACTGCTAGCAACTCTTTTTCTGTGGTAGTGTAATTTCTTTGAGCATCATCAAGAGTGCAACTAGCATAATAAATAGTGTGAAATACTTTATTCTTTCTTTGCCCCAAAACTGCCCCTACAGCGGTGTCGCTGGCATCACACATGATCTCAAAGGGGAGTGACCAATCAGGGGCCACGACAACAGGGGCACTAATTAATTTTTCTTTTAAACAATTAAAAGCTTTCAAACAATTGTCAGAAAAATCAAAAGAGGACTCTTTCATTAAAAGGTTGGTCATAGGTTTTGAAATTTTTGAAAAATCTTTAATGAACCTCCTATAGAAGCCAACATGTCCTAGGAAACTACGTACCCCTTTAACAGAATTTGGAGGGGGCAATTTAGATATTACCTCCACCTTTGCAGGGTCAACCTCAATGCCTTTATGTGTCCCAAAATAATGCAATCTTGCACCATAAACTGACACTTCTCCCAATTGAGAACTAAATTAGTGTCCCTACATCTCTGTAATACTAAGGCTAGGTTGTGCAAAAAAGATTCATAAGAGGATCCAAACACAGTAAAGTCATCCATAAATATTTCGATGCATTTTTCAATCATATCTGAGAAAATAGCCATCATGCATCTTTGGAAAGTGGCAGAGGCATTACATAAACCAAAAGGCATCCTTTTATATGCAAAAGTACCATATGGGCAAGTGAAAGTGGTTTTTTCTTGATCTTGTGAAGCCATTGGTATTTGCAAATAACCGGAATAACCATCTAAACAACAATAATATTCATGTCCTGCCACTCTCTCAAGCATTTGATCAATAAAGGGGAGGGGAAAATGATCTTTTCGGGTGGCATCATTTAATTTTCTAAAGTCAATGCACATACGCCACCCAATAGTTTTTCTAACAGCAATTAATTCATTTTTATCATTCTCCATTACAGTAGTACCTCCCTTTTTAGGAACACATTGTACAGGACTTACCCATTTACTATCAGATATAGGATAGATAATACCTGCATCAAGAAGCTTTATTACTTCATTTTTTTACAACCTCTTTCATGTTGGGATTGAGGCGGCGTTGTGGCAGTGCTCGAGGTTGGTAATCATCCTCCATGTAGATCCGATGGGTGCAAATTGAGGGATTGATGCCTTTTATATCATGAATTGACCATCCAAAAGCCTCTTTGTTGTCCCTTAATACCCTCAAAAGTTGTTCCTCCATAGTATCTGTCAAATCTGCAGAAATAATCACAGGTAAAGAGGAAGGGGGTTCAAGAAAGCATATTTCATATTTGCCGGAAGAGGCTTTAAATCAAGCTCAAGAGCCTCTTCGATTGATGGTTTAGGCTTTGCAGTCTTTCCCCATTCCAATTCCTCAAATCTATGGTTACTCCAATTCTTTTGGAAGTGGCGAGCCTGCAAAAACATTAAGAACTCTTCTTCCTCACCACCCTCTATCATGCCTAGTCCCTGCAAGGTTATTATTTTTTCAAGAGGATCTTGAATCCTAAAATCATCAAAAGCATCAGAAGTAATCATATCATTAACATCAATGGTTTGAATCATATTACATGAAGCGAATGAAGAAGGATTTTTCATTGAATTAAAAACTTGAAAGACAACTTCCTCGTCCCCTAATTTTAAAGTCAATTTCCCTTGATGGACATCAATTACACTTTTACCTGTAGCTAAGAAAGGGCGTCCCAAAATAATTGGAACTTCCTGATCCTCTTCCATATCTAAAACAATAAAATCAACAGGGAAAATAAACTTATCAACCTTAACTAAAACATCTTCTACCACCCCACGCGGGTGGGCAATGGATCTATCAGCTAGCTGCAAAGATATGTTAGTAGGTTGCGGTTCTTTTAAACCAAGTTTTCTAAAAACAGATAAAGGCGTTAAATTTATACTTGCTCCTAAATCACATAATGCCTTTTCAAAATAAGAGTTACCAATTGTACATGGGATAGTAAAACTACCAGGATCCTTAAGCTTAGGTGGTAACTTTTTCAAAACTATAGCAGAACATTCCTCATTAAGTTTAACTGTCTCAAAGCCTTCTAACTTCTTTTTGTTGGAAATAATATCTTTTAAAAATTTAGCATATTTAGGCATTTGAGCAATAGCTTCAGCAAAAGGAATGTTGATATGCAGTTTTCTGAACATTTCAAGAAATCTAGAAAATTGCTTATCATTATGCTCATTGTTAAGTCTATGAGGAAAAGGAACACTTACCTCTTCTTGCTCAACTTTCTCCTTTCCCTTGTTGTGATTTGTGGAAGTGCTCCCTTCGGTAGGAACTTCTTTCTTTTTCTCGGGAGCCTGCACATTTTGATTGTTTTCCAGATTTAGCTCTTTCCCGCTTCTAAGAGTGACAACCTTGCAATGCTCATTCTTCTCCTTTGGATTAGGCTCTGTTTGAGTTGGTAGTGAGCCTTGAGGCCTTTGAGATAACAAGTTAAGAATGCTTGAGATATGGCCCTCCAAGATTCCAAATTTTTCATTTGTTTGCTCCATAAACTTGGCCAATACATCACTGGTTTCCGGCTTTTTCTCCTCATGCATTTGCACATGCGGTGGCCTGTAGAAATTAGAGCTTTGTCCTTTGTGTTGTCCCCCCCAAGATAGATTCAGGTGATTTCTCCAATTCTGATTGTACGTGTTTGAATAAGGATCATTCTGGTTTCGATTGGAATTGTGAATATAATTAGCCTCTTCAGTCAAGGGAGATGATCGACCTTGTGCTTTTATCAATTCTTCAATGGTTTGGAGTCTTTCATCAGTTTTGTTCATGTAGGTGGATAATACCCCCATGCACGGATGCCCTACCTTTTCCATGTATTTGATTACAGAATCTTGCATGTCAGTCTTCATTTCACTTTTCTTTTGGCCAATAAAGTTGGCTTCTTTGGTTAGGTTGGCCCAATGGTTTCCCATGTTGTCATCAGTTGAAGGAGCCACGGAAGCAGGTTGAGCTTGTGCCTTCATCAATGTTTCAATCTGTTTTGAAATGGCATCTAACTTTATTTCAAAATTGGTTTCAGCGCTCACTTACATTCCAACAGGCTTCTTTAAGTGTCTGTCATTTGTAGCCCATTGAGCACTGTCAGCAGTTATCTCTGCAACTAGGTTGTACACTTCCTCTGGCTCTTTATTCAGCATAGAGCCTCCGCAAGCTGAATGAATAACTCCCCTATTCTGAGATGACAGTCCATTGTACAGAATTTCAAGTATCTGCCACTTCTCAAATCCATGGTGAGGGCAACTTCGACGCTTGTCTTGAAGTCTTTCCCAAGCTTCATGTAAGGATTCTTCTTCAAATTGAGAAAAGTTGGTGATTTCTACTCGAATCTTGGCAGCCTTTCCTGGAGGGAAGTATTTGTTTAAAAACTTTTGTGTCAATTGGTCCCATGTAGTGATTGACTCATTGGGCAAAGAATCCAGCCATGTAGTTGCTTTGTCGGCCAATGACCATGGAAACAGCCGCATTCGAATGGCTTCTGGCGTGACACCGTTGCACTTTATTGAGTCTGCCACTCTCATAAAGTTCTTCAAGTGAGCATTTGGGTCTTCAGATGGTGCACCTCTGAACATAGTAGAATTCTGAACCATTTGAATTAAACCCGGTTTGAGCTCAAAATTGGTGGCTTGCATAGGCGGGTTGACTATGCTGGTAGTAATATTTGTTGAGGGAGTGAAGTAGAACCCAAGCATTTTTCTCGGATTTTCTCCCATTGCTCTCCTCTTTGATTTGTTTTTGCGAGCCGTTCTTTCAACTTCTGGATCAAAAAGCAAAACAGGCTCCTGGGAGCGGGTGAGCATGCACAAGTAACAATAACACTAAAAATATTAAAAAATAAATCAAGTAAAATAAAGTAAAAACAAGAAAAATAGAAATCAAAGTCTAAAGTAATAAAAATCTTTTTCGTTTAATATTGCTGAACTATTCCCCGACAGCGGCGCCAAAAACTTGTTGCGCTAAAAAAACACACTTAGAGCAAGTGTACTCTATCGCAGAAGTAGTATAAAAGATTATCGTATCCACATGGATTAATTAACAAGTACCAAACTAATTGAAATTATTTATTATTTAGACGAAAAAGTAGTAAAATGGTTTCGGTAACTAAATAAAAAAGGTAATGATGAAGAAGGATAAAAAAAAAAAACACAGAGTTGTAAATCAATAGAGAGAGGTCTAGGGTCGCGGTTGCACTTGCAAGTTTCGATTCCTTTGTGTCTAGTTGTAATTAAAATCCTATTTTTATTCAATCACCAATCCCTTCACTAAAACTATTAATCCGTTTGGTCTTTCGTGATTAATATTCTTTTTCCTAAATTAACACTTTGTTTGATCATGCAAAGAGTTCAAATTCAAGAAAAGCATTAAGTGTGAAAAGGTTGAATGATTGGAAGACTAAAAATAAAGTTTGATCATGCAATAATTCTAGTCTCAATTGTCCTATAGGTCCACCAACTAACTGCAGTACGATCGCTGATCAATTAACTGATTGTTAACATGCAAAGGTTTGATAATTTTTCCTAATCATGTGATAAAATCAATAGAACAATTTGATTGGAATAAAAACAGAAATTATAATTAATAAACTAGAACATGACAAGGTATCTCAACACACAAGATTCACCTAAGACCCTAGAAACTATTTAGCTATCCATAATAAAAAATAACACTAAAATAGAGATAGAATTCATGAAATTAAGAGTAAGAAATAACCCTACAAGGAAGGAAAATTCTTGCTCCAAGACTTGAATCTTCAATTTCTATCCCCAAAACTCTTCTCTGTAGCTACTCCTGATCTTCAATTCTAAATTTTTCTTCTCTTTGTTGCATGTAGTGTATGTGAAGTGAGTGAAGTATATCCCATCCCTGTTGATTTGCAATGCTTTATATAGACCCCATGAATTCAATTTCACCGCCCCCAAAAGTGCTTCACCGTAAGGTTTTCTTCTTTCTATCACCATATTCCTTTTTCAATTAAACCCCAAATCCACTTTTTCTTTGCATGTAAGTCTTCAATTCTCAGCTGCTTGCTTTGTTTTCTTCATGATTGTGTACAGCCCATTTGTGTTTGGAAAAGGATAAATTCATTCCCTTAATCACTAAGGATTATCACCTCCCTTTGTTTCTCCTTGCCGTATAAAACAAAACAACTTTTTTCTCTTCTTCATTGTGCCGCCTCTGTTCCTTTTCTCTTCTCATGTGATGTAGTTTAGCTACCTTTTGGAAAGAGCCATCTTAATGTGCAGCCACTTGATGGTAGATGAAAAATTCCTTTTGTCTTCCTTTTGATTGATGATTCACGGCTCCTACCCTTTCAATTTCTCTTGGGCCTACACTAATTTATTGTTTTTTTAAACAGAGAGAAGCAAGCTCATAGTTATGTGAACGTTGGTGTGTAAAGAGATATTTTAATGCTTTCATATAGACATACAAGCACACATATATATTTATATATAAGCACATAGATTGAAATCTTATACAAATCGAATATTTTTAATATATTTTATTCTACTTTCTTATCTATATAAAATAAAGAAAAATAGATAAATATCTAATTAATAATAACATAAATTGTAATAAACTATACCTAAAATGTTGAAATAAAGCATATAATTAAGTGGTTTATCAACTCCCCCACACTTAACCTTTGCTTGTCCTCAAGCAAATATCTTAGCTCAAAAGATAACTATTCAAACACAAAATAGTGACAACCTTTATAAGAGACCCAAAATTACAAATAATACCATAAAATACACATGAAGTGTCAAAAAGCTTGCCCAATTTGAGAATGAATGCAAAAAGGATACTCACAAGGTTTTTAATAAATCAAACATTTGGGTTGAAAAGTTTTGATCATGCATGACTCAATTTAGATTGCATTGTACAGGACTCACATTTACAACTATCCTAGAATCAAAACATGAAAGTGAAACAAATCCTAAATGCAAACATCATTTCATTCATTCCAAGTCAATAGCAAAACTAAGTTTGAATCACGCCTAACACACAATCCTCACAATCACAAGTAAAAATTGAAATTTACACAATCCTCAGAACAGTGGGGAGGCCGTGAATTTGATGATGGTCGTGGGTACTATTATGATCAATCACGTCAGATGGTCAGGAGCTAATACCATTCGCGCCGGCCAGAAGCACCTTGCTATGGGAGGAGTGCAGCGGCTGTGGTTGCTGTGCAAAAACCGCACGTGCACATGGAGCTCAAAACCGATGTAGAGGTTGACTCGTCTTTGAAACGGTTTGTTACATTTTACGTTACAAATTTTCCTCCACAGGCTTCAACTTTTTTCTTGAGAAAGGGGTTTGATGTATGTGGCATGCTTGAAGATGTTTTTGTGGCCAATAATAGGAATAAGAATGGTGACGTTTATGGTTTTGTACGGTATGCCAAAGTTCGTGATGTTAATAAATTATTAAAAGCGGTAAACAGTGTGTCTTTTGGTCAATATTGTATTTGTGTTGTGCTTGCTAGGTCCGATAGGAAGACTTAGAGGGATGTTGTGAGGAAGGGAGAGGGTGTAGGTGGTGAGGTTGTGGGGAAGATGCGTGGGAAGGTTGGTGTCGAGGGAGTTGGGTGAAAGGGGTCAGAGGGAGAAAAAAGTAAGGATGGGGCTGAGATGAAAAAGGTGGGAGAGATGAAGGAGGGTGAATGGGGCGAGGTGAGGGTGCGTGGAAAGGAGAAGAGGGGAAGGGAGGGTGAGGGAGCCGTGGAAGGTGGGGAGAAGGGGTTAGATAGAATGAGTGCAGGTACGGACAAGATGACTGCAACAACCAAGCTCGTACGCAAGTATACTTCTTTTGAGGAGGATCGGTTATGGGCACTTAGAGGTTTGATTGGTACGGTGGTTGATGGGGCTTCAATTCCGCTTATTCAGAACCGAGTGGAGGATGCGGGTTTCAAGGACATTGACATTATTACGCTTGGTGCAAATAAGGTGTTTATTCATTCTTTATCATATGCGAATATTTCTGAAAGAGTGGGGGAAGCGAAATAGTTTTTTGATCTCTTATTCTCTAGTTTGGCTAGATGGGATCAAGCGGTGTTTCCTTTTCGGAAGGGAGCATGGGTATGGTTGTATGGGATTCCGCTACATGCGTGGAACGAAAACTTTTTTAAATTATGTGTTGTCGACTGTGGAAGTTTTTTAGGTTCAGATAAGTGTTCATTAAATAGAGAAAGGTTTGATTTTGTAAGAGTTTTGATATCTACGTCATCGTTGGAAGTTGTTAATGTTACTGATCAAATTATCGTGGATGGTGTGATGGTGGATATTAAAATTATTGAAGAATGGGGGTTTAGCTTGGGTGAAAATGCATTCTGCTTGAGGAGGACGGTAAGAGTGAATCTGATACCCCGGAGATGGCAGAGAACAATGATGATTTTGGAAATAATGTTGATTTGTTAACGGCTAAAATAGTAAAAGAAGTTGATGAAGATTTCTTATTTAATGCTGGAAATGGGAATGAGATGGAACATTTGATGACTACGGCGCCAAATGACGATTCTTTGAAGTTAGTTGGGAGTCCGGATAGTCCAAACAATGTTAAACATACATCTTCTTTTTCTAATTCTGACACTGCTAACAAAAACGGAACTTTCACAGCTTCACAGGTTCCACTCTCGGCTCAGGTTGATATTGCTGATGAATTGGAGATATCTGAAAGCACAAGGAATTTACAGGTAGTTTCTAAAGAAGGTGACAGCTTGGGGGCACTTTCGAAACGAATTGTGCGAGCGCCACCGAGTTCTGTTGAAGATGCTCATTCATTACAATAAGGTCCGTGGAGTGTTGAATGGTTACGAAATGTTCAACAAGGTGATATTGGCTTAATTTCTTCCAATAAGAAGCGTCTCAAGAAAGTCGTGAATGGTGGTGCAGGTAGTGATGTAGGAAACAAAATCACAGCTAGTAAAAAGAAAGCAGTGGGTGTGCTCTGTCAAGGTTACCAAGTACAGATAGAGCAGAGGTTATGAAAGTGTTGAAGGATTCTAAAGTAATGAAGGTTTTGAAGCAGAAAATTCGTAATCGACCTCGAAGAAGGGAGAGAGTTACAAAATCTTTAGAGGAGGTTCATCAAATTTCTTCTAATGATTCTTCATCTACGGTATTTGTGAATAATGATTGGATAAATTGGGTGGCGTTAAAAGGGGGTGAGGAGGCGAAGGCGGATGATATACATGATATAGGAAAAACTGTTGGTGTTTCTTTTAAAAGAACAACTCATAATAAGTTTGTTGTGTTGTCTCGATCTAAGAAAGTGGAAGGGGGACCAGTGTTGATGTCGGTGGTGCATGAGGGGGCCAAGGTGACTGGGGAAGTTTAAGGGTGACATTGTGGTGTTGGGGGTGGGAGTGGTGTGTGTGAGTAATGCGGTTGTTGTCATGGAATGTGAGGGGTCTCGGGGGGATGGAGAAGAGAAGGGAAGTTAGGAAGCTGGTGGGAGAAAAAAGATCGTTTATTTTATGTTTACAAGAAACAAAATTACCTGTGTGTGATGTATCTTTATGTAAATTTTTGTGGGGTGATTCGAGTCAGGCTTTCTCTTACCGTCCGTCCGTGGGGGCATCGGGGGGGATGCTAATCATTTGGGATTCAGTGGAAATGGAGGTTTGGTCAACAGTTAGCCAGGACCATATGCTACTAGTTCTTGGCAGATTTATACAGACTAATGAAGAATTTTATGTCATCAATATTTATTCTCCCTGCGACGGGTGAGCTAAACAAGAGTTATGGGCACTTTTGTTAGTGAGATTGCAGGCCTTAAGGGGTAAGAAGGTGTGTGTGTGTGGGGACTTCAACGTGGTTCGGTGTCCGGAGGAACGTAGGTCCCTAAGGGGGGGCGCAAATGTGAATGATTTCCAGCATTTTAGTATGTTTATTGAAGATAATGATTTGGTTGACTTACCGTTATGTGGTTGATGTTACACATGGTTTAAAGGGGATGGTACATCTATGAGTACGATTGATCGATATTTGCTTTCTGAAGATTGGTGTCTGCAATGGCCTAACTGTATTCAGGTGGCCCTTCTTCGGGGTCTTTCTGATCACTGTCCGCTCCAGCTATCAATCTATGAGGAAAATTGGGGACCGCGTCCGGCTAGAATGTTGAAATGCTGGCAAGATATGTCGGGTCACCAACAGTTTGTGAAAGATAAATGGAATTCCATTTAGATTGAGGGATGGGGTGGCTTTGTGCTCCGTGAGAAACTGAAAATGATAAAAGGTGCTTTAAAGGAGTGGCATTTGGCTCATGCAAAAAATATTCTGGGCAAGATTGACTCCTTAAAAAACCAGAAGGCGGATTTAGATGACAAGGGGAACGATGATAGGTTGTCTGCTGAAGAGTTACAAGAGCTGCGAGGGGTGACTCATGATATTCACTCTCTATCGCATGTAAATAATAGCATCATATGGCAACAATCTCGGCTTCACTAGTTGAAGGATGGAGATGCCAACTCTAGGTATTTCCATACGGTCCTGTCAAGTCGACCTAGACGCAATTCCATTGCAGCTCTTATGGTGAATGGTATTCTTGTGGAAGGGGTTCAGCCTATTCGGAATGCAGTGTTTACTCATTTCAAAGACCATTTTGCAGCACTGTATACTTATAAACCGGGGGTGGAAAATTTGCCTTTCAAAAATTTATCTAATGCGAAAAGTAGTGGTTTCATAAAACCGTTTTCAGCAATTGAAGTTAAAGAAGCGGTGTGGGGTTGTGATAGTTTCAAAAGTCCCGGTCCAGATGGGGTAAACTTTGGTTTCATCAAAGAGTTTTGGGAAGAGCTGAAGGATGATGTTATGCGATTCATTTCAGAGTTTCATCGGAATGGTAAATTCATGAAAGGTATCAACAATACTTTTATTGCCCTTATTCCAAAAATTGACAGTCCGCAACGTCTTAATGATTTTCGACCTATCTCTCTGGTTGGTTCTTTATACAAAGTTCTAGCTAAGGTTCTTGCAAATATACTGAAAGTGGTCATGGGAACAGTTATAGCAGATTCTCAGACAGCGTTTGTAAAAAACAAACAGATTCTTAATGGAATTTTGATTGCTAACGAGGTGGTAGATGAGGCTCGAAAGGTTAATAAGGAATTGATGCTTCAAAAGTTGACTTCGAAAAAGCATATGATTCAGTGGATTGGGGATACCTGGATGCAGTTATGAAAAAAATGGCGTTTCCGGTATTGTGGAGAAAATGAATAAAGGAATCTGTGACAACCGCTACAGCTTCTATTCTAGTAAATGGCAGCCCCACTAATCAGTTTCCTTTGCAACGGGGCTTGCGTCAAGGGGACCCTCTCTCTCCTTTTTTGTTTCTTCTAGCAGCCGAGGGGTTGAATGTTATGATGACTTCGATGGTGAGGAATAATTTGTTCACAGGGTATACTGTTGGTACATCAAATTCGGTTGTTGTGTCTCATTTGCAATTTGCAGATGACACACTGTTACTTGGTACAAAGATTTGGGCCAATGTGTGTGCCTTGCGTGTCATGAGTCGATAAATTAGTATTTTTAATATGTTATTTGAATTTATTCTATTTAGATTTGATTTAGTTTTATTTAAATATTATTTCCTTTCTGAGTTATTTTACTTCAATTGCAAATTATTATATTTCAGGAACAGATATTTGAAGATTTAGTCTTGGAGCAAAAGAAAGAGGATTAGGAGCTGATTCGGGATGAAAATACGAAATATAGGACAAAAATATGTCACCCCCAAAGTCAGAGACATGGCACGGCCCGTGCCACCCTTCAA
>Ga0315915_1009441_pt1 | contig 11086 bp, 11 predicted proteins | sample MpolbnodulesMG_FD_207738 | JGI IMG/M metagenome (GOLD analysis project Ga0315915, IMG submission 207738) | Medicago polymorpha root nodule microbial communities from Los Angeles, California, United States - branched nodules | ecosystem: Host-associated > Plants > Roots > Nodule | place: USA... | reverse complement strand
CAAGTCTGTTCTGATTCCTATTATATATCCTTTAGCTATATCAATAATTTTCTTGTTTCATATTTTTAAGAAATAGAATCTCTTTTGCAACAAGATTTGAGAGAAAAAAATATTTTGCTTTTAGAATGTAATTACTATGTATTGATGTTGTAGAATGTCTTGCACATAAATTCAATCATATTCATATCATACCATGTAAATATTTGTGCAGATATTATAAGAAAAAATGCATGATGAAATATAATTCGATGTATGTGAAAAAAAAATACACTTTCAAGTGTCAATACATTGTTATTAAACTGATAATAAAGCCTCAATTTCTTTCCTAACTTGGAACTTCCTGCTTTGCCATGGTTGGTTGCAGGTGGTTGTGGTGCTTGTGTAGTTTTAATATCAAAATATGATCCACTGCTCAACAGAGTCAAAGATTTTACACCAAGCTCTTGTCTCACACTACTTTGTAGCATACATGGATGTTCAATAACAAGAAGTGAAGGCATTGGAAATAGCAAACAAGGATTCCATCCAATTCATGAAAGATTTTCTGGATTCCATGCTTCTCAATGTGGCTTTTGTACTCTTGGAATGTGTGTTTCCCTCTTCGGTGCTCTTGTCAATGCCGAAAAGAACAATTCCCAGAGCCACCAGCTGGTTTCTCAAAAAACTCTATTTCCGAGGCTGAAAAATCTATTGCATGTAACCTTTGTCGCGAACTGGTTACCGATCGGTTGCTGATGCCAGCAAAAGTTTTGCAGTGGATGTTAACATGGAGGATCTCGGTGTGAACTCTTTCTGGAGAAAAGGAAGAAAGCAAGGACTCAAAGCTTAGTCGGTTGCCTCGATATGAAAACCGTCACAAGAATGTCAAATTTCCTATGAGAAACAAAGTTGATAGGAAGAAAGCAAGGACTCAAACATGATTTGTTCATAGCTTCTGAGAAACAAAGTTGGCACAAACCTACTAGTTTAAAAGAGCTTCAGAATTTGTTGGAGTTAAACAATACCAATCAAACCAAGATGAAAATTGTTGTTAATAATACTGGTATGGGATGTTACAAAGATAAGCAAGGCTATGAAAAGTACATTGATCTAAAGGGAGTTTCTGAGTACTCAAAGATCAGAAAGGATCAATCAGGGATTGAAATTGGAGCCGCAGTGACAATACCTAAAGCTATTGAAGCACTAAAGGAAGAAAGCAGAAGTGGTTTTATCTCAGATTTTGTAATGATACTTTCAAAGATTGCTGATCGCATAAGCAAAGTTGCCTCGGGGTTTATTCAGAACACGGCCAATGTAGGTGAAAATTTGGTGATGGCGCAAAAGAGTAAGTTTCTTCGGATATTGCTACCATACTTCTTGTTGTGGATTCAACAGTTCACATAATGACTAATGAAAAATTTGAATTGCTTGCACTAGAAGAATTTTTGGAGAGGCCACCAGTATGTTTTGGAAGTGTGCTTTTAAGCATCAAGATTCCTAGCATGGAACTCAATAAAAGTGAATCTTTGAATCCATGAAATAGATTCGTCTTTGAAACTTACCGAGCTTCTCCTCGACCACTTGGAAATGCGCTTCCATACTTAAATGCTGCTTTTCTTGTCCAGGTGTTACCATGCAAGGATACTGATGGAACCATGATATATACTTGTAGGTTGTCCTTTGGTGGTCTACGGAATAAGCATGCAATCAAAGTTAAACATGTTGAGGAGTTTTAAGCAGGAAAGTTGTTAAGTTTTAGTAACCTATATGACACTGTCAAGGGAGATTTTCACCACTATCATAGGAAAGTTGGATCTTATTAGCAAAAGCAATAGCAATCCAATCAGGCTGAGCAGCACACCACTGAAGCTGATTAATTTCACAACCAGCAGAATACATAGTCATTGGATCAATCCCATTCGGACCAGCCACAGCCAGCAACTCCCAAATAAGAGCCTGTGCATCATCCCCACCCGAACGAATATGCTTTGAACTTCTTGGAGCCCAAGAAATCGCATTGACATTAGCGTGATGTCTCTCCAATTCCGCCACAGGCGTAGTTGGTGATCTAATATCCAAAATCAAAACTTTATTACTATCCATCAAAATCGTCGCCATATACCTCAAATCCTTGTTCTTCCAATCTAAACGAAGCAAAGGGGTATCAGGCTGTGGACTTTCACAGATAATAGTAGAATGCTCTTTATCCCTTAAATCAAAAATCCTAACAGACCCATCAGCAGAAACCAAAGCAAAAACCCTTGATTCTCCCCAAGCAATATCATAAACCTCTTTATCATATGAAATAAGCCGAGTTTAAACAACACCTCTTTCAATGTCCCATATAGTACAAGTAGTGTCAATGCTTAAAGTTCCAATTTGTTTCAGCTCAATTTTGTTCCAGTTGAATGAGGTTAACGGAGCGCAAAACCCTCTGGTTTTGCTATTGTTGAAAAGGGAAAGAGCTTCAACGGAATTTTCATGAACTTCCCAAAGACGGAAATAGTCACCGGAGGTAACGAGGAGGTTTTCTGGAGAGTAGAATATGTAGCGGGATGGAACATGAGTTTGGTGGGTGGGTAAGGGTGATCAAAGGAGAGTGAAGGTTGAGGTTTGATTAAAAGGGTGGCGGGGTTGAAATTGAGAATATCGATGTGGTTTGTGTATTCTTCGACGAAACTACCAACGACGATGTGATGTTGTGGGGAATTGGTGTTGGGAGAGAAGGACATGGCGTAGAATGGGTAATGGGAATCGTAGGTTACGGAGTATCGGATCGGGGATGGGATTCTTGTGTTGAATTTTCCGTTTTTTATGGATGGTGGAAGAAGGGGAAGTGGTTGAAGAAGATGATGAAGAGAAAGGGAAAAGTTGGGTGGGAAGTGAAAATGAGAAGATGGAGTGAATGAAGGACACGAGCCTTAAATTCTAAACTTCCTTAATCTTCACTTGACATTCTTCATTCCCTTAAGTCCCAAACATAGGGGTTGTAGACTTAGCGCCTGCGGGTGTGGTATGCCAAAATTGACGAGATAGGTACCTCCACATTCTCAATTCTAAACTTACCAATTTGTGTGAAGACAAATTAGATCATCTCATTCACTTTTCTCTCATTTCCTCTCCTAACTATCTATCTCTCTCTTAAACTCACTCTCGCTCTTGATTATATTTTTTATTTTTTAATGAAGAGAAAGAGTGTCTTTAAGAGAGAGATAGAGAGTTAAGAGAGAAGTGAAGGAGGGGATCTATGGAAAATACTTGATGTATAGGACTTTTTTTGATCTTGTTTATAAGAGACATACGAGTCAACAAAAGTTTATGTACGGGACATCCACTTTTGTTGACTCGTATGTCTCTTATAAAAAGATCATAATATAGTTGTGAATATACAAGATCGCAGCTTTATTACAGTCCATCAAAATAGCTGCCATATACCTCAAACCGTTGTATTTAAAGCATTGTTCTTAGTTGATTAATTAATTGAGCTATTCACTCGATTTAACCGTCTTCCTTTTTACTGAATTTAAGCTAGTTTTGGGATGTTACATTACTCGCCCCTTTTAAGAATTTTACCTTAAAAATTGTCTATTCTTAATTTTCCCTGTGTTCATTAATCTTGTTCAAATTTTATGAATTACACTTATGTTATTCCTAGGTGAGCCTATTATTAAATCATCTACCCATAACAAGCTTCTTTATTCTTGTTCGCTAATTTGGGTATGGCTATCATTTATAGGCATCTTTTACGATGTTATGGGACAAAAAAACATTGTGCTGTCATCTGTTTTAGCCTTATGTTTCAGTTCCATTATCCATTTTTATCCTTTGGCTAGTCTTAGGTACTTCTCTCTACATCTTGCACACTCATTCTTCCAGTATAGTATTCCCAACCCTCTACTGTCTGCCTAAACTCCTTGGGCCCTGTTTGGATAAATAGTTTATTTCTAGATTACAGCATAAGCACTTGACATGAAAAGCGCTAATGTATAAGCTATTTCTATAGCAAAAAATAAAATAAAGTTAACTTATTTTCGTATAAGATGTTATTCATAAGCTATCTTGGAGAACTTGCAAAAATAAGTTGAAAAGAGCTTATGAACAATGTCTTAGTTTTTTCGTATGTTCTCCCAAACAGTCTCACAAAATTTATGCCAGTGGATAAGCTCAAATAAGCCAATCCAAATAGACCAAAACTTAGCAAACACTAATTTATGTCGTTATCATACACTTGTAAGCCAAGAAGAAACTCCAATATATGTAACCTCAAGACAAATAGAATTGCCACAATACAGGGTTAAAAGTAAGACTACAAGAACTGTCAATCATCAAATACTTAAATTTGGACACATAAATATGACCACTCTAGCAGTACACATGCAAATTTAGTATTCCAAGAAATGATTTTCATTAATAACTACTCAGTACTCACAAGTTTCACTGTATTCTAATAGGGAGTGACTATTACACATATATGTCGATATAACGAGGCGACTTATTTATAATTGATAATCTAGTATATGCAACATCATTTGCAGCTTACACTACAAAGAAAATAAGTTCACTGGAGCATATAGTTCATACATTAGGTACATGCTCAAACTTTGAAAATCCTAGATTATGTGAAGTCATCACTATACCATCAACAACATACTTCATATGAAGCACTTCCCCTTTAGATATTGAGGGCCCGTTTGGATTGGTGAATTTGAACTTATCTACCGGTTGTGCAACTATTTGAGGGAACTTATTTGTTTTCAGCTTATTTTCATAAGTTTTCCAAGATAGCTTAATAAAACAGCTTATACTAAGAAAAAAACACATCAAGGTTGAATAGAATCAACACTAACCCATTTCCAATAATGTTTTTTAACAGAAACAGCCTGGTGAGCAAGTTGTTTGTGGTCAGAATCGGCGTACTCGTCCACCTCAGAAGAGCAAAAATCACCCTCCGGCAAACCCTCAACCGTAGCATAAAAAGTGTGGAAAACGTAGAAACCGGGTAAACCAGGATAAGTCTCCGAATTCCGCTGCTCCACCCTCATTTCATACGAATTGCGATCAATCGTCACCATGTCACAAACATCCCTTCTCGCGTCGATTACGGAGCCAAGCTCTTCCTTAATTCCCCTGAGGGCAGTGGATTCAGGATCTTCGTTTGACTTCATCTTCTCCGTTAAGGGCCGATTCCGCTCCGTCACGTTACCGTTGGACGATTCCTGATGCGACTCCACAAGGAACTTTCCGTCTTTTCCGGTAATTTGAACCATAACGACATGAACGGTTCGAACCGGAGGGTTAGAATCGTTGAGTGACGTTTCTCCCTCGGAAAGCTCGAGCCAGAGATTGTGAACGTTCTTGGTTCCAGGCTTAACGCCCCACGTGGCGAAGGAGTCTGAGGGTAAACGAGGTTTGAGCCACTCGGAGAGAGACTGTGGGGATGCGAAATTGTGGCGGTGGTTATATTTGTTGGGGTTCGATGCTGCTGTTTGGGACATGGCGGGAACTTGGTTGTTGTTGTGGTGCCAGTGAAAGGAAGCAATTGCTGTTAGCGCTTAAGCTCGGTTTCATTAAACACCTCATTTTGCCTAAGTACTTATAATCAAAAGGGAGGGTTACTACTATTGTCAAAATTAAATTAAATAAAATTGTTTTGTTTAATTTACAATGTTATCAATAAATAATTTAGTCTTACACATATAACACCATAAGTGAATGGATGGTTAGTGGTTTTTAGTTACTTTGATCATTCACTTCTTTATTTTGTGTCTTATAAATAAGACTCATATTGTAGTGTATAGATACAACTGTGAAGAGAATAATACACAAAGTTTTCATCTTCTTCATCTTTTCTCCAAATCTTCGGCAGTTCATTTCGATGGCAATATCTATGGTATTCTGATCTACTTTCACTCCTCAATGATAAATATCGTCTTGAGTTCGATTTGGTCTCATAAAATTCTAAGTTTTTAAATTCAATTTCAGTTTCTTGATTCAACAATTGTTCCGAGTATGAAATTCACGTTGAATCATCAGTTTGCAATTACTTCCACTATTTTTCACTTATTACACTTGATTTGGTCAAATTTTCACTAATTCACATATTGCAATTAGTCCCTCTTGGTCAAATTTCTTGCTCGAGATTGTTGTTATAATTTTTTATATGGTTATGATCTCAATTTCAGTTTTAGATCTCATTCCTTGTTTCAATGTGATTTTGTGTTCTCCAAACTTGAAAATCCATTTCTATTCAGTAATTTGTTTCTTCGACGTGTCTAGAGGAGATCGTCATGGTGACTAAGAATCTTACCTGCTATTGATTGTTTCTGGTTGGAAATTTCAAGATCATCGAGAGTTTTGGTTTTGCTAGAGATTTATATGGTCAGTCTCGGTGCCGATTTTGCAATCTCCTTCGTTGGATGTGGTCAACAACAGTTATCACCACCACCAGTTCCCTTCTTGTGATGTAAGGTTTGGCACATAATTTTTTTTTAGAGATTCATATATCGTTGAAGGTTAGGCTGTTTGTCTTGAAAGTTTGATGGTGTGTTTCGATTCTTGAGGGCTTGCTTGAGTTTTCAATTGAAATTGTGTTTGAAAGAAGAATGGTTTCCAATTAATTGACGTTCTCATGAAACTGTTGTTTGCAAGATTGTGGTTTAGGGTGCTCAATAATTTTGAGGAGCTCTGCCCTATATCAAAACCTTAGCAGGATCAATTAAATATTCCAGAACATAACATATAAGCAAATCATTAGGCTTTTATCCATCCTTGACGTCGATGAAACAAAGATTAGCAATCATTCTTTAAATATGCAAGCATTCTTCAATATATATTTCTATAAAGGAAACATTATTCTTCAGTAACACAAGGGGAGGTGGCAAAAGCAAAGTATTTAAGAACTTCCTGACCAATACCAGGATGTCTGCCGAAAAGGATCGAATGTTTATAAGGCGATTATGAATATGTTTATAAGTTTGCTTCTAAAATGTAAAAGAATTAAGCCGGCCAACTTATACCCCTATAAACCATATATCAAATCCTAAAATTGATCGCAGAAAACTTTAACTGAATTCAAGCCATGAGATTCGCAAAAAAAATATACACAGCTCAAACATCAATATAGTAAACCAATTCAACATGGGTGGTATAGTGTAGGTATATGGCTACTTAAACTGCCAAAAATTGAGTATAACTTCTGATGGGAAGTTTCATGGTTATGTGACTTACTCATGTAAACCACTCAATTCGCAGACAAGTCAAAGTGAAATGTTGAAAACCATAGCAAGTATATAGTGTTGAAAACCATAGCAAGTAGTACAAAGACTACCAAAACATCAAACCTGAAAATCAATGCTGAAGAAAGAGGAAGAAAGCATAAGGTGGGAAGTGATATAAAAAGTACAAGGCAGGGAAAATAAGTGATGTGATACCTTTAAGGAGCAGTTGTTCAGGAGGGTAACAAATTAAATAATCAGGAAGTTGTCAATAAAGTTGATCCAGACAGAAGCATGAGTTATTTTTCAAAAATAACAAAATATCAAAACCACTAAACTTTTTTTTTCATTTGAAATACAGAACAGCACACTGAAAAGCAAATACCAAAGGGACCTCAACAAATTGGAAATTTTTAATGAAGAAAAGAGTTTTTGGGAAGAGCTTCAAAGTTAACATGCAACTGTTGTAGCAGGTTTTTAATTTAAACCAACAAGTACGAAATTATAGTAGTCTAGTCTAGGAATGTCATGTTTTTATACTTCAGAACAAAGATTAATAATAATGATGATAGACAATGCTTATTTGAGTGACAACAACAACCAAGCTTTTTGCCGCAAGATTAAATTGGGTAACTGGTACAATCAATGCTAAAAAGGCCTGTCATCACCCTTTATCTCTAAATCTCTCATAATGTTTAGCCTGTAGTTTTCCTTGGCGGGTTGGCCTTCTTTCGACTCTAACTACTGAAGTCTGAACTATTCTCCATTTATTTAAACTTCTTTAGCTCTACAGAACTTCTCCACACATACTCAAATCACCTAAAACAATAGTTTACCATGATTTTTATACGAGGCTACCACAATTTCTTCTTATTTTTAATCTTATATAGTCTTCTATAACCACTCCCGCACCATAATATTCTCATTTCTGCAGTACCAATTACACTTTTTAAATCTTTACCAGTATTCAATCATATATGAAATTGCAGCTCTGATAACAGGGGAGTAAAATTTTCTTTAAGCTTAATTGTTACTGAACTTCTTTAACTAAATCTACGTATATGGCAAGGATGAACCCAAACCACATCAGACTATAGAAAATTTTACAAATAAGCATTCATTAGATTGCAACAACTCTGGCATATAAATCATCTTTCTCAAAAGCTAATGAGGTGTCAAAGTGGATGATCGAACTACTAATGAGACAAACATACAAGGAGGGTGTTCAATGACAGCAGAAAAAGAATAAACTTTGAAATTTAAAAAGGAACGTCTACCTAGATGTCAGTGTTGTCAATCGCGAATTGTGGAAAATAGCGTTTCGTTGATATTCTGATATGCTACCGCGCTATAGCGCCACAATAGCAGCTATCAAGACTTTGCAAAACAATAGCGATTTGTTCAAATTCCGCTATCCGCTATTTGACATTACTGCTAGATGTGCAGTAATTAAACTATTCAATTGGTCAATTCCATCTTCAATTGAACAAGCAAATGTAACATCAATTTCTGCTATAAATAAGACATGAAACTAAAATAGTTCTCCCCACCCAACAATTACAGTACCCAACTAAAATACTTTATGATCACCAAAAGAATCCATGCGATGGCATACCTCTATAATTTAATAGATGATCAAGTTAAACTAAACTACTCATTAGTCACAACTTACAATAACAACAACAACACAATGAGTAATTGGTTTTCCAGAACTGCAAGTAAATTATTCCCTCACCTGAAATTCAAACTCAAACCCTCAAAAGCTGCATTTTATTAGCGAAAGCAATAGCAATCCAATCCGGCTGAGCAGCAGACCACTGAAGCTGATTAATTTCACAACCAGCAGAATACATAGTCATCGGATCAATCCCATTTGGACCAGCCACAGCCGGCAACTCCCAAATAAGAGCCTGTGCATCATCCCCACCCGAACAAATATGCTTTGAACTTCTTGGAGCCCAAGCAATAGCATTGACACCTGCGCGATGTCTCTCCAATTCCGCCACCGGTGTAGTTGGTGATCTAATATCCAAAATCACAACTTTATTACTATCCATCAAAATCGTCGCCATGTACCTCAAATCCTTCTTGTTCCAAGCCAAACGAAGCAAAGGGGTATCCGGTTGTGGACTCTCGTAGATAATTGTCGAATGTTCTTTATCCCTTAAATCAAAAATCCTAACAGACCCATCAGCTGAAACCGAAGCAAAAACCCTTGATTCCCCCCAAGCAATATCATAAACCTCTTTATCATGCGCAATTAACTGTGTTTCAACAACACCTCTTTCAATGTCCCAGATAGTACAAGTAGTGTCAATACTTGAAGTTCCAATTCGTTTCGGCTCAATTTCATTCCAATCAAAGGATGTTAAGGGAGCACAAAACTCACTGGTTTTGCTGTTGTTGAAAAGAGAAAGAGCTTCAACGGAATTTTCGCGAACTTCCCAGAGACGGAGATAGTCACCGGAGGTAGCAAGGAGGTCGGAGGAGGTTTTCTGGAGAGAAGAATGTGTGGCGGGGTGGAACATGAGTTTGGTGGGTGGGTATGGATGATCGAATGAGAGTGAAGGTTGAGGTTTGAGTGAGAGGGTATCAGGGTTGAAATTGAGGATATCGATGCGGTTGGTGTATTCTTCGATGAAGCTTCCAACGGCGATGCGTTGTTGTGGGGAATTGGTGTTGGGAGAGATGGACATAGCGTAGAGTGGGTAAGGGGAATCGTAGGTAACGGAGTTGTTATCGGATCGGAGATGGGATTCTTGTGTTGAATTGTCCATTTTTGGTGGATGCTGGAAGAAGGGGAAAAGTTAGGTGGGAAATGAAAATGAGAAGATGGGGTGAAGGAAGGGCACGAGCCTTAAAATCTCAACTGCCTTATTCTTCTTCATTCCTACTAGTACTAGCATATGGTGTGCGCCAAAATTGACGAGAAGGTGCCTCCACGTCCCCAATTCTAAACTCACCAAGAGCATGTCCAATTGATGTACATTACTAGTATTCCACCCGTGCGTAGCAACAAAAAAAAAGAGCAATATTATAATGTTTGAGAGTGAGAGTGAATTGAAATTATAATTAGTAACAATAGTTTCGGTGAATTCAAATTTTAAAATAATATAGAGAAGGAGAAGTTGAGAGGATAGGGAAAAGTATTATTATTAGCTGAGGTATATAAAAATGTTACAAATCAACTCTATTTATAGGGAAATAGAGTAGCTTATGGACTAAGCACAATAATCTTGCAGTATGGCTCATTAACTCATTTGTTATATGGACATCCACTTATAATATTCATAACACTCCCCTTTGGATGTTCATCGAAGATATGACTCATTAAAACCTTACTAGAGAAAAACCCAATAAAAAAAAAATACGTAGTGAAGGAAAAAGAGTACAGTATCCCTTTTGTGTGTGATAATCTGCCTCGTTAAAAACCTCACCAAGAAAACTCAGTGGAATAAAATCATGATTAAGGAAAAAAGAGTGCATAACACATTTATGTCTCCCCCTCATAAAGACAATCATACATGAGACGAAGAAAGTCAAATAATATTTTATACTAGTTGCTCAAAATCTTCACATGGAAATGATTCACAAAAATGATATCTACATGCTCTTCTCCAAATTAGAGTGCTTGAGAAGTTTCTTCGTACTCATTTGTTGCAAGAGCCCCTTTAAGAAATCCACAAGTTTCTTGTATTTGTAAAATCGTCATCCTTAATAAAAGAGCATTTTTCACTTTCTTGATTATGTTGTTTCTTTAAGATACAAAACATATGTTTGACTTTGTTCCGATATATGTATTTACTAATATTGACAAAAACAAAATACCACATTACATATAATTAATAAAATACATTAATTTTACGTTGAATTAAAATAAATAAATAAATAAA
>Ga0315915_1009436_pt1 | contig 11090 bp, 5 predicted proteins | sample MpolbnodulesMG_FD_207738 | JGI IMG/M metagenome (GOLD analysis project Ga0315915, IMG submission 207738) | Medicago polymorpha root nodule microbial communities from Los Angeles, California, United States - branched nodules | ecosystem: Host-associated > Plants > Roots > Nodule | place: USA... | reverse complement strand
TTGCCACTTGGCTTTTCATTTTAAAACATTTTTCAAAACTAATAAAAAACACAAAACAAATCAAACGTCAATTTTTACCCCGAACTACGAGGTTTTGATCCCTCACGGGTACGTAGGCAAAGGACCTAGTCCTTCCAAATCAATAAAATTGTAGATAAGTAGGTCTCTTTTCTTTATCACTTTAAAGTCATCTTTTTCAAAAAGCAAGCAAGTTTTATAGCACAAAACGTTAAATAAAACCAAGAGGTTCCTGTAGAGTACTACGGACATAAAGGGTGCTAACACCTTCCCTTTATGTAACTAACCCCCGAACCCTAAATCTTTTCAAAGGGGTGTTTTGAACTTTTTTCCCCTTTTCTCTTAAAATTAAATGTTCAATCGTGAAATAAGATAGTGAGTCAAACGCTAATCAAATAGCCTTGATCTCCGAAAAATGACGCGACACATGCCATTTGTCTTCATACGGCTATCTTACAGATAGTAGCCAATATATTTCTTTCATCTTAGCTTCATACGGCTATCATACGGGTAATAGGTAATCTATGTCATTTGTCTTCATACGGCTATCTTACAGATAACAGACAATGTCTTTCTTTCATCTTACCTTCATATGGCTATCATACGGGTTGTAGGTAATCTAGGTCATTTGTCTTCATATGGCTATCTTACAGATAGTAGACAATGTCCATTTCATTTGTCTTCATACAACTATCATACGGGTAGTAGACAATGTCCTTTCATCTTACCTTCATACGGCTATCATACGGGTGTTAGGTAATCTATGTCATTTGTCTTCATACGGCTATCTTAGAGATTGTAGACAATGTCCCTTTCATTTGTCTTCATACGACTATCATACGGGTAGTAGACAATGTCCCTTTCATCTTACCTCTGTACGACTATCATATGGGTAATAGGTAATCCATGTCATTTGTCTTCATACGACTATCTTACAAATAGTAGACAATGTTCTTTTCAATCTTACCTTCATACAACTATCAATCCCGATAGTAGGTAATACATGTTTATTGTCTTCATACAACTATCAATACGACAGTAGACAACCATTTTCCCCAGTAAAACTACATCACCCCCAAGCGGAGTCGGATCCCTTTCTTCAATGAATCTGGGTAACTATTGTTTTTCTTTCTCAGTCAAATCATCATTGCCGTCGTGCATTCATACCTGCATCACGGGCATTTCATAGCATCTTAGGTCAAAAAATGGGGGCCTGTCAAATCAAAGATTTCATCTTTAAATCTCCGGAGGAAGAAACTTAAATAGGGGCATCTGTCATACCCCAATTTTTAATCTAAGATCCTACATTCATATACCCTGTGATTCGGAACATTCTTTGACTTTTCAAAGAAAATTTCGGCACAGAGGTATTTTAAAATACCTCATTTTTGTTCCAATTTCGGGCCAGTTTCTTACTTTATTTTTTTTTATTATTAATCCTTCATTTATTTTATTTTTATTTCTTTAGTTTTTATTTTTATTTTTTCTTTTTATTATTTTCATTTTTATTTTTAGTTTATTTTTCGTTTTTATTTATTTTCAGTTTTTTTTAATATGTCCAAATAGTCCCAAAAAATCTGTCCAAGGTCCAATCTTTCCCACGCCACAATTACAGGCATAATGAAATACCAAAGTCTGCTCTTCCTTTCCAAAACAGTCACAACGCGCTTCAAAGCCATCGATACCAATTAAATCTCAATTCAAGTCCCTTGATTCGGAATTCCATTTTCAGAAAATGTGAAAACCTTAAAAGGACAAGAAAAACCTGCAATCAAAAACAGCAAGAAAAATACAAAAAGCCAAAGATTAGGATCGAAATTCCCAAACCCAAACATCTTTTCCAGAAACCAATTCACTCTCGTAACTAAAATCGTACAACAACACCAATCAAAACCAACACACAACTCTTTCGAACCAACACAACCACATATCACAGTTCCATCGAAACCTTAACATCACCAATCAAACACAACCATAAACCTCATAGAAAGACATCAAAACCAAACAAACACGCACGTCCAAAATACAAACCATACACAAATCAACCTCATCTCAAACCATTACAACAACCATAAACCCACAGAAGCCAGCCATACCAAAATCAAATTAACCACAAAGTCCAAACACCAAGATCCGAAACCAAAAGGTATTTGTTTTAGATCAAGGGTTTCTTTTCATTTTTTTGAGTTTTAGGTTGTTTAAAAAACGAAAAGGAAAGGAGGAAGAAAAAGAAATCGGAAAAAAAAGAAGAAAAATAAGAAAAAAGGCGTTTTCTTGTGGTGGCGCCGCCACCTAGGGTGGTCGGCCGCCGCGCCGGAAGCCAAAATGCCACTGGAACTCCGCCGGAAAGAAGAGATAAGGCAGAAATAAGAGAAAAGGAAAAGTTATGAGAGAGAAGGGGAAAAGAGAAAATGAGAGAATTGTGAAGGGATGAGATATTTATATCTCTCCCAAATGCAGTGTACGCATGCACCCTCGCGTCTTAAACCCCTTGATTTCAATCAGATGGCCATTGTTGCTTCCCCTCATAATCAAATCATGACCATGTATCAGATCAATGGTCCTGATTAACTCCCTGTGGCCCAAACGTATCTGGGCCTGCTATCAGCCCAATCTGACTCTTCTTTTAATTCCTGCACCCCCCTGTTTACTACCTGCACCCCCATTCCTGCATTTCATTTTCTATTTCTCTTTTCATGCATTTTTATTTTATCTTGAACTTTTATTTTATTGCTTATTATCATCATATGCATTTTAATTATTGTCATTTATTTTCCAGCAACTACAATGTATTTAGGTCCAATGTAAATATAAATGAGAAGAATCATGATGTGTCTTTTTTATTTATTTATTTATTTATTCTGCTTTATGTATTAAAAAATGGAAAAAAAAAGATTAGATTAAAGGATTTCGTGGTGATCCAACGTCATTACGAAATTCTCGCGCTTTTTTTTTATTGTCGGGTTTTTTTTATTTTTAGGTTTTAATCAATTAAAAAGAATACAAACATTCAAATAACCAAAATTCACAAAAAAATCATTTTCCAAATAAACCTTGATTTTCGATCAAGTGACTTTCCATTTATTTTCTTAAACAAAAATTTCAATCTATCTTAATTATATTTTGAGTCATTTTCTTTTAACATAAAAAACACAAACCAATGTTATTTTTGCCACTTTGGCTTTTTACTTTTTTCAAAACTAATAAAAACACAAATTAAACCAATTGGTATTTTTACCCCGAACTACGAGGTTTTGATCCCTCACGGGTACATAGGCAAAGGACCTTGTCCTTCCAAATCAAAAAAATGTAAAAAAAAACAATTTTCCTTTTTCTTTTAATCACCACTTTAATTCTTTCTTTAAAAAAGCAAGCAAGTTATAGCCAAAAAGTAAATAAAATCAAGAGGTTTCCGTAGAATAGTACGGACGTTAAGGGTGCTAATACCTTCCCTAAACGTAACTAACCCATGAACCCTAAATCTTATAAAATGTGGTTTATTTTGAACTTTTTTCCCTTTCTTTTGAAAAATTATAAGTTCAATGGTAAATAGAAATTAGTGAGTCAACGCTAACCCAATAGCTTGATATCCAAAAATCACCGCGACAGTGTTGATGTCATGTGTTATGGTGTATGAATATATGCATTGTTGAGTCATATGTTCATGCATACCTTGTCAAGTGCAAGTGATGATGTTTAGTGTTGATAAGTGTTGATGGGATCAATTGGTAATTGACCTCTGACATCCAAAATGGTACCACATGCATATAGAGCCGTGTCTAGAACATTGCACGCATATGGATTGAGGTGAGAGTCATGTATTCAATTATGTGATTATATGTGATGATGTGTACATGGTTGTGTGAATACTTGATGTTCGTTGTGCACTTGTGATGATGATGTTGAATTGTGAATATGTGAATTGACTTGATGATAATGTGATGATGTAAAGACTTGATATATCTTGAATTTATAGTTTGAGAATTCATATGCCTATTTACATAAGAATGTTATTTTAGATATTGAATTGTTGAGTATATGATAATTTTTACTTTGAATTTATCCTTATGGTTCTGATTTTCTATGTTGAGTATTTCTCATCCTTTTGCGGGTTTATGCCTATGTCATTCTATTGTATGGATTGAGGACACGTGATCGTCGTAAGTACTCGGAGATAGCTTGACGCTTCCCCTCTTTGTGCTTGCTTTTGGAGTCTAGTTGTAGACTCTGATTTAGAACTTTGTCAGGATTTTGTTTATTGTATTTTGTTTGATTATTTTGAGAAAACAAGATCTGTATGATGACATACCTTGAGATGTTAGTGTTATGTTGTTTTATTTTATAAATCCGATGCGACTGTTTTCTGAACTTTGATAATGAATTATGCAGGTTTTGGACTATTGCAGGCGTAGCACCTTGAACCTTGTATATAATGGTTGATTTATTATTAAATAATGCATCTTGGGTTTGAGGGTGTTATAATATTGATGAGTCAATAATGAGTCATTAATTAGTGTTTTTTATATAATATTTAAGTCTATTTTATTTAGATTTAATATGTTTTTATTTCCTTCTAGAACTATTTTACTTCAATTGCAAGTTATTATATTTCAGGAACGAATATTCAAAAGATTTAGTCTTGGAGCAAAAGAAAGGGAAATTGGAGCTGATTCGTGCCAAAAATATGAAGATCTCATACAAAAATATATTGTGCAAAGAATTAGAAGATCTTGTACCGAAATATAGCATAGGCACGCCCCATATTGCCCTTTTGCTTCTTCGACAAGCTGCCTATTTTAGTATTTCTGACCTAGAGCCCATGGTTTCTTGTGCAACACTTTAGTGATTTAATTATTGGGGCTCAAGTCAATGTTAGACTATAAATAGAGCAGCCATCTAGTTTGTAAAATCATCTTTTGTTCTTGGAATTCAATAGTGACAACTGTCTTTCTTAATAAAAGTTCTTCTTTTACTTTCTTGTTATTTTATTTATGTTCTTCTTCTTCTCTTCTATGTCTACGATGAACATGAGTGAGTATACTCTTCTTGTCTTGGGATTGTTGGATGAGTCTAATGACCTAATCCTAATCAAACCAAGCCTCGAATCCTAATTTTATATAAATCTACATTGTAATCTAATTTCACCGTTTATATAATGAATTAACAAATACCAAACTCATAAAGCGACAACGGAGGGTTAATATTTGTTAATTCATCATCACAAATGTCAACTCATAAAGCGACATCGGAGGGTTGATATTGGAACAAGTGAAATTAGACAAGGATTGCGAAACATGAGAATAGTCTAGCAAACCTTGAGACAAATAAAGTTTCGTTCTTCACGGATTCTAATAGCAATCAACCATGAGAATAGACGTGGTTGCTAGAGGAACACACTCAATGATTTCGAGAGAAACTTTGATACGCTAAAGAGAAACTTGTCCTTAGAAAATAGGTCCAATATAAAGTTTAGGTTTAGGCGTGGTTGTTAGAGGAACACACTCAATGTTGATAACGTGTTATAAAACTATTATAATAAGAATAAAAAAAACAAGATTAAAGAGAAGAAGAGAGAATAGAGAGAGAAAATATAGAATTATATTATTCTCTTGTGTGTCAGAGAACGTGTTACATGTGAGCTCTATTTACATAGATATACAATAACTTAGAGAACAAGCTCAATAGTCTCGTAGTATGACCCATTAACTCATTTGCTTTATGAACATCCACTTATAATATTCTCTTAACAAATATATTATAATCAGTGATTTTGACTAAAAACTTATTTGGAAGAACCGAAGGATTTAGAGAAGTATAGTATCATATGATTAGATTACGATATTGTGAATGTATCAATTCATTTGTATCGGTTAGATGAATGTCCAAGGGCAGATTGTGGACTCGGAAACTGCTTGTTTTCTTGATAGAGCGTCTCACGCAAATGATACCCATAAAACAATCAAGACAAATATATTACTGATCAATAAAAATTATATATAAATGTTGTGAAATTAGCTCAGTTTTTTTTTCTTCAAGTAGTCTAGTTGCTAGAATTCACCTTATAAAATTTATAAAGTGAATAAGTGAAATATCCGGAGTTCGGAAATATGCTCATGAGACTAAATTAGCTCAGTTTTAATAGAAATATTGTATAATATATAAGGAGATATAAATAGCGTAAATGAAGCTAATAAAAATTACTTATCTAAATTGACGTCAATCAAATCATTCTTTTTGCTTTCACTATTTTTAAAATGAAAAAGTGCAAGAAAAGTAAATTGTTTTGATTAATGTCAACTTAGAAGGATATCTCTACTCTAATTTTATTGATGGTAGATAAAGATTTGACGAAAACTAATTGGATTTATTTTTTTAGAATGAAGCCCCATATGAAACTTTACATATTTACTCAAGAAGAGCCAGCCGAGCCAATCGAGTATTAGCAAAACCAGCTTCGCACTTATTATCCAAAATTTAATTTATTAATTTTCTTTCGTTATCCACAACCAAATTGCCAATAATTAATGGCATTGACCATTCCCCGGAAGCCATTCTTTTGTTGCCAAAATTGTAAGTTTGGCAATCCCATGTATTGCAAATTATTGTTTCAACAGTTTTGGTTTTTTTCTTTTTCTTGCCAAATGCCACCCAAACAATTCATTCAATAATTCTACCCATCTCAATGCATTCTTGACGTACTTGAGTCCAAAATTTCCTGCCTGTGAAACATGATTTATGATTATTTCTTTAAAAAAAAAAATATGTATGGTTAATTCCTTCAGGAAATTCCAGATGGGCGGAAAAAGCAAAATAAACCATATCAATAAAGTTTTTTTTTTTTTTTAAAGAATCAATATATATCCAAAGTTATAGTTCCCGTCATTCATAAATTAACTATAAATTTTTTAAAAAAATCCCTACAAAACTAAATACATTTTTTATATCGATTACTTTATTTAAAATTATGTGTTTTGAGTATTAAAATTACTTTCCCTAAAAATACTGAATTATATTTTCTTGGAGTCTCACCGGTTGCCTGTCATTGATATATATATATCATTTTTCTTGTTAAAAAACACTATTTAATCACTTGTTCACCTTAAAAACCACCACCATATGTCGAATGAGAACAAACTGAACAGGTCTTATTTTACCACTAATTATTATTTTAGATATATGCACAAGTCATGACTTGCATAATAAAATCCAGTAAGTGAAGAGAAAACACCTACCATGCATAATGATGGTGACCATATATATCCTCGTTGCCATGTGCCTAATTTTCAATTCTTTCATAATCACACGCATTGGTATATTTTTCCATAAAATCGTTTTCATAGACCCAAAAATGAGAAATTTCCGTGCACCCAACAAAGATATTGGTATTCCAAGTCCAACGATAAGCATAGCCGGCGCCAAAATCAATAGTAATAATAATATTTTTTTCTTCAACCGTTGACATTCAAAAAATCTAATAGTCTCTTCTACCCTTTAGCGTGTACCACACTTCTCTGTGTTTTACTCCTATTTTCTTGAAATTTCCAATTATTATTCACAATTCACATTGCCTAACTTTATCTTTGTTCCCCATGCAAACACACATATAAAACCTCTTCTTACTAGGTTAAAAACTCAACACTTCACCAACTCCATAAACGTCTTTCTTCATAGCAAGCAAGTCAAATAAGCTTGTTTGAGCAAAATCATTCAATAAATCAAGCATATCCCTTTAAAACCCTTCCTTTTAATGGAAAATTCTCATTCTTCTAAATCCTTGAGATTTCCATGCAAAACCTTTTCTCTAGTTCTCCTTATACTTTACTTCCTCCTTTTTGGTTCTTGTTGTGCAATAAGAACAGGGATAACGTTGAAGCTGGATGAAAGAAGAAGGTTTCTACAAGGAAAACATGGCCAACAGGGCTTTCCGTACAAAAGCTTGGTTTTCAACTTCTTCCCCAAAGGATCAGTGCCACCTTCAGGTCCTTCAAAGAGACATAACGAAATTGTTGATTCAACACCTCAGAATTAAGTCCATTTGTATGAATTTTCCAAGATTAATTTTTGTATTTTTGTATTTATTTTTTATGGTTTGTTGATTAGAAATCAAACCTCAAGAGGTAAGATCTTTAAAAGGGTCTGAATATTTTTTTGCTCTTAATCTAAATTAATATGCTGTAAATAAAATATTGTGGAAAGATAGCTATTTTGTATATTATTTTTCAGTTGAATCATTTTCTACTCCGTCCATTGGATTCAATTTCCTTCTCCAATCTCAATTGTGACTTGTCTCTCCGAGATGTGCAATATATACATCAGGTTAATATTCACAAATAATCGGTGTACATGAATATATTGTTTTGAATATATTGGTGTGAATAATATTGATCGCCTTTTCAATTTAGACCTTAAAAAAAATAGGTGCTTGAGTATTTCAAAGAGTTATTTTTAGTGAGTTCATCATGTAAATGAAATGAGTCAACATTGATGGTGTGGTTTAGCGGGACGGGGTTAGTGAAGTACAATTATAAGCGATATGGTTTAATAGGAAAACTAATTAGAAGTCTATTAATTTTTTTGGACGCGTTGATTAGTGATTAGAAGTTTAGGCTAGCTAGAATTTCTTAAGAGAAACATTTTTAAATCGAAGAGGAATATAAAAATATATGTATCATTAAGAACAATAGTAGAACCCTTCGGCTCTATAACCATGTTGAAAATATTGGAAGCCATTTTTTAGAATTTTCTAAAAGGAATAAAGTTTTAAATAAAAATAAGAAGTTAAAAACATATTATATTACATTACGATTAAGAAGTTAAAATTTAAACACCGTTTTTTTTTTCATAAAGAAAAGTGTATGAGAAGTTAAAGATTGATGAAAGTTATATATGGATGGCATATGTCTTAATGTGTGACTAAGATGAATCAAAATTTAAAAGTTGTACTTATAATGACACTTTGATGAAAGTAGTACTTATATAGTTGGAGGTCGGATGAGTTCGGGAAATAAATTGATTTTCGATCTTAAAAAAATGGATTTAAATATACTTTTTGCAACAAATTATTCTCTAAAACAAAGATAAGAGCATATGAGAGAAAATATCACCAAAAAAAGAGAGAAGAAAGGAGCATATGTATACAATAATCCCATAAAAAAAAAAGTTACACCAATTAATCAATGAGTAGTGCTACACTAACCATCGAAAATTAAATAATAATGAGGGAAAATCTACTATGCAATTGAAGGTGGTGCTACCTGACAATCATAATTTGTTGATAGAGAACTTTACTTGAGACTTTCAAATACGAATAACCAACATGATAAGGAACATAATATTATAAGCATCCCTGTTGTAGGCTAATGCTTCAAAGTTCAAACAATTTTTTCTCTCACATGTTTTCCATAAAGATAATTCGTATCTTAGTCTTCCATGATCAAAAACATATATATTAGAAGAAAAATATATGTATTCATTATTGAAGATAAGTAATTATGTATTGCATGCTTAGATATCAATAGATGGAGCCAAATGCTAGATTCATTGAAAAATAGTAAAAAGGCTACCATTATTTTTGACATTGGTTAAACTCCTTATGATAGAAATGATGGATCAATTTTTTACTTCTAATGACTTCATTCAAGAAACTGTTGAATAACGTTTCAATATTATCCATATGGTCTTTCTTCTTTCGTACTCTCGTTTCTCTGCTTCTTTTTTCTATAAAAAAAAAACAAATATAATCATAAATAACGAGGTATTCTATAAATAACAGGTCAAAAAAATGCATATCATAATGCCAAAATTCAAGAGACGATGATAGTGGATGGAAGAGAACAAATAAGTAGATGAAAGAGAACAAATATATGAAGGTGTGTGTTATGCAAGAATCAAAGTGGAGAGAGGTACATAGTTTTTTTTCTTCCGAAAGTTGTTTATTTAATTTATTTAATTAGTTAATTTGAAATGGAAGGTGAGTAGCTAACATGAGAAGTTATTTTTATCCACTACTCAATTAAATTATGTCTTTTTTTAAATCTAATTAATTAGTTCATATGCAATGGAATGTGGGTAGCTAACATGGGAAGTTATTTTTATTCACCGACCACTTAAATTCTGAATTTTTTTAATTTAATTAAATGAATATAAGAGTTTTGAAGGAAAAAAATTATTGGAGAACTTGTAGGATATTTTTTTTAAGGAGCTTGTAGGATATTTAATTAAATTTCAATTTTTTTATTTAATTGGAAGAAGTTACATGTTTATGGAAGGTGGGTGTGGTTAGTTTAGTTTCATATTTATAGAACGTGGGTGTGAAATGTGATATGTGGGTAGTGGTTTTTTTTTTTCCTTCATTTTTTAAATTTAATTAATAGAATGATTGTTATCTCCCATAATCACTACCATTATTGTGTAGTTAAAGGAGGATTTACCATTTTACCGAAGGTAAATCATTACCATTCGCGTACAAACAGGAAATTCAACGAATACTAGTCTGGATAAGACTGACCACGACTCTGATACCAACTTGTAACGCCCTATTTCTATTAATAGCGATAATACACGCGAATAATATAAATATTCAAGAAATAGACGCTACGTCTTCACATCAAAATTCAAACAACATGCATTTATAAAATTCTCAACAGTCGCAGCGGATATAATTCGTACATCTCCAAAATATACATGTCATAAGATCAATATACATCAACATATAAAATCTCTAAATCCCGACAAATGGGCAAAATCTCCACAACATAAATAAATCAAGAATAATCAATCTAGAATAATCCTACAGATAGACATCCTAGATCAGAGCCTACTCTAAGACTCAACAGAAAACGATAACGGAGATAGCTCCCGCTATCCAAGCACTCACAAAGCAATCAACAACTACTCCTGCACACCGTCTACCCATTCATACAATAGGTAGGCGGTCCACCACAGACCACTGGGGGTTAGCTTCACATCAATCATAATCAACATAAACAAACATAAGTATTCAAGGATTTCATGCATAACACATATACATACCCATCCCTCCTAGAATACTAACATCACATAATTATTATCCC
>Ga0315915_1009435_pt1 | contig 11091 bp, 5 predicted proteins | sample MpolbnodulesMG_FD_207738 | JGI IMG/M metagenome (GOLD analysis project Ga0315915, IMG submission 207738) | Medicago polymorpha root nodule microbial communities from Los Angeles, California, United States - branched nodules | ecosystem: Host-associated > Plants > Roots > Nodule | place: USA... | reverse complement strand
CACCCAAGGTGTTTACAATGTTTCCCAACCCAAGAGAACTCTAATCAAAGACCCTCAACCCTAAAGTTACCTCCTTTGATTTCCCAAGTTTTTCTCTCTTGAAGCTCACTCTCAAAATCTACAAAGAACACTTATATAGCAGTCTTCAGCTGTCAAAATCGTGCCACGTTTTGCCAAATCGTGACACGGTTGTTGCGTACGACCCAAGGTACGACCAACCTTACCTTGAAAACGTGCCCAGCAAGCCGAAAATCGTGTCACGATTGGACACTCAGAAAACATGCTCACGACATTGCCAAATCGTGACACGCCTGCAAAATCGTGTCACGATTCTCTTTTTTCACAGACTCATTTTTGAGTCACTTTGCAACAGGAAAGAATGAGAAAACCATTATTTTGTGTTCCTCTCAATTCCAATTTTTGTTTTATATTTTTTCATTTTCTTTGGTTTAATATGTGGCATGTGTTTTAAATTAATTATCCATGTGCGTATTCTATTAGCCATATGGATATTAAAAACGGAGTTCGTCAATCAATTGACAAAGATGACTAACTTATTGCAACATGTGGAGATTGTTGAATAAAATGTTTCAAATAAAGGATAATTAGCTTCGTCATGGAACTCCTCATTCAAGTTCACTATCATACTCGACAAGTGTGGGAAGGAGGTGTCACTTAATCATTTATTTTTGGAGTGTGACTTTTTTGAGAGCGTTTGGGCCTTCATTCTGCACTGGTTGAATATCTAGCGTGCAACCCTTTGACATTGGCATGCATACTGCATAGTTCGGGCCTTCATTATGCAGTGGTTGGAATATCTAGCATACTCAATTAATCGATAGGGTGAAACTTCATTCTTAGTGTCGCCTGTAAGGTTTACGGGCCTACTTTGTTTTTCGAGTTTCATGTTTGGTGGAATGTATCGTCTGTTTGTTCAGGTTATTCCACCTCATAATGTTGCATGAGGGCTTTTTGATTATTTTTGTTTTGTTGCACATGAGACTTCGTTTTGTTTTCTTGTTAGACACATATTGTGCTTAATTTGGTTTCGCCGTCATTTTTTGTTATATATATGTTCTGGCTTCTTCCAAAAAAAAAAGTCATAATTAAAAATAGTAGTGATTTATTTTAATTTATCTATTATAACCTTATTCATTTATTTTTCTTGAAAATTTACTTTATGGAGGAAACAAATGGCTTGACAATTTAAGTATGTATATAGCTTTATTCATTTAGTTTTTTCTTTTTGGTACAATAAATATACGTTTAGTTTAATTACAGATGTATAGCATCTCTTGTTTCTGTAAAAAAAAAAAGCATCTCTTGCAAAAAAAAAAAAAGAAATGCATAGCATGAAAATTACATATGATCTAAATGTAATTTTTCTATCACTGATGTAAAAGTACTTAATTTCCAACGCGATACATTAACATTATTACTTAATGATAACAAAATAAATTGAAATCAAAGTAAAGTTTAACCAAAAGAACACTAATTTACAAAAAGAAAATAAAAAAAGAACTCACAAAAATGTCTTAAACAAACAAATAGTATAGAAAATCCCACTAGACCAGCATATCATCAAATGACACAACACCCATACAGCAGCTAATGTGCTACTAAAATATCTTAAGAGGTAAACATTTAGTAAGTGGATCCTTTTGTGGTTCCAATTAAGCTAGCTTTTATCTACATTACAGGTGCGTAATTAATTGGATGGGAATCTTGGGCAGTCAGGGTAAGGAGCCAAGGACATATACTCAAAGAAGAAAACAAAATAATAACGGCTCTTAATAGAATCGTTTGAAGTGTTCAATTAATTTGGAATCATGTATAGTAGATATAACCACTACCTCACGTCAAAATAAGTGTCATTATTAGAAATTAGAAACGAGAAATTAAATTGAGAAACCAACTACATGACCTTTTCCCACACAGAACAATGAGACTCAGTAAAAGTTTAAAACTAAAAGCAAATTTTGGATTACCAACAAGTATAAGCTAAGCAAGACCACTATTTAGATGTAATTCTTTTTTTATGATTGAACATGAAATTATTATGCATTAGTCCAGTTTGAATTGAAATCTTTTTTCATTTTATCAATTAAAATAAATTTATAGTTTTTACAAAAATATTTCTTTAAAATTTTTTATGTTATTGATATGTGAAGTAATCCAAAGAGAGATCTTTATAAATTTTGAAACGCATACACTTAATTTTTTATTTTTTTTTGTGAATTAACACACTAGACGGGTAAACAAATGACCATCTCAATCATTCTTTAAAAGAATGTAAAGTAAAAAGCTAACAAAATTAAAAGAAACAACAAAAAGGGCCATTATGACCCTCATCAACTAAGAAATCCACACAATAATTTGCTTTGCGGAAACAATAAGAATGAGGCAAATCGGATAACTGAAGAGACTAAAAACGACTTCAAGGAGAGCTTTAAGTAACAAAATAGAGGTCGTTCTTCTAATGACATTTTTAAAATAGTTATTATTTTTAAAAATTCATCTTTCATTTAAAATTATTTCTTCAACAATTCATTTAAATCATTAAAATTTCTTTTATTATAGCAGCCAGCGATCAAAGTGACACTGCGCAGTTTTGAGCCACGTTTCCATATTCCTTCTTATGTTTCTCCAGCTGTTCTTTAATTTCTTCTTGACTTCATGTGTAATGGGCCTCGCCGTTGAGTTACACTTAATTCTGAAGTCAGCAAATTGGACACTAGCTTCAATTGGAAACTTGTTCACATGCTCTTCTATGATTTGGTTTATCAATGTCTGAGATGAATAAATGAGAATTCAGTGTTTGAACTCCGAATCTTATATATTGTAACGTCTCTGTCAATGCAATTACGTTGATCTGACGGCTTGAAAGCTAAGTATATATCTACTATAATAAATTCGTAAGTAGTATAAATATTTATGGTATTGACATAATGGCTCTCAATTATAATGAAATTAAGGCAACCCTTTCCCTAACCACGGTTGAGTGGGTTCGTCCAAATCACCCATTCAGAATCCAAGCAAATTTCTGGGCATATTCATGAGAAGTTTTATAAAATATGTATTTAATAAAATGCTATTTAATAGTGTTTGATTACCCTCGATGTTACAACTGTAATTTGATCCATAGAAGGAACTATCTTTAAATTTTTTAAATAAGAACATACATTACATTGACAAAAAAATAAACTTAACTATTCAAAACATTAACAGATTCTGGTGTTGTATTTTAATTTTGGTAAATCTCTCTCTTTTTCCTTTCTCCTGTGAGCCGTCACAAAAACTCTAGTTTATTCTCCTTCATCCACTAAAGATGGGTGATTTATGGTCAATTTTTGACCCAAAATCACCCCTCTAACTCGTTTTTCTATTTCCCTTTTATTAAATAAGTGATTTTCACATCTATTTCGTTGTATTTTGTGATTTCGTCGTCTTCGTGCGACGTTGGTTGTTCGTCGTCTTTGTGCGACGTTGTTTGTTATTTTTTTGTTTCTCTCAGGTATTTAATCGCTTCAGATTGTCAGATCAGCTTCGATCCAGTGCAGATCCAATCAATGACTTTGGCGTCATCCACGTTGCAGATCCGGAAACATGGTTATTCCGGAGATTTAAATATAGTCATATGTGCAGGCATTTGTACTTTGCCGTTTTATGCTATTAACATGGATGTTGTGAGCCTGTTCACAGATTCATCCTTTTTGTTTTTAGCGAATTTGCATTATATCGATGTACTCTTTCAATTTGAATGAATGAATATTTTTATTTTGTCAAAAAAAAAAACATTAACAGATTCTAAAATAATAATAAAACTATGCTTTGAGATTAGAACAAAAAAAAGTGCTTTGAGATGAGTTTATAATGGACTATCTTTGCGATGTTCCACCCTTAACTTGCCTAGTGCATAAAAGGTTTTGATCACAAGAAATTGTGTCCACCTTTAAGGGGAGACTGCCTAAAAACTCACTACATGCTAGTTATAACTTAAAAGGGACAACTAATTAAGCAATGACAAGTTTTTTCTTCTTCTTTTATACACACACATATATTTCTATTTAACATCAAATATAAGTTCCTTTCCAAAAAATTAAATATAAGATGAAGCTAGCTAGCTGTCCACTTAATTAAGTTCATTTTCATTGTGCTGGAAATAACATTGCTGCTAACTATACATTGAACTTACATAAACTCTTTCTTGAGACCGCTTGCTTATAATCACTTGAGATGTGAATTTGATTGTAGTTTACTCCATCATGGTTTATCAAAGGGAAGAAGATATGCGCTATAAGTATAAACTAGTTTTACACTAACGTCTAATAAAAAAAAAATTGATAGTAATTTTCTAAAGATGGTTAAGAATTAGGGCTGCATAGTCAAATTATAGATTATCATCTCCATCTCATTAGATGATGGTATAAAAAGTGCTTAATCATTAAACTCTTATCAATATACACTTCCTTGCTATTGTAGGCATCTCATGTGCAATAATTATTATTCTTTACCAACACTACAATAAAAAATAAATTGTTATCATAGTTTTAATATTCAAAAGCTCCCAAATGAAAGCCTTTATTGTCCCCCAAGCTTCTTCACCAACTCCTCCTTTTCCCTAATTTCATCTAAGCACTCTCACTTAAAAGTTAGAAGTTACTTAGAAATTGCTCCAAGCCCTAATTTGACTTCTTCTTCCACATCATCACTCAAAAAGTAACCTACAACTTTATTTTAATTTCATTTTCACTCTCTCAATTCTTCAAAATGTGACAAAACACATGTAGCCATCTAATAAGACCACCCACACATCTCTTCCAATTTCCAACTCACTCACTTTGTTTCATCACCTTCACATATTCACATCACTACACAACCACTTGTTCATTTTCCTTCTTCCTTTTCCTTAATCATTTTGCCATCTTTTTCATTCCATCCAAACATGTCTATCTTTAACTCAACCACTTCCACTCTCTTCTTCCTCTCAATAACACTTCTCTATTTTCCAACCATGACAAAATCCGACACCCCTTGTCCCTATCCATGTTACCCACCACCCACAGGAAGTGGAACCGTCACTCCTACAAATCCAACTCCTTCAGTTTCAACAGCTCCACCAGCACCACCACAATCTGGATTACCATATCCACCACCTTCTGGTAATAACAATTACCCTTATAATCCTACACCACCTTACGGAGGCGGTGACGACAGCAACAGCAACAACAATAACAACAACGGTGGTGGTGTTTATGGTGCTCCACCACCACCTGATCCTATTCTACCTTACTATCCATACTACTACAGATTGCCACCCAACAAACCTGATGACTCTTCAGCATCATCAATCAATGTGGAGAAGAAATTTATAGGGATGATTGCAACTACTATTCTGTTATCTTTTTTTCTTGTTCTTGGTTTTGTATAACAACTATTTGAGAATCTTCATGTAGTGAAACTGTTATTGAAAACAAGAATTAGTACTTGTTAATCAATTTTAATAGTAATTTATTCAATATTGTGTTGTGTTTGTTAATGTTTTCTTTGGAGGATGCAAAAGCAGAGGAGATGAAACAGAGTATGGGTTATCATAAAACTTTGATTATATTATATAAAAAACAAAGAGCTCTAAAATTTTGATTGATAGTATATATAAGAATATTCATAAAGTAAAGTAATTAAATATATTTAATCGTTGGTTTTGAGCTTTTTCTTTGGATGGTTGTGTCTTGCACCGTAAGCACTTTAATGTCTTTCTTATTTTCGTCCTATATATTATTTTTATCTCTTTCTGCCATTTTGGTTTGTTATTAGTTCTTAACATTGTTTAACAAAGCTTCTCCATTGCTGAGAAAAGTAAAATGGAAAGTATGATGCTTTAGTTTAAAGATTTTCAAAGCAAACCCAGCTTTTTGTTTAAAGTTTTTAATTTTATCTGCATGTGTGTTAGGCTATGTTTGTGGAAAGTGGAGTAATAGATAAGCTAGTATTTTATTTTATAAAATAAAGTAGATTAAATTTCAATATAAACTCATCATGAAAGAATGACCATTAACAAAAATAGCTAAATGTTTTAAAGTCACACACTCTTACCGACAAGCATTATAAGCTAAGCTTTTAAGTGGACTTATTTAGTTCAAGCTTTTCTTTTCAAAGACCCTTTTAGTTACTAATTGAAAAGAAAAGCTAAGCTTTTACAAAAAAATTATTTTTGCAAAAGGTCTCTGGAACCTCTTTTAAGTGGACTAACCCTGACACTATAATTCAACAATCTCACATTAAGTTTAAGTCTTTCGCTTCCTATACTTGCATTGCATTAAATTTCAATAATGAAATTCTACTCCTCCATCAAGCTGAGTCAAGCTCTTGTACCCTTTGTCGATGAGATTGAGATCGAATAAGTGTAGGAAGCAACAATCAAATAAGAACACTCCTAGTACTTATTCGATCTCATCGACAACTAAGGATAATTCTTTGAGATCGAATAAGTGCTCCTATGCTCTTAAGAGCACTCCTACACTTATATGAGACATAATTCTAACAACCAAGGATTGAGACATGCAATTAGCTCATCATAAGAGCATAACAACACGAAATAATTCCTTGAGATCGAATAAATGCTCCTATGCTTTTAAGAGATTCTCGCAAAAGTGAACTAATTGTTAAAATTCTTTGAGATTGATGTTTTTAATACACTTTTTTATTTTTATTGGGTAAGATTCACATGATTTCCACCAAATCATATATATCTTATATAAATTTGATGTATATCTTATATACGAAAGAGTATGGTAAACAATCCACTAATTCAAATCCGGAAAGTGTATGTGACTAAAGATATGCCCTCTATTTGGGGAGGGATCAACAATTCACTTTAAGCGTGTATAGCACACCGCTCAAGATTTAGCATAACAAGGATCACATAAAATGAAGACAGACTAAAGAAAGAAACTGAAATTGATTTATCCTTAAAACAAGGAATTGAGACATGCAATTAGCTTATCATAAGAGCCTAACGGTACATTAGAATTTGGAGAAATATTTGCTTGATCATAAAGGTCAAATGTACAATGTGCAAGCAATTTTATTGTATATGTATGCCTAAACACTATACATTTAGTTTTGTGACTATACAAAATTAACTCTAGAGTTTGTATCTTCTTTTTTGGGTTAAAAAAACTGTAAGTTTTTAAAAGGTAAATAATATTTTTTTAACAAGAGGTAAAAAAATGTTATAAAAGTAGTCACAATTTCTCTATTTCATACAAAATTAAATATATTTTTCAATTCATCTACAATGTAATAAATTGACTTAAATTTTGAGACCAAATGACTACTAATTAATAAAAATAAAGATAGTCCCTCAAAAAATAAATAAAAATAAAAACTGTTTGCAAAAACTCTTTGGGCCCGAACTTGATTCAGCATATCTGGCCCACAGCCCAAGTATTAATAGAAAGTCACAAGAGTGACATCCTGTTCTCTCTCTGTTTCACTGAAATCTAACCTAGCCGCTAACCATTAACTCTAGCTCTGGTTAACACGAATTCGTTGCATCTATTGATGTTCTGCTTTATGATTTTTTGAGTGTACTTACAGTATATTATTTCTATAGAAACATTTGTTTTCAAATTAAAATCCAAGTGCGAAGATTTTGCAAATGATGTTTTTACACTTGATCTCTGAACTTTCAGGTAAGTTAATGTTTGACAATTTCATTCGTTGATGCTTTTTCTTTGCACTTGGTTATCAATCTGGTTTTAATTTAAATATTTAATCTTTTGGCTGTATATTGTGCAAATTCCTCATTTATACAAATCTTATGAATACAGGAAGAGGGTAATTAACTATTGAAGACAAAAAAATACTTCAAACGTTTATTTTTATGTTTATTGTTACTATTTCATATACTTCCGATCTGTATAGGACAATCATCTTTATCAAGTTAGAATAACATGTGAATACAACTTATGACATATTCATCAGTTGTTTTCAACTTATTTTCGTAAGTTCTCTAAGTTAGCTTGTAGGGATGTCAATGGCTACCCATGTACGGATAGTATGATACTCGTGTCCGCCCCATTGGATAAATATCATACTCGTGTCCGCTCCATACCTTCATGGGTACCCACTATGCGAAAATCAGGTTGTTACAACTATCCCAGTATCCATGATTATTCATGGGTACCCATGAACTTTTGAATTTATTTATTTTTTGGTACAAATAATAACTTTTTTTTTTAATTACAAAAAAAACTTCAACTTTTAAACATCCATGCATAATCCATTCAAAATTTGATAAATCATACATAATCCACATAAAATTCATAAATCATACATAATCCACAGAAAATTCATAAATCATACATAATCCATAGAAAATTCACGATTCTTACATAATCCAAGATAAGATATATAAGAATATTTTAGTAATTTATTTAATTTTTTATCGGGTACCCGTGGGTATGGGTACAATCAAATCCGTGTCCGTATTCATATAATAATAGGTAGTCAAATACCCATTTATTATACTCGTGGATACATGTTTAGCTATTCGTCGCGTGCCTGTGACAGATTACCCACGGATACCCGTGGGCATGGGTATTTTTGCCACCCCTAAGCTTGGGAATATGACTTATTGCATATATGCAAATAGTTCATCTTTGTTATAAGCTGCAAATTAAGCTATTTATCTAAATAGAGGTTAAAGTGTGCAGTGATGAATTACAAAGGACAGTTACCTTTAAAATCATCAAAAGAAGTGTTTATTGTTTCCATTTTGTACCTTAATTTGGCCTGGCCTAAAGTTGCAATCCGGGTGTTTGACAAGGGTTCTTTCTTTTGGATCAAAGTGGTGTGTGTTTTGGCATTCTACCATTGCTGAAGAAGCTTTTGTGGCTGCCTGCCACCAATTGCGACATCCTTTCTAATTATCAATTGTATTCAGAACAATGGAGATTATCGGACAATCGAAGACCAATGATGTTAAAATCGCACTGGAAAAATAAATTATCTGTAACTTGATTTGAAAAATAAACAGACCTTCATTTAACTCTGTTTGAGAAAGATTGATGGTTAGATGTTAGGCTGTTTTGCTTGGTTTGGTTATACCTTCTTGGTGTTGAAACAATTTATGTGTATTGCTGATTAAGCCTTTGTAAGTTATTCTCCTACAGTTGTTTTAGATTGTGGATTGGAAATGTTCTGTTGCATCTTTAAGATGTTTATACGCTCTGTTGCATCTTGTTTGAGTAAATATCCAAAGTTGGCTATGAAATTATACACTTGTATCATTGTAGTCTTTTGCTTTATCAATATTCTAATTCTAAAATTGTCAATGTCGTCTTGAATGTTGATCAGTGTTGTCTCTTACAAAGACTCGATACATCAGTGTTAAAAGTTTTCTGGCTTATATTTTATACATTTGGTAATTATGGGTCGTTTGAGTTTTACTGGACCAGAGCTCAAATGATCCGTATTTGAAGATCTTGCAACCAAGTTGTCTCCGGAAACTGGCTTAATTTTCATCTTCTTACCTCACCTTCTCCACTCCTAGGAGTTGTTTTTTCCTCTCATTTCTCAACAGTCCAAATACTTGTCAATTATGCAATTAGAATCCTTTTGTTTTATCACTTTCTGAACGCGGCTACTAATCTATATTGGGTAATGAAGGAATTTTATCTCATACCTTTTCCTCCTGTCTCTTTCAAATTTTTAAATCCAATAAACAAACTTTAAAGTAATCTCTCCATTTCTCTACAATAAAACATACCCTAAAAATAAGTTTGTTATTCTTTCACTAACTTGATTTAAATGCATTTTTGATCCCCCTATTTTACATTACTTGAAATTTGAATCTTCCTATTTCTAAAACCAACTTTTTGGTCCCCCTATTATATATCTCTTGGTTTTTTTTTTTCTTTCTATGCAATTGAAATGAAAAGAACCAAAAGACCCACAATGAACATATCATTATAATATACTCCTTTAATTTTTCATCATAAAAACAGTAACAGACTAGCTCCATGTTAACTCACTTAATTCTCTCTTTATAAAATGTGCAATCGCATCGTGGAAATGACAGTGGAAAATTATAGTTAACTGAATTTTAATCCAATTAAAATTTTATATTTCAACCCTTTAGCATTGGAAATTAAGAATAATAAGCCAATAAATCATTTAGTTTTTAGTAAATGGTTTTATAAATATAAAAAATTTAGTTTTTAGTCCAAAAATAAAATTGCACAGAAAATTTTAGGAATTAGTAAATGGGATTTCAATTTAAAACTAAATTTTGAATATTTATAAATATTATTTATTTAATTAATCCTGGTTCCAATCTCATCCCAGTATCAAAAAATAAAAAAGAAGAACCCAGGCACTGCCGGAGCCCGGAGTCCCACTGAACTCAACTCACCGGAAAACGCTACCGGAATCGTTAGTTGGTCTCAGGAAACAGTGTAAAATTCGTCCAGGTTTTCCTTTTTCTTTTTTATTTTAATTCTCTCTTGTTCGATTTGTTCAGTTCACTTCTAGGACCTTAATACCGATACTGAAATGTATTTACAAATGCAATTTTCTATTCAGGTATCTCAATGATAATTAAACCCCCAAATTTCTAAACCCTAATAATGGATTGTACAGTTACAGTATCATTTCCTAGTCTGCATTTTGTTCCGTTGGGAAGAACTTTATGCAGAAACCAGATAATCACTTTAGCAGCACATTCATCAAAGTCAAATAGAAGTAGAAAAAATCCAACCAAGAATATTCGATATCCACGGCGTGATATGCTACCTCCAGAGTTTGGTGTTAATTTATTCTTGAAGAAACCTAACATCACAACCACTGAACAAACCCATGATGATGATGATAAGGATTTCGATGATGAGAGTAATGAGGAGGAACAAAATGTAGATACTGACGTTGTTTGGGAATCCGATGAAATCGATGCTATATCATCACTTTTTCAAGGTAGAATCCCTCAAAAGCCGGGGAAATTGGATCGGGAAAGACCTCTTCCTCTTCCGTCTCCTCATAAGATTCGTCCATTGGGACTACCTACACCGAAAAGACTACCAGCTATGG
>Ga0315915_1009433_pt1 | contig 11091 bp, 6 predicted proteins | sample MpolbnodulesMG_FD_207738 | JGI IMG/M metagenome (GOLD analysis project Ga0315915, IMG submission 207738) | Medicago polymorpha root nodule microbial communities from Los Angeles, California, United States - branched nodules | ecosystem: Host-associated > Plants > Roots > Nodule | place: USA... | reverse complement strand
ATTTAATGTTTTGTGCTATAAACTTGCTTTGTTTAAAAGAAATGGAATCAAAGTGATTTAAAATAAAGACCTAATTATCTACATTTTTTATTGATTTGGAAGGACTAGGTCCTTTGCCTACGTACCCGTGAGGGATCAAAACCTCGTAGTTCGGGGTAGAAATTGACGTTTGATTGGTTGTGTTTTTTTATTAGTTTTGAAAAAGGTTTTAAAATGAAAAGTCAAGTGGCAAATAAGAATTGGTTTGTATTTTTTTAATTTGAAAGAAAATAGACTTAAAATATGATTAAATGGATTGAAATTTGATTAAGAAAGAAATAAAAAAGGGAATCACTTGATTGTAAATCAAGGTTTATTATGAAAATATTTTTGTGATTTTTGTTATTTGAATGTTTTTTGTTGTTTTCTTGAATATTAATTAAAACATAAAATAAAACTAACGTAACAAGAAAATAAAAGCACGAGGAATTTCCGTAGTGACGTTGGATCACCACGAAAACCCTTTTCTAACCTAATATTTTTTGCATTTTTTGACATATATAAAGCAGTAAAGAAATAAAAGAGGACACACTCACGCACACTTTTCTCATTTATATTTACATTGGACCTAAGTACATTCTAATTGCTGGAAAATAAATGACAAAAATTAAAATGTTAAATAGAAATAATATGCAAAAATACTAAGAAGAAACTAAAATGCAAGAAGATAAAAGAAATAAAAGAAAGGAACAACCAAAGGGACAAAATTACCGAATGGACAAAATTCCGAAGGGACTCTTTCCGAAGGGACAGAAAAAAGAGGGAGGAGAAAAGAATAGCTCGTCAACACAAGCTAAATGAGGGAGAAGAGAGAAAAGTTCTTTGACAACTCAAGAGAACTTTTGGTGTATGAAATTGTGAGGAATGAGGGCTCTATTTATAGGTGAGGAGGTTGATGAAAATGGAACATTGGTTTAATGGTTTTTTATGGACAATTATGGTGAATTTTGGAAAAGGAATGTCAAAGTTGACACTTGACTTGAAATATTTTTGGACCTTGGACATATTTTTTGTGACCTATTAGACATTGACACTATTATTTTTTGGACATCTTGGACAATTAGTAAAAACTAAAATAAAAGTGATTAAAGTAAAAGAAGAAAAATGACTAATTAAAAATAAAAATTAATACTAAAATTAAAATTAAAAATAAAAGAGAATTAATAAAAGATGGAATTTTAAAAGATAAAAGTAAATAAAAAAATAAAGAGAGAAGAGGGTCCGAATCGGAACAAAAATGAGGTATTTTAAAATACCTCTCTGCCGAATTTTTCACTGAAAAGTCAGACTATTCAGGATCAAACAGTGTATGAATGTAAGACCTTAGGTCAAAAATTAGGATATGACACCAAGGAATCAGTGAATACTTACAGCAATAAAGTGTGTTTTTTCTGGCATAAAAAAAAAAGATTTGTATAGATTTTAAAATAAAATGTAAAAAGGTGGATTATTTGTTCTATTTCTAAAGATTACTCTAGCAGTTTTCAAAACATGGATCCTATGCCTAGACAGCACCGGTGCAGTTATTGTAGAGCTGTTGTAGAGGATATAAGTCCCAGTTTTTGTTGAGTCTTCAACTTAATACAAAAGACGAGTCCCGTTAGTTCCAGCATCCACAAATACTGAAGAAATCACACTACAGCCTGTTATTCTATCAAGAACTTGCCTTTCATGGTAACTCTTACGCCATTTATCAATCCTAGGATTTGAAGCAGTTAAACAATCTGGTCCAAAATCCACCAGAGGTCACTACACTTTGTTGTTCAAGGGGGTCCTTAAAGTTAGCTTTCTCACCCAATTCTTCAAATGCATCCACCAAATTTTGAAGCCTTGCCACAAATTCAATCAAAAGTGATGTAAATGTTGTTAGAGACAATGAACTAGCACTTTCATAAGTTTTCGACTCTTCCTCTTTTGCTTTGTAGTAAACATGAGCAGGCCAAGACACTTGTTTCACGAACATGTTTTCATTGGCGATAGAAGGAGGCACATCATGGTTATTACTATTATTATCTGTAGTTTTTTCATCCCAATTGTTTTGAATGTCAATTGATCTGAGATCAAGTACAGCTTCACTTAGCGACTTGTACTCTAGAAATTTGCTATCTTCATCCATGTGAAAGAGGCCTTTAGGATGATCATCATTTTCGTCTCTAGGACGGTTTCCGATTTCCCAAAGCTCTGAATTTACAAGGAGGTACGATTTTTTATCTATCTTTTGTTGTAATTCTTCGGCTGCTTCATGTACTTCATACAGCAAATCTGCCCTGTCTAGTTTCTCCATCTTCTTGACTTTGTTTCCTAGTTCGCGCAACACTTTTGCTCCTTCAGAGCCTACTCTCTTCAGCTCATTGCGAAAAACCTGTCTCTTCTCAGCTGGTGCCTATATATAAAAAAGAAAGTTTAGAAATTCTAAGATTGTTAGGGAATAAGAGAATATAAGGAGGTTCGGTGTGTATGTCTTGATGTCGATACAATGATGTGGGAAGGTAGAAACAGACTTCTAAATGCCACAAACATTATATTTTTATGACATGAAAATGATTGCACATATAAGTACTAATTTAAAATGAGTGTCATGAAAAGGAACCAAAAATATATTTTAATCAACCACTTCATACAAGACACTTTCTAAAACATAAAAGTGAAATCAGCAGACTACTCATCATATGGAGAACAAACATTCTCATGTACCGAGTTGTATATGCTCTGGACTGAGAACAAAAACAGTGTTCTGGAAAAGTTTCAAATAATTAAAAGTACCTGTATTTCAGAAAGTATGCATCCATGCATGGCCATGACCATAAATGCACAATGTCTTAGAGCCCCGCTTACTTTCACATAATTCTTCCATGGATATTTAAGACTTCTGTAGTGACCATGAGGTGGTTCCCACACAGCAAATCCCAACTTCAATCACCAACACGTGACAGTGAGTCATTGAAATGTTAAATAAAATATTCATGAAAGAGACAGAAAACTGAAGTAGACAATACCAACGTGTCCTCGTTACTTGTAGATTCAACAGCTGATCTGTAGCCACTGTAAACTGGGTCATCAGCAGCTGCTTGGTAAGTAAGAATTTTGGATGGTACCTTCTTGTACTCAACACAGTTAAGGTAGTGATTGACAACCCCTGAAAATAAGTTCAACAAAGTTGGTCAATTCAATCCATTTGGATTGGCGGTGAGGTAGCAGAATAAGGATAAGACACCGTAATTTTGCCAAATTCACCGTAGTTTCAAAAGTACTAACCACAAACCAGTTGACAAGACCTAAACTTTATAGTTTAAATTATTTATACATAGATTAAAAAATCACTTGAAAAAAATAAGTGATTTCCTCACACGGTTGTTCAATTCATATCAAATAAGTGACTTTAAACTAGTGACTTAAACTATGTGATCACATTTTATTTGTTGTATAGTGACTTATACTATCATGTGAGGGTAAGTCTTGACGCAAAATCATACCCTCACATTGTAGCTTTTGCACCAAGGTTTACCCTTACATGCTAAGAACACTCCCATTACAACACTCTCTCTAACATCACTCTTTTATTGGGTAAAATAAATGTGGATTCCACACATTGGAAATGCGCGACACATAAAGTGGCATGACCCGCGTTGGTTTTACCCAATATAAGAGTGAGTAGTTCCTAGCATTTCTCTTGTGTGTGTACACAATAAGTTAGTAACTGCAAATAAAATGTGATCATGAGGAAAATGTTATAAAATACCTTCCAAAGAAGTTGCAACACCCATGAAATTTTTTACCACAAGATTATGCAGATCCTCGCCAGCCCATATAGGATATATGCAGATATTGACTCCCAAAGATACAGCAGCACCGAGTGCAATGAGCAAAAATCTACTTATAGACGTATCAAGAAATTCACCAGTATGATAACCAGATACCGTAATGTAGCAATAAGTGATCAAGAACACACGGAAACCATATTCATAAGGCTTCAAAGTTGGGTATAATTTTGCATAGGTAGCGCAAAATCCAACAATGAATGTACTGATAATAACTATAACTTCTTCCCATTCTCCAGCCAATGCTGATAACTCTCCCATTCCAACAGCGAGTCCTCCAGCTGAGAATGTCCCTAATCCTCTGTTAAACCCCTTGCTCAGAGTTGCCCCTGCCAAATTCCAATACATTTTTATCATAAAATAAATAAATTGAAAGCATTGAAGCTGGATTCACCTCAGAAATTGAGATGCATAATGGACATAAAAAATCTGCTCGTAACTAATGCAAATCAAGTGGATATTTTGTAATTGTAAAAAAATGAAATATAATTACAAAAACAAAAATGAAAATAGAATTACCTACCTATACTGAATTCAAAGACTACGACAACAGTTAGAATAGCCCACACAGAGTGACGGCTAATATCATTTTTGAAGGGTTCTTTGAGAAAAATCAAAAGAGATATAATGGTCAAAGCAAGACCCATTTTTGCAGCAAAAATGATCTTCCTTGGATCAGAACGACCCATTTCCCATGCTTTTTCAGCAATGAGCTTCATCAACTTTTTGAACTTGACCATCTTAGATTCCTCTTGTTCTTCTTCCAAAGCAATTCCTATATGAGAATAACCATGATCACCACCCTTCATGGATATAAGTTTTTCCTTCTTCTCAGCTAAAGTGTAACGAAATGATCCTGATTTCGCTAACTTTGGTGCCATAATTGATTGCTTTGTTCGTAAGCAAAAGAGAGAGAGTGAAGATAGTAGTTAATTATATATGATGAACACTGACTACACTATATGAAAGTGAAGATTTCAAATTTGAGAAGTGTGTAGAAAGGTATATAATAGTAATTCCAGAGAAAGATATATGTCATGACAAGGTTGAATGGTGACTAGTCATATGATATCCGGAAGAAAAAAAAAAAGAACATTGTAATATCTCATTATCGCCGTAGTCGTTTGTTTTTTTCATTACGGAACCAAAGTGGAGCAGACAGGGTTAAACATGTGACATCACCATGATATGGTCGACATCATTTCGTCCTTTTTTATTTTTATTTTTTTACTTTCTATTCTATAATACTATTATTAGTATTAATTTTATTTTTTTATAGGATAAACAGTTGAGATTCTTGTCCTAAAGTAGGAACGAATGTCCATCCATGTGTTCTGTATCGAGAAAACAATACATGTGATGTTCACGCACCGTACAAGCGTTGTCAAAGTCAATAACTTCAATAAATGTTTTATGTTTATATCTCATTTTTAAAGGGTTTTATGTTTATATTTATCTTATGGACATTGGAATATATATATTCCCTTCCATATTAATTTATTTGGTCTATAATACATAAATCTAAAAGGCAACTTTTTGTTTATAATATTAATCGGATAGAACATTTATTTATCGGTTATGTAAATTTTGTGTCAAATAGTACATGTTAAGCAATTCAAATGTAAAAATGTTCTCTTAAATTTTGTGAATTCAATTAATTAAAATTGAAAAAATTAAATTTAAATTTAAATTCATTGATTAATCAAAATATTTTTATTTTTGACTCATTAATTTGTATCTTTATTTTTGTCAAAAAAAAATATGTGTCTTTAATCTTTATTTATTTAGGTCAAAGTATCCTAACACATAAAAATTCACCCAAGTTGAATAAATGGAGAATTCATGTTTAGGGAAATCAAAGTTTAAATTCATGTTTACGAGACAAAATATGTTTTACTACCTTAGAGGTTAGAATAAAAAAGTTTACTTTAGAAATCCATTGAATAACTTTCTTTTAGGGAAATCCATTGAAAACTTATATACTTGGTCTATATTACACAATATTCAATAAATAAAAAAAGTGCAATTTTTCTTATAATAGGGATCGTTTTGAACAAATATATTTAGGAGTGAAGTTTCATTTTGATCTATCGCAAAAAACACGGAGGATAGATTAGTCTTTAACAAAGAAAACAACAACTCTTTTTAATCACTTCCAAAAAATAACAGGAACAATTTTAGTCCTTCAATCAAAAGAAAATATTCCTGATAGGATTTTTTTTTTTAAATCATGACGGGATTACGTGATACAATGAATGGTCTATGTGTATTTTAAACAACTCTTTCGGTTAATCCTATAGGCTCTCCTTAAACCCTCATTGATTCGAGCGTAGTAGTCCTTGTGGGAACAACATACCCTTTTATGAGCAGCCACCATCCGCTGCATCCAAGCAACTTAGGCCATCGTCTTCAGTCCACTTCGGATCATTTTTAAAACATTTTCATAAGTCTATTTGAAGTTACTTGATGAAGTATCAAATAGTTTTAAAAGTTTTCGAAAATTTGTACAGTTGATTTACTCAAAAAGAAAATTTACCTCTTTTCATACTCCATTTGTCAATCCTAGGATTTGAAGTAGTTAAACAATCTTGTCCAAAATCCGCCAGAGGCCACCGCGCCTTGTTGTTCAAGGGGGTCTTTAAAGTTAGCTTTCTCACCCAATTCTTCAAATGAGTCCACTAAATTTTGAAGCCTTGCTACAAATTCAATCAAAAGTGATGTAAATGTTGTTAGAGACAACGAACTAGCACTTTCATAAGTTTTTGATTCTTCCTCTTTTGCTTTGACTTCTGGTTTGTAGTAAACATGAGCAGGCCAAGACATTTGTTTCACAAGCATGTTTTCATTGGCAATAGGAGGCACATCATGGTTATTACTATTATTATCTGTAGTTTTTTCATCCCAGTTGTTTTGAACTTCAATTGATCTTAGATCAAGTACAGCTTCACTTAGAGACTTGTACTCTAGGAATTTTCTATCTTCATCCATGTTAAATAGGCCTTTAGGATGATCATCATCACTTTCATCTCTTGGACGGTTTCCGATCTCCCAGAACTCTGAGTTTACAAGGAGGTAAGATTTTTTATCGATCTTTTGTTGTAATTCTTCTGCTGCCTCGTGTACATCGAACAGCAAATCTCCTCTGTCTAGTTTCTCCATCTTTTTTACTTTGTTTCCAAGTTCTCGCAACACTTTTGCTCCTTCGGAACCTACCCTCTTAAGCTCATTGAGGAAAACATGTCTCTTCTCAGCTGGAGCCTATATATCAAGCAGACAGTTCAGTATTTTCAAGATTCATAAGATAACATAGGAAGCTTCAGTGCATATGTTTAAATGCCGAGATAATTTTATGATAACACTTAGATTGGCCCCTATTTGTGACAACACTTCTAATATAGTCCCAATACTTTAGGATAATTCCATGTCAATTTCATAGTTTTAATCACAAATGATGACTGGGATGATATTGAATCTATTTCTAAAATACATTTCCAAAAACTTCTTTAATACACATTTTATCAGTGAAAATAGAAACATGACACACTAAAAGTATACAGATTATAAGTTTCATATGCTCTGCACTGAGAACCAAAACAATGTTACAGAAAAGATTTTAGATAATTAGAAGTACCTGAATTTCAGAAAGTATGCATCCATGCATAGCCATGACCATGAATGCACAATGTCTTAGAGCCCCACTTACTTTGACATAATTCTTCCAAGGATAGTTAAGCATTTTGTATTTACCATGAGGAGGTTCCCACACAGCAAATCCCAACTACAATCCCAAACACATGGCAATGAGTCATAAATATGATAAATAAATATTCATGATAGAGACAGAAAACTGAAGTAGACAATACCAATGAGTCCTCTTTACTTGTAGATTCAACAGCTGATCTGTAGCCACTGTAAACTGGGTCATCAGCAGCAGCTTGGTAAGTCAGAATTTTGGATGGCACCTTCTTGTATTCTACACAATTAAGGTAGTGATTGACAACCCCTGAAAAACAAAGTTATTCAATTCAATACATTTGGATTGGCGGGGATTTAGCAAAATAACGTTGAGTCATCGTGATTTCGTTAAATTCACGTGATTTCAAACATTCACTAAGTAGCAAAACAATTACATATAGTACTCCTCCCATTCCAAAGACCTAAACTCTTTAATAGTTTATGGTATTTGCGGATAGATAGAAAATGGTGAATACAAATTAATTTAGTAGTAACTATCCGCAAAATGTAATAGGATATATTCTATTACAGTAACTATCCTACATCCATTGAACAATTAAATGGTACGAGTAGTATGTAGCAACTGCAAATTAAATGTGATCGTAAGAAAAATGTAATAAAGTACCTTCCAAAGATGTTGCAACACCCGTGAAATTTTTTATCAAAAGATTATGTAAATCCTCTCCAGCCCAGATAGGATATATGCAGATATTAACTCCCAAAGATACAGCAGCACCAAGTGCAATGAGCAAAAATCTACTTATAGATGTATCAAGAAATTCGCCACTATGGTAACCAGATACTGTAATGTAGCAATAAGTAATCAAGAACACACGGAACCCATATTCATAAGGCTTCAAAGTTGGGTACAATTTTGCATAGGTAATACAAAATCCAATAATGAAGGTACTGATAATCACTATAACTTCTTCCCATTCTCCAGCCAATGCTGATAACTCTCCCATTCCTACAGCAAGTCCTCCGGCTGACAATGTCCCTAATCCTCTGTTAAACCCTCTGTTCAGAGTTGCCCCTGCAAAATTCCATTGCATTTTGATCATAAATAAAGTGAAAGCTTAGAAGTTCCGACATTTTGTATTAAAGACGTATCGGATGTTACTTATGGTCAAGACATCGACATATGTAGTTACATTCAATAATTTTTTTCAAATTATTAACAATATTCACATGCCATATACCTGTGTCTGTTTCTATATACTTCAAGATGAACCCACTTCAAAAAATTACTTGTGCAGAAGCAATGGATATATAATTAACAAAAAAAACAAACTACTAACGTAATATAGGCTATTTAATTTTTTAATCCAAAATATATTTTTTTATAGATATATCAAGGATTAATTACACATGAACAGAGGACAAGAAGGCAAAACGTTGCGCAACTAGGCCTTTTTGGATGGTTGAAACATGATATTGTTATGCATGACCCTTTAAACCCTACGTGAAAGGTCGACAACATCTGATGCGAGAAAGTCAAAAGTGTCAAAAGTAAATGGTATAAAAACGTGTTGATTGTTCGAACACGATTTCTCATAATTGATTTCAAATATAACCCGACCCACTTAATCAAATAATTAATTTACTTTTCTCTGTGCTATCTATCTATATATCCCCTGCCCCTGTCAAACAATAGTGTATCTATATAATTTTTTAATAGTAATATCTAATAAGAACTCGATCCCTCCAACTCAGCATCTCACAATAATTTCTTAAATGAGACTCACTAGTTAACTATCAATAATTTTATATCATTACTTTTAAAAAAAATTAATATTAAAAGAGTGAGGGTCCCGCTTAAGATTGTGGGTCTTACTTAAGACCCCGGATCTTATAAAACTCTGAAAAAGATTCTCTCCAATTGAGATACCTAATAGGTACGCTAATAGGTACGGGGTCTTAAATAGTTAAAACCTCCAATTGGAGATGTCTTATATTCATTAATCAATGATCAAAATAAGTTGAAATCAAGTCAAATAGTAAAGAGTACTAATTTTGTATCAAGCACTTACACAAACACATAAATGTAACCTACATAGAAATATGAGAGCAATGGTCTCCGGAGTTTCTCAACCACAAAATAATTTATAAATGACATACCTATACTGAATTCAAAGACGACGACGACGGTGAGAATAGCCCAAACAGAGTGACGGCTAAAATCGAAGGGTTCTTTAAGAAAAATCAAAAGGGAGATAAGGGCCAAAGCAAGACCCATTTTAGCAGCGAAAATGATCTTCCTTGGATCAGAACGACCCATTTCCCATGCTTTTTCAGCAACGAGTTTCATCATCTTTTTGAACTTGAGCATCTTAGATTCTTCTTCTTCCAAACTAATTCTTATACGAGAATAACCATGATGATCAGCACCCTTCATGGATAAAAGTAGTTTTTCCTTCTTCTCAGCTAAAGTATAACGAAATGATCCTGATTTCGCTAACTTTGGAGCCATGATTGATTGCTTTGTTGCTAAGCAAAAGAGAGAAAAGTAGTAATTGATTTTGTGAAGACTATTAGTATATGAAAGTGAACATGGGAGAAGTGTGGATATTACGGAGGGAGGTTGAACTTGAATGAATGATATGATATGGCATTGCATCCGCATATATAAAGTAAATAATCTTATCACTGAGCACACACACACAGAGTGAAACACGTGACATCACTATCATGGAAACGACACTCACTCATAGTCTCTGCTCGATGTCTCTTCCTTTTTTTCTTTTTCTTTCTCTTTCTATACTATATATTCTTCTTAGTATTAATTTTAGTGTCTCGCTGTTGTTCAAGAATCCACCGAAAGAAATTTTGTATTAAAAATAGAGTTTATATAATTTTTAATACAAAAATTATTACTTTTGAATGCTTAAACAATATTATAAGTAGTGGTGGAGCCATGATTGTTATAAAGCTTGGGCAAAACAAATTTGCAACACATTTATAGAGGTTTATATAAGAAATCGCAAGCAAATAATAAAAAAAATCTAAAGAAATTGTCCAATTTATAGGGGTTTATATAAGAAATTCAAAGGAATTTACATAAAAAATTGCAAAAAATTTGGAACGGAACTCAGGCGCACGTGCCCGGGATCGCCAGACAGTAAAACTGCAGCTGATAGACACATTATTAGCATTTTCTTTAATTTTATTATGAGAAATTCATGGTCTCTCACCTAACACGTCATATTTAATCTTAACCAATGAAAATATGACACATCATTTAAAATTAAAAAATTGTAAAATTAAAAATCAATTTTTTTTATTGTCTCTCTCTATCAAGTTTAACCATTTTTTCCAGCGTTCCATTACACCACGAAATGTAACTGGTTCAAGTATCTGATCATAAAAAATCACAACAAGAGATGGGGTCTTGATTGATTAAAAACAATTGGTTTAATGCAAGTCTGAGGAGATTAGAGAAGATGTGTCCCCATCGGAAAAACACCATTTATCAGTAAGGAACAAAAAAAAAATCTGATGT
>Ga0315915_1009431_pt1 | contig 11095 bp, 10 predicted proteins | sample MpolbnodulesMG_FD_207738 | JGI IMG/M metagenome (GOLD analysis project Ga0315915, IMG submission 207738) | Medicago polymorpha root nodule microbial communities from Los Angeles, California, United States - branched nodules | ecosystem: Host-associated > Plants > Roots > Nodule | place: USA... | reverse complement strand
CTTATGTTATTACCATGTGAGTTTGTTTGCAGGATAATGTTATTTTTTTGCGGAAAATACAATTTTTGCCATTTACAAGTTTTTTTTATTACGGGTTATGATAACTTGTGTTCTAAGAGCACAAATTAAGGATTTAAAAAAGATGGGTAATGCTAACCAGCGCTCCCGGGGCGCGACACTGGTTAAGGAGGAAGGCAAAAGAGGAAATTTTAAGTCAAGAGATGAAACATTTAATGCATTTATTAAGCAACTTTGAATGCAAACGTTATCCTTTTTGAGTCATTATTTAAGTATTTATGGTCTGTTTGGTGCGCAGGATAGAGAGACAGGATAAGATAAAACTATCATATCTTATCCAAATCTGTTGTTTCGTGCACCAATATGATATGATAAATTAAACCCATTTCTAATCATATCCTATCTATCTTTTGTAATTTTAATCCTTGATATTTGGTGGGTTAACAACATGATAGGATTTCTCAAACCCATCGTATACAAGTCTTTCCTTCCCACATATTCAATCTGTTAACTCCACCAAACTGACTTCTGTTGTCGCCTCCTACCTCTTCCCTCTCGAGACCTCCTTCTACATCTTAATCTCAAACCCAGTTGCAAAATCAAGTTTTCAACTTTTTTTTAAACGATTCCTCCAAAAAAAAACTTTTTTTAATTGATGAATGATACAATTACAACACAAAGTTTTCATCTTTTTTTAATCATTTAATCGATGGCTAAAACCCAATTGGTTGTATTGGTTAATCACGTCGTCATCATCGTGGCTTCTTAATTTGAAAATCTAATTCCTTATATGGGTTAATTATCCCAAATTGCATCATCATCATTTTTGCTTCTTGGTTGAAAAACCCAATTGGTAAACCTCGTTAGTCATCATCATCTTTGACAGAAACAGTGAAACTCGATTGTTATTGAACATTAGTCCATAGTCGGTGACCGAAATACGTCTGCATATTATTAGTATTATTTTCTTAATTTATGTGTTTGAAATGTTAATCTTGAATATATTAATCCTTTAAAAAAAATATTTATCTGTATTTTTGTCATTTAAATATGGGTCTTGTTAACGAGTGCCCCTGGGACACTCTTTAAGCCATATGACGAAATTATTCTTTAAAAAAAGTAAAAACATCCTATCATGCGCACCAAACGAGCCCTTAATGTAAATATTATTATATTTAACTTATTAACTAGTGCCCCATGGGCACCCGTTAGCATGACCCAAAAAAGAATTAAAACATAAATTTTATATTAAAAAAATTAGTTTTTAAACTTTTAAGACATTGAATGCATGATTTTCAAAATTAAGTTTCTATATTTGCCTTCTAAACTTATATCCTTAAGGCACAATTTAGTAATTCCCTTTTATTATTAGATTAATAAATCTCCCTATATTTTTTTTTTCAAATAATAAATTTCATTATTGGGTCAGGTGTAATATGGTGAGATACATTAATTTAATAATAAAAATAAGATTGTTTATGTACAATAAAGTTAGCTGATTGTTGCCATTAAAAAAAATGACATAAAACAATTGCCCCGGGGATTTGGTAATTTCTCGGATCCAATATCGCCTTGTTATAACATAAGATTGTGTCCCGCTAACCAATGATCCTAAGGCACCGGTTAAGTAAGTCAAAAAAGCAAGTTTTTGAGTTGTAAACAACATTTTTTACACTTTTGAAGAATTGATTACATAAGTTTCAATACAATCCTACTATATTTATTTCCTTAACATGTGTTCATTATCATTTTCGATAAAAAATATAGATAATTTTAAAAATGAGATATCATGCAGGAAAAATGAGAATTTATGTGTGTTGACTAAGAAAGTTTAAATGTTTGACGCCCATACAAACACACACTTTCTCTCCAAAGTAAACTATAATTACATGTTTAAACTTTGAATTTTTAGTTGAATCAATTTTGATTAGATTATATTTACATCACGATCGAACTTTAGATTATAAACCCTATTTCATTGGAAACCGGATGGTTAATACAAAGGGGTATTACTAGAATTGGAGTGGAGTAAAATTGGTTTGAAAAATTCGTTCATCCTCTCCATTGGCATCATGCTCCCCCCTCCTAACTATTGTATCATACAACTTAAATTTAATCTAATTTGTCTTCTTCCCTCGTCTCCAGCACAACACAACTAAATTGTTTAATTAGACATACTACTATGTCTAAAAATTAAAGTTGCCATAATTTTTTACTTTAGATCAAAATTATTTCTTAAAAAAAATTATTAAGTAAATTAAATTCCTCGTCAAAGAAAAAAATAAATTGAAAATTCAAACTCAATTTTATTTTGTTTGCATCAAAGGGATTCTCTTTCTTATCCGTCGATTCTTTGGAAGGGTTAACACGCATCGTATCTTTTATTTCCTCTTTCAAATACTTTCTTTTAGGCCATGTTAACAAGAAGAGGAAATAAAAGTAACAAAAAAAAAAAAATTGACGAATGAGTAGGAAAAAAACTATGTTCAGTACTGTAAGGGAAGAAAAACACACGCTTTCGTGTTCAACAATTCATGGTGTAGAAAATAAAAGTAGCACTAGCACATGGTCTCTGAGAATGAGAATAATTTCAGCCACAAAATTCTTAAAAACATTCTCTAGAAAAACTTGTTTTAATGTACACCTAATATCACGGAGCCATTGATTTATTATTACTCCAGATATGCTATTATAATTTATTCTTCAAAACTGATTGTTTCCGACGAATTCAACCGCTACCAATAAAAGCGAGAATTAGAAACTGAAACGGCAATTATTATTTATATGATATGATTGATGTAGTAGAAACAAAAGCGCAGAGCAGATCAGATCTGTTAGTACTAAATTCAGAATGAAATAGAAAATGCCTAATTGCTACTGGCCTGATTATTGTTCATCATCTTCTTGAACTCTTCAAAGTTAACATTATCATCACCATCAGAATCAACGGATTTGATCATCTTGTGGCATTCTTCAACGGAGCACTTCATTCCGAGGGTGTTCAGCACTTGACAGAGTTCTGTTGCAGAGATGAGGCCGTTCTTGTCCTTGTCGTATAGATCGAAGGCATCGCGAAGCTCTGAAGCATCACCATCGGCGGAGCGGCAGAAGGCGGCGAACTCAGCGAGGTTGATGAAACCGTCGTGGTCGGTGTCGAGGTCTTCCATGACACGCTGAAGCTCGTCCTTAGGGACGGTGGATCCGAGGGAGCGGAGGATGTTGTCCAACTTGGTGACGGAGATCTTGCCGTCGCCGTTGGTGTCAAAGCGGGTGAAGACGGTCTTCAATTCGTCCATGCCACCAAGGTAAACGGAGGAGGATTTGGTGCTAGTTTCAGTGTTTGGATTGGTTGCCATTGTTATTAGCGTTTGAGAGAGAGAGAGAGAGAGAGAGAGAGAAAGAGAAATTGAATGAATAACAGAAAACGAAAAGCGTATGTTTGTTTGTTTGGTTTGTATGGTGTTGAATGAAGAAACGGTGGTCTTTGGGGCTATAAATACTTGTTCTTTTCGGTTTCGATTCCTATACGCGTGGCCCTACATTTATCTCCTTTTCTTTTCGGAATCTCCTATTAATCGGGTTTTAATATACTCTACCACGTTATTGAGTTCACAAAAAACAAAAACAAATATATACTACATTAATAAATAGAGATTAATTTTCAACCACTTTCTTATACAAAAACTTCCAACAGTAACACACTAGTATCTATTTAAAAATACTTCTTGTTAACGAGTTTTCTCATTAAGTAATTATTCTATAAAAATATCAAAGTTTTTCATTCTCAATGCATTTTATTACATAGACTTTCATAAAAATTAATTACTGTCTATTTTATTAATTTAAGAAAAAAATGATATCATGATGTAATTTGATTGAATGTGCTTAAAAAAGTGAATCTTAACTCTTACATTACTGTGTGTGTGTTTGGTTCAACTTTATACAAAGAATTGATTCTGATAGAATTGTTTCTAACATAATTGATTTATGTTTGAATACAATAATGTATAATTGATTAAACATAATGGATGTTGTTTGGATAATTTTGATCGCTTTTGAATGTATAATTGTTAAAATGGACATAACTAAATACAAATAAATAGACATAATTGAATGCATGTGTAGATCAATATTAAATGTTCCATCAAAAAAATATATCAATACTAAATGTAGATATATTATTTAATTTAAATAAATAAATTTTTCTATATATTAATTTAAAAAATAATAAATACGTTCATTAAACTAAATATTTTTGGACAAGATATTTGTTCTATGTATTTTATATTTTTGATAAAAATATATTTAAGTTAAATAATAATAGAGTTGTTTCTCGAAAATGATAAAATATAGCGTTCAAAAAATGATAAAATATAGCGTAAAAGAAAAAATACATTAAATCTGGACGAAAAAATCGTAAAGAAAAATTCAAAACTTGGTAACTCATGACCATAAATATTTTCTGAGACTGATTTGGCTCGTTATTTTTTTTATTAAATTTGGTTCATCAAATTAAACACAAATCAAAAAGAAGGAGAATTGATAAAGGACAATAAATGAAAATAATGGGTTGTAATAATTAAAATATAAAATTAATCGAGAATAATAGGAATTGTAACTTCAACCAGAATTGTTTTTGGAGAAAAGAATTGCTTTTGTAAAGCTGAACCAAACATGTGAGAAATTGCTTTATTCAATTATGGGACTGTAGAAGTGATTCTAGACTAAGAAGAAGTTGAACTAGAAAAGCACTATGATTTTAGAGCTCCGGAGAATTTATCTAAGATTAAAGCTTGCACCTCGACGACGTTTTAATCAAATCATTGTTGAAAGTGATTTTTCGTATTGCTAATCACCTTATCAATCAGGGTTTTTCAATGGACCACCTTTATTATCTTTATTTTTTCGTATTTCATCACAATCTAGAATGAATGAAGAAATTAGTTGGCGCCATATTGAGTTAGGATGACATTATCAGCAGTATCTTAATCGGGGATGAAGCTAGTTTAAAGAGGGCTTATCTTGTCAACAAGAAACGGTTTCAAGTGACTAACCAAAACTTTTGTAACTACCTTAAAAATGATATTATAAAGACTGACGAGTCTAAAATTCTTTAAACTATGAGATTACTCTCCTTAAAAATTAGGACAATTAATGTCTCTACAATCGAAGCATTAACAATACCTATATTGAAAGTCGTGTATTACAAATTGGATAAGTTAATTAAAAAAGTTATGACATTATTATAAAAAATTAAATTATTCCATGATTTCTTATAAAGTTTGTCTCCTAATAAAAAAAAAAAAATTGTCCTGGAATTTTTCAATCTCCCCACTTAAATTTGATTCTTTCGTCTTATTCTAACAGACTTTCCATGGCGGCGGCGGGCAACAAATCATGGAATATGTCACACCCGCTGTTGATCAATATATGTGAATTTCAATCACAACTGTGGTTTTCTAGATTAAAAAAAAAAAGAAAGTTGCATTTTGATATGAATGAATATTAGGTGTGTACTTTAATTATATTACGTTTTTTTTTTTTTGAGGTGGCTTCACAGAGGCAAAGCCGTAAAGGGCTCGATAGGTAAGTCGGGTAGGACTAGGAGGACCTGTAATAATTTTGATAGCAAACGTTTTCTAATAATCCGTTTCTTTCAGAATCTACGTTTGTGACTTTTTGGGACGGAAGGACACGGTTGCTGTACACGCGGCCAAGTACACGGTCTCAACGCGGTTAGTGATGGAAAGCACACCTTTTTCTTCCATTCATTCAATTTTATGTTTATAGGCAAGTTGTACGTCTGATGTTGAAATTTATTTAAGGGTCTTGTTACAAATGTCCTTGCATCACCTTTTTTTTTTTTTTTACATAGACAATTTCATTAATGAGAGTCTGACAATAAATCAAATATCGAGACTGCAGAAATACAAGACGGAGTTTCTTCAATCCATATGCAATCTAAATTCTTAAGAGCATATTTTGCTAAATAATGAGTAGATTGGTTGACTTCACGCCTAACATGCGAAAAATTTAAACTACGAAAACTACCCTTAAGATCATTTTTTACAGGCAGTTCTTCATGTAGAATCCTCCAAAAAAAATGGATGTGTCTTGGAATACTTTTTATTTTCCATAATTTTTTTCCACACTTGGTGATTATTGTCCTGCATTGAGCTATGTGAGTCATCTGCTTCACGCCTTACTTTTAAGAAATGGTATGAACTCTTCACAGAAAAAATAGCTGACCGTGAAGCACACCACACAAATTCATCTTGCAATTGAGAGAAAGAAATTGACAATTGAACAATTTGTTGAGCCTCAGAAGGGAGAAAAATTTCATTAATTAAAGGAGCATTCCAACATCGAATATAATGGTGAATGAGATCTGAGACAAACATAATATCACAATTAGGAGGTTTAGGGGACCAAATCTTGTGCCCATTTTGATAAGGAAGCCAATTATCCTCTCATACATTAATTAGACGACCATCTCCTACTCTCCAAAGACCAGCTTTCTCAATAACATCCACTCGTGCTTGCAAAATACTTCTCCATGTATAACTCGGGCAGTAACCAGTTGAAGCTTTCAAGAAATTACTTCTAGAAAAATACTTTGCTTTCAGACATTGTGAGATCAATAAGTCATCGTTGTGCATAATACATCAACCTTGTTTAGACAACATTACAAGGTTAAACTCATGAAATGTTCGAAAACCTATTCCACCTTTCTTTTTTTCGTTACATAATGTCTCCCATTTAATCCAATGAATTTTACGCTCACCTTGTTTGCTACCCCACCAGAACTTACTAATCATACTTTCAATATGCTCACATAAACCCATCAGAAGTAGAAAACAGCTCATGACATACATAGGAATAGCTTGAACCACTGATTTGATCAAAACTTCTCTCCCAACAGTTGATAGAAATTTTTCTTTCCAACCTTTAAGCTTCTTCCATACCCTATCTTGGACAAAATTAAAAATCTGTTTCTTAGACCTACCAACAAAAGCAGGCAGTCCTAGATACTTTGAATGACACTCAACAACGTTAATTTGCATCCAACCTTAGAACAAGATTTTACGATCATCAGGTACATTTCGGCTAAAAGAGATTTCAGATTTGTCCAAATTAATAAGTTGACCAGAAGCAGATTGGTAAGTATTAAGAATTTCTAGAATGGTTTGAGAATCGTGAAAAGAATCCCTACAGAAAGTTAGGCTATCATCTGCAAAAAATAAATGATTAATTTTTGGAGCTCCTCTAACAATTTGAATTCCATGAAGACCCTTTTCTGTTTGTGCCTTATTTAGAAGCCCATAAAAAACCTCAACACATACGATAAATAGGTAAGGAGATAAAGGGTCCACTTGTCGGAGGCCTCGTTGGGGATAAAACTTCTGACAAGGACTACCATTCAACAAAATAGAGAAAGAAACAGTGGAAATACAATTGAAAATCAAGTTCTGCCATTTATGAGAAAAACTCATAGACTGAAGCACCTCGATCAAAAAATTCCACTCGATACGATCATATGCTTTTGACATATCCTTGGATCACTCTTTAAGCATTCTAAATTAAGTAGTTCTTTAAAAATGTCAAAGTTTTCAATTCCCAATGCACTTTATTACACAAACTTTTATAAAAAGTTCCTGTTTAAAGTCTTTAACTAGTGCCCCTAACATTTCCCTTAATTTAATAGCAAATATCCATTCAACTTCATCCCAATTTGAATTCAAATTCAATTATCAACGTGCACGATAAATCTCTTGAAAGAATTTTGCCACCTATTAATAGGTAACAAATTGATGAAGCACAAGCAGTACCCTATCAACCAAAAACGATTTTAAGACAATATATTTCTATTAATATAATGACATGTTATCTTACGTTATTTAGAACATTTTCTCGATCATCTTTGTTTAGTTTTGATTCGAAATAAAGGAGTTTTAGAGTATTTTATCTTACGTTTTTTTATAACATTTTACAATATTTTCATTTCGAGTCATGTTATTCTAATTTTCTAGAAACATAGAAATTCTAATATGTAACAAAGCAAAACATTGAGAAGATTTGGGAAGACAATAAATGAATATTCAAGAGCCTTTGAAGACATTACAGGAGGAGAAATTCTGTTCCAAGTCTCAAGACATCTTATATGGAAGGAATCGCCCAAAGAACGAAGAAACATGAGATCACGCGCAAGAAAATGCCTAGGAAACCGTGAGTGTATTTCATGCGCCCTATGCATGCCAAATTTACACCTATGTGCCTCAGGCGTGCAACAGGCACACGCGTCGGACATGTTGATTGCAAAAAATAACTACTTTTTGCAGCTTTTAAGTGGAAAAAGCTCAGTTTTGAGGCCCAGACTCATGTGGAAACCTTGCATATAAATACAACTTATCTCCTTCATTATCTCTCATTCAGAACGAAGTAGTCTAAGAGGAAGACAAACACTATAAGCTTCAAGGGAAGAGTCTCTCTCTTCACTCTAAGTCTCTAAGATATGTTTTATTTCTTTTGTAATTTGTTTTTAAGTATCATGAGTAGCTAAACCCCATTAGGATAGAGTTCTAAGACGAACCTCTATTTTATTTGTTGGATTATTTAATTTAAGTTCTTTAATCGGTTACTTTATGAATCCTATTTAATTTTATCACTTGAACTCTTTATTTCTTCTTAAGTGAACCAACCCGGAGATAACTATACTTAGGGAAGTGATATACCTAATATTGGTGAAAACCTACCTTGATAAAAAAAGTAACTAAGATAACGAATAATAATAATAATAATTAGGGAAATAATAATAACAACAGAGAATTGAATTACCATGGTGACATTATTCTTCTTTCATGCTTGATAAGGTAGACGAGATAGGACTGCCCGTTTGTAGAACTATCAAGAGGGAGAGTATGTTGACGAACTTCTAAGATTCATAAACGAGGGAACCTTTAAGACCTTTGGAAATTTAGGAACCCCAATTAAGTCTTTGTTTCAACAAAGATATTTAAAAATTAATACACTATAATGAATATAAAGATGTTTTCCTGGATAATGATATTGAATTATAATAAATATTTCAATAATTTTTTTTGAAGAAACTAAAATAGTATATATTAACAAAACCAAAGGCGTCTCCTTAGCACAATATGTACTAAAAAGATAGTACAAAGTGTCAACCAATAATTAACAAAACAAAGGCTAAACAACTCAGGCTAATGTGGCTAATCAACTGCCAACTAGACTTTAAAACTTCAGCCAAAGGTCAATATAGATCAAAATAGGGGTGGTAAAAATACCCATGTCCACCGATACCCGCGGATAAAATCCGTCACGGGCACGGGGCGGGTAGCTAAATGGGTATCCACGAGTATAATAAACGGATATTTGACTACCCGTTATTATATGGATATGAACACAAATTTGATTGTACCCATACCCACATGCAGGGCCGTTCTTTGGGGAGTGCAAAAAGCTCAACCGAGTTGGGCCTCCCAAAGTGATGGGCCTCAAGAAAAAAAATTATTGCTCAATATCCCCACCCCCACTCAAAAAAGAAAAATAAACATGTTTTAATTTCTAAGTAAAAAATTGTGTTCCATGTTTCTATTTCTAAGTTAAAAAACACGTCTTTAGTAAAAATAATTGCTAATTTTAATTTCGGTGGCTAATAATCATTATAAGAGTGTTATTTTCAATTTAAATAGAAGATTAATCTTTTAAAAAAATTGTGTGTTTTCTTTATTAGGAACCTATTTTAACTATGAGAGTTGAGACTCTTGTTTCATAGGGACGGCCCTGCTCACATGTACGCATACCCAATAATAAATTAAGAAAATTACTAAAATATCTTCGTATATCTTATTACTTAAAGTTGTTACCTTATCGAAGGAATCAAATGAAGTTATTGAAGTTTTGATTTAGAGATTTCTATGTTTTTATTTGATGAATTGGGAAGTCAAATGAAGTTATTGAAGTTTGGAATGTATATGAAATTTAGATGTTTATTTGGATGTTTTTATACTTTTATTTTACTTCAAGAATTTGTATGGATTATGTAAATCATGAAATTTCTATAGATTATGTATGGTTTATGAAATTTTGAATAGATTATGTATGGATGTTTAAAAGTTGAAGTTTTTTGGTAATTAAAAAAAAGTTATTCTTTGTACAAAAAAATAAATAAATGAAAAAATATACGGGTACCCATGGATACCTCAATACCCATGGATACCCGTGAAGTGGGTATCCACGAGGGTATGGAGAGGGCACATATATCATATTTATTCAACGGAGCGGGGACATGTATCATACTATCTGTACCCATGGGTACCCATCGACATCCCTAGTTCAAAATACCTTAAAAAATAGAATAAGAGATGCACAAATAATGATTACTTGGGGAACTATTATATTAAATACATTCCACGTATAATTCGTAAGACATGCAAGGAATAATTTTGGATCTTTCCACAAACCACTTCTCACCACATAATCTTAGGTTTATATTCTTCAACTTTTAGGTTTGCCAATAAACCTTATTCCCTGAGCCATTTATTTATTTTTAATAAAAATTTCATGAAATATACTTATTTTTACTTAATCCTTGACATTATTTATATATATATGTATATATTCCAATAATTGGTTTTCTACGGACGAATATTTTAAAATTGTCATATGATTTTTGTTTGTTGAGTGGTATAATGACAATATATCCATCCCTTATGGTAAATAAATAGGGAACTCGGAACTCTAACATCGACTTTTACATATTTTAATGTTCTACCAACCGAGTTATATGACATTGATAAATTGTCATATGTTTTAACAATGACACACATATATTTTGGAACTAGAAGTTTGTGATTATTCTTACCGTAGCATACAAGACAATTGTAAGAAGGTTCAAAATAATTAATGGCTAAAATAATTGATTATTTTTTTAGGAAAAAAAAATTGGTCATCCGTTGAATTATGATGTATGTCTTGGATTATATTACACCACCTATAAATTGGTCATATTTACTTACAAATTGTGCAGAAAATTAAACAAAGGAGCCAATTTTGA
>Ga0315915_1009430_pt1 | contig 11095 bp, 5 predicted proteins | sample MpolbnodulesMG_FD_207738 | JGI IMG/M metagenome (GOLD analysis project Ga0315915, IMG submission 207738) | Medicago polymorpha root nodule microbial communities from Los Angeles, California, United States - branched nodules | ecosystem: Host-associated > Plants > Roots > Nodule | place: USA... | reverse complement strand
CTATTATAATTAATAACATGTCATTTTTATAATATTTAATTAATTATGAGAGCAATTTTTTCATTTAATTATAATGATATCATGTTTGTTATCATGTGTGCATCAAACACATGATATGATTAATGTTTATCATGTCCTTATCATATCATATCTCTATCCAGCTTTATATCATATCATGTCTATATCATATCATGACCGTCAAACGGACCCTAAGAGGAAAGTATGAGTTATACTTGTGACGAATAGGGGTTTATATAGTGCTCGTGGGGTTTTGCAGTATACCATGTGGGGTGAGTTGTGTAAGAAGTAATGGACAAAATATATATATCAATTATAAATTTCAAATGGTATTATAGGAGAAATTGAGCAAATGAAGCAACATGTGAAAGAGTGAGTTTTAGCTGGCAGAGATAATCCTTGAATTATGTTTAGGTCTTAGGATGTTTGTGTGAGCGCAAGTGACATAGGGACTGGCATCAATTGGTTTCCTATTTCAAAATTATCATATCAGTGTAAATGAAAAATATTTGTAAGATGGAGTATATAAGAATCAAAATATTTTTTATTTAGAATATAAAAATTTGTTAGTAATGCATCTTTTTTACGGTAATAATAATGTAAGTTGCATATTAAAAAAACAGCTATTCTATTGATACATACCATTTTGACAATAATACCGGCTATTGTCTGTATTGAAGAAGTCAAATTATTTCATTGAAATTGACACTTGTGAGAATTAAAAATAATCAAAGTGGTTTTTTTTAGGGAAAATTAATCAAAATGGTTAATAAGGTAAATGTTAGAAAAATGGTTAACGTATATTTTTGTAGTTAAAGGGTTGTAAAATTGATTAATAACACAACTCAAAATTTATGTTACAAAAATCTTTTCTATTAAAGCAAGGGAAATGCTAATAAGTGTCATAAGGATACTTGATAAGATGTTTAAAGTGGAAGTTTTATCTTGTAAGTTATGCATTCAACACATTGAAACATTAAAAAGTACTACCTCCGTTCCTATATACAAGACTCTTTTGCTAAAATCACGGGAATTAAGAAAGTGGATATTTGTATTAAAGTTGTTTATAATGACTATAGTTTTTACAATTTTATCCTTAAGAGAGATAATTAGTTTATGTTTTCAATATGTTATTTATTGTTGATTGAAGAAAAAGATGTATAATAAATAGGGGCATGTATCTAAAGAAATAATTAATGTAATTGAAAATAGCAAAAGGGTCTTATAAAAAGGGACAAAAAAATTTCTCAGAAGGATCTTATAATTAGGGACGGAGTTAATATCTTTTTTAACATAAAATTTATCTTTTTTTTTTAAATCCTTAACAAGTGCATTTAAGACAACAGTTAGCAAGACTAACAAAAATTACAATTTTTTTTATTGTTCACCATAAATACACTTGACTCTATTCACTATGTATTTTCAAGATAGATAAGGTTAAGGTAATCAATATCAACTATACTATTATCTTTCCCTCAAAAAAAAACTATACTATTATCTGTTTGATTAAAAATACAAAATGCAAATAAGCTCATCTATGTGCTATTATTATATGGGTTTGTCTAACATGTGCAATATTGCACATGTTAAGATAACTAAAAGTAGTATTTTTTCATTGAAAATCAACAATTATTGATTAAAAGTTATATAATTAATATAAAAAACACAAGTTTCAAGTCAAAGTTACTACTTTAAACTTCTTAACATGTGCAAATTTGCACATGATAGAAAAACCCTTATTATATATATAGCAATATATATGAACCGGTGGAATTATAATTTCAAGAGAAATACTAATAACCCTGTCTTTCTAAGACTCGGTATTTTATTGGATGAAGTTAATATAAATCCTACAATTTAAAAATAGATTTCACATGAAATGGTAGCATCTATATATGTTTCACTCATTAAAAAAGTGTTCCTAATATCCTTTCAATTTCAGCATTGTGGAGTATTTTATAAAAAAAAAAAAAAAAAATCTTACCCCACCCTTCTCAGACGACCTTTAATTATTTGAATTTTAGAACACAAATGTGTAAAAAATCATCAGATTCAAAAAACTCCCTTTTTACATGTTTGGATTCTAACGTATGAGAAGTGGGGGTTAGAAAAAGAGACAGTCATGTTGTTTTACATCACCATTTTGTTGTCATTTTGGCCTAGGGGTGTTAGTAGCGGAGTGTAGAAGCCTAAACAACTTAGAAAATTGATGTTCCAACATCAAAGGTTGCTATGAAACACCTTGAAATTATCAATATAACCTCATCGACAGTTAACTGCCGATGAATTTTAACCGACGATAGTTAACTGCTGATAGACTTTGGGGTTAAATTTGTTAATACATGGTGTTTCTTAACATTGAGTGAAGTGTGAAAAGCAATTTTAGACAACTTAAGCCTAAACAGAACCCACTTAATTTTTTTGTCAAGTAATCTAAAGAGAAAGTGCTCCTTACATATTCTAATTTCAGCATTGTGGAGTATTTTGTGAATTTCTTTTCCTATCCCCGCACTTCTCATATGCCCTTTATTTGTTTCGAGTTTAGAAAACAAATGTGTAAAAAAAAAAAAAAAAAGAGGTTCAAAAAACTTCATTTCTACATGTTTGGATTCTAACGTGTGGGAAAAGAAACAGTTGTATTGTTTTACCTCATCAATTTGTTGTCATTTGGGCCTACGAGTGCTAGGAGCTGAGTGTAGAAGCCTAAACAACTTAAGCCCAAATAAAACTCACTGTAATTTTCTCTTTGTCAAGTAATCTAATGGTTGCGCTCACACACTTTTGTGTGTAGAGAAGTGAGGAATACAAGGTTCGAACATCGACCTTACCTATTATTGCTTTTACAACTATCAATTGAGTTGTACACCTTCCAATCACTATAATAAGCAAAAATATATTTTCTAGATTTAAAGAATAAATTATGTACATGATCTATAATATATACCACACACATTGTTAAAGAGTCTCAATTCGGTTGAGAGATGGCCCGAATAAATGTTTATAAGTGGGGCAATCCTCACCTCACAAGCCGATTTTGTAAGGTTGTGTTAGGCCCAACTACGATTTATAAGATGGTATTTGAGCCCCCTTCAAAATCTGTTGGGTCACTTGCTCTCAGATTTCTTCTATCGAGCCACCCATCATTTATATCCACGCACCAAGCCCAATAATGATGAGCGTGAGGGAGTGTGTTAAAGAGTCTCACAACGATTGAGAGATTGCATAAATAAGTGTTTGTAAATTCGGGCAAGCTTCACCTTACAAGTCGAATTTGTGAGGTTGTATTAGGCTTAACCACGATTTTTAAGATAAATCATTTATTGAATGAATTTAAAATGATTTTCACTTATAACAGTTACTAGAGGTTTTTGTGAGGTTGTGTTAGGCCACTTGTTAGGCCCCTCCAAGATCTGTTAGACCACCTGCTATTAGGTTTCCGCTATCGGAACACCCATCATTTATATTCAAATCGGTTGTGAAAACCCAATAGTGTTTGACGTGAGGGAGTGTGTTAAAGAGTCTCACATCGGTTGAGAGATAATATGAATAATAAGTGTTTATAAATGAGGGCAACCATCACCTCACAAGTCGGTTTTATAAAGTTGCGTTAGACTCAACCGCGATTTATAAAAATTATTTATTAAATAAATTTATAATGTTGATTTTTGTTTATAATAGTCACCGGAGGATATAATTACATAACAACTCACCTTAATTTGTTGCGTTGAATTGTTATATTCTACGTTCTTAAATTGTACACACATCTCACGCTAATGATTGAAAAACCACCTTTAATCCCTTCATGGTCAAGTATATAATTAAAGCTTATCAAAAGAACCAATTCCAGATTAGCCTGCGTGTCTGTTAATTTACGATTAGAAGCAAATTAAAATTTTCCACGCGTTTTGGTTGGGCCATGGTTTATGAGTGGTGATACATACACACCCATAGGTGGAGTGGGACTTCAGTGACTTTGTGTTGGGTGACTTTGGTGACTTTAGTGTATTTTAGAGGAAAGAGAGTGATGATGGAATGATTAAAATAAATTATTTTGATGAGAGAGAATTATTGGTTAGGAGAGAGATAGAGACAAAAGCACCGAAACCAAAGACACCCAAGTGCTACCCCTCATAAGTGGCATACACACTTAAACCTTCACATAAACATGTGACATGTGGCTTAGACCCCACAAACACTTTGTCTCTCTTCCCTTTCATCCATCTCTCTCCTCTCAAATATGTGAAGGTGTATGGGTGGTATGAAAATATGAGTGGTCTACCAATCATTTTTCATGGTTTATTCATGCATCACATGGAAACTTATGGCAAATCACATGGAAACTCATGGCAAATCATTTTACGATATCATGATATCAATCAGCTATTTTATTTTATTTTATATTTTTAAAAAATCATTATACTAGCCCTGTCCTTTATTATAGACTTTTTGACAAAACGGGTATTAAAAAAAAAATTAAACATTTTTTAAGAAAACTAAAACATAAAAAAAATGTATAACTTTTTGTTCTTTCTTTACAATAAGTTTTATGGAAAGATGTAAAAACAGTTTTCATTGGCTATTGATTATGAAGAAAATGGAAGAGAAAGACAATTAAATGTAATTTGTATTTAATTTTATGAGAATAAGCAAAAGTTTTTCTTAAAAAAATGGTTTTTTAAATAAATAAAAAAAATAGGATAAAAATTTGTCTTTTTTATTACATTTTGGGACAAAGGAAGTAAGTTTTTTCTTACATTTTAGGACAGAGAGAATATAGTTGTAGGACTACATCCGACTCTTATTATAAAGACTTTTTGAGAATTGTTGTCGTTCATTTTTATAAAACATTTTTACAATTATCAACTACATTAATTATTTCTTTAAATCATTATATATTTTTATATATTTATTTAATTGAATTGATGAACCTAAAAAGATAAATTTACTTAATTAGCAACATAGGAACATAGGGGGACACCAATTCATTTTATATATTTTTTTGAAAAGAAGTAAATTCTTTTTTCCTTGATAAAAAAACAACAATAAACACTAACATGGGAAAACAAGATATTAATAAAAAAAAACATGATTCCAATGTGTGTTTAAAGGGCATGATCTTTCCACTACAGAAGTCTATCTTCATTCCAAAGTTTAAAATCTATATCCACTAATGTGCTTTTATTGTTCGGTAATTAATAAAAGGAAAATGACTTACTGCATTAATAAAATTGGCTTCACTGCATTAATCAATTAAGTAAGTGGGCTATTAACTATAGAAAGATAATAAGTAGTGATTTCAATTATTAGAAGGGTAAACATGGAAATAAAATTACTCTCTCGATCTTAAATTATAGGTGTAAGTTGTTTTGAGAAAAAAAGTTGTCATAAATTATAAGTCCTTTCAATTCTTTAAAATATTTTTTCCATAATTTTTTTTTTTAAGAAGCTAAAATGAAATTTATTTAAAACACAAAAAATCTTAGCAAGTACAAAAAATGTTGAGCTAGAAGACTTAAAGAGCAACATATAAAGGAAAAGTGTCCATATATGCGGAACACCCAAACAAACACCTATGTATCAAATATAAACTTTTACGAGCAAACCAAAAACACCCTCCACCAAGGGCCCTCGAAACCAATAAAAACTAAACACTAAACCAAGAAGTCATATCCAAAAACTAAAGTCTAAACGCCTGCGATATAGCAGAAACAAGTCTTGTGTCAAACCGTTAAAAAACCTCTCCAAAATAACCATCAAGCCTACCAAAAATCCATGTAACCGCACCTTAAACAAACCACACCAGCTAACATCCGTGTAATTGAAAATTCCATCAACAACAAAACTCGTAGAAGAAAACCCACAAAAAGCATAACCACCACTAGTCACCACAAGCACCACCACCAAAACTACAATTAACCACCATTAATCCTCACCAAAAACCAACACCAGCCATCACGAAAAGCAATAAACCTCACTGACCCTCTCATCAGCCACCATCACACACCTCTAGCCACCACACAACCACCAGGAAAACAACAACAAAAACAGCTACGACGTTTTCGATACTCTCTATCACCACTTCATCACCACCACCACACCGCAGATCCACCACCACACCACCACAAGCCGGAGTCTTTTCTCCACTGATCCACCAAAACAACATTGTCGACACCACTACAAAACCACCATGTCATCACCACCTTCACCTTCTATCATCGCCAAGACCGTGCCCTACTCTACCACAACATACCAACAGAAAATAAAACATGCAACAGTTCAAAACGAAAAAAGTTGTCGTCGTTTCGAAGAGAAACAAAAACAACCAAAACACACAAGACCATCGGAGAACAACAACCTTAACGCCGACAGATCTGGCGTTTATAGGTGGTGTGTGGGACTGGTGTCACTCGTCGCACCGCCACCTTGACCGGCTACATCTTGCAAATTGAGGGTTTGAATTGGGGTGGAAGAAGATGTAAGCAGCGACGGTTTGTTAGAAAGATGCGAGAGCTAGGTTTTTTATTTGATGTTCCTTGCTCTTTTCCATAACATTTATTAAAAACAATTTTGTAAAACAACTCATAATATATATTTTTGATATAAAATTAATTACATTTCTTAATACATGTGAAACATTCAAAACGTCATATAATTTGGGACGGATGAAGTATCATTTCTCAACAAATTTAATAGTACAACTATATTTCTTGTAATAACCGTGTCTTGTCAACAAAAAAAAAAATCCTATAATAAGAGAGAGGTATTAACAAATGATATTTTTTTCATATTTACCCTTCTAATAATTTTTTTTTTCAAGGAATGTTTACCCTTCTAATATTGAAATCAACACTTGGAAGTATTATTTTTTTAAGTTCTGGCAAATTAGAGAGTCACAGGCTTAAAATTAGCTTCACTGAAACAGACTCCACTGCCACTTTTCCACATTGATCTAGACCATTTTTTTTATTCATTTTCAAGATTTTTATGTATTTAAACTTACAAGTATTTATTTTAGACAAAAGAAAATATATAATAAATAAAAACAAAAAGATACAAAGTTAGGGGTATTAAACTTGTCCCAGCTACAACCCAAACCGAAATATAAAGTGAAAAATCAAACTTAGTTGAACAACCTAATATATCATAACAAACAATCACTCATCACGAGCGGCTAGGGTGAATGGATCGACCACCAACATTCTTATATTCTAATCTTTGTTAACACTGCAGCCGCCCCTCCAAACTCTAAACCTAATTGTTTTAGGCGCCAATTAATGTTGGTCGTTGATTTCAATCAAAACATATATGTACACATCCGATAATAACTATACCTACTTTTTCCCTCCTTAAACTCGTTTATGACATAATTACCCCCAAAAAAATTCGCTCTAATGCACATCAGTTTAAATTTGAATTGCTACATCCCACCATATTTAATTGTTGCCAATTAACCATTAATGCTAAATATATTTCAAATGCACCACTTCATTGTACTAGGCAGTACATGATTCCAATGCACCAAAAAGGATTCATCTCAATTACTCTCTCCGTCCTTTAATACTTGACACAGTTGACCTTATCATGCATGTCAATGCATAATTTTGAGCTTAAATATCTTGAATAATATATTAAAAAAATTATGAAAATTTGATATTTTGAAAATACTCATCGAGACAAATCTAACGACATCTTATATGATATTATTTATCTTTGTATATTAATAGAAAAATATAGTTAAAGTAAGTTAGGTCAAAATTACACATTTTCAAATGGGTCATTTACTTACTGCGAGAGGGGGAGTAACTTTGTTCATTTTCCAATAAAAGAAAGTCAACATTTGCTTTCAAACTTTGAGACTAATCCCACCTCTTCACCTCTCGACATCTCCACCGTCTACTCTTCATCCAAAACTGATTCGGCGTCTTCCACGCCTCCTCCTCTGCACAACCGAAGAACCAAACGACCCTTAAACGTAACACCAATCGTCAATTGTTCGTCCTTCTCAACGTCCTTTCACGCTTCGTTCATCTTCCCAAAATCCTCATGCATGTCACCCCATCATATCATTCGCTCGCTTAGTTTTATTACGCCATGCTTAATCATCATTTCTGGTCTCCACTCCGTCATCTCGACCTTATTCTATCCGTCGACTTTTTTGGTACGCCTGTTTTTTATTTTGCTTTGTTTATGGTCTTTGGTAGGGTTTGGTGCTGTCTATAGTTTCTGAAGATATTTCTTTCTTCTTTTTTCATTTTGAGTAGCATAGTTTTAGTTTAATATCAAACTTACTTTTTCTACCTGCTTATCAAATAGTTTGAAGCTTTTTTTTTTAATAGTACTTTCAATCGCAAATGAGAGCTTCAAATATATATATATATATATATATATATATATATATAAACTTAGATGTTGAGTTGGTTTCAAAGATTTTACTTTTGTCACAACTTTTGATATCCATCCGAACTTACTCTACGATTTTGATATCTTGATTCTTAAAATGACTTAATCTCTAATTTGCCTCCTTTACTTTGAGTGGAAAAAAATAGTTTATTAAACAATGTAATGAGCAAGTGTTTATCTGTTATTGTCGTTTGGGGTGAGAAATTGTAGTGGCCCTCTTAGAGTTTGATTGGAGATTTTTCATGGCTTTGAATTCTCAAAGCATACTTCATATTTTTGTTCATTATAAACCTTTGGTAGCATATAAACTAGATGTTGGAACGGAGGAAGGTTGTCGAAAATTGCGATGCACGAGTTCAAAAAAGACTATTAATTAAATTAGGCAAAAGCCTACTGCATATTTTCCTATTCGCAAAGCATATTGCATATTTTTGTTCATCATAAACCTTTGGTCACAGATCTATCCATTGGTATTTATAATCTATTTGTGTCTCGTAAGACTAAGATCTCTTTCCCTAAGACTAAATATTTCCAAAGGCTTTCACTTCGTAAGACCTAAAATACCTGTGGTTCTTCCAATTTTTGCACTGCAGGAAGGAGATGAACTTGGGCTCAATGCCAGTCACATAATCGGCAGTTTGGCTGCACACCACCCACACCAAGAGAAATGGCTGAGAAAGAGATGAAAGATGAAAATTGAGGTATCTTCTGGGTAGGGGACGACTTTAGGAGGTGACTGCGTCTTTTCCCACTCTATGAGTTTCTCACGCGCCTTATACAGTTCGGATTATAGAATTTGAATGGAATAAATACATCATAAAAACTTTCAAAACATCTTGAAAGATTTCAAATTTTAGAATCAAAATAGGGCGCGCGAGAAACTCATAAGATGGGAAAAGTATTGGCCTTAGGAGGTTTATGTGCCCCCATTTAGAGCCCAAAAAGAATGGGCTAGCGTCATCCTATCATAATGGGCCTATCATTATATTGAATCTCATATAATACAATAATTATTTGAAAACTCTCCCTCCTACTCCACAAAATGTACTCCTACCCCCCAAATTCATTTAATTTGAAAGGAAAAAAAAAGAGATTTGACCTTTTTTGTTTTCATTTTTCACATGATCTTTTCTTATATTTTCTAAAATTTCAAAATTAGTATACTTTGAGAATAATCTTCATTTTTAAAAAGACAAATTTGAGTTCTTGGAAACGCCGAAAAATTCAATTATTCAAAGTGAGGAGAGTTAATAGGCACTCACTTAAAACTTTATTCTCAACACTCTCATGTCAGAAAAAATACACATGGACCTCACTGGTTTGGATAATTCTCTCATAAAGTGATAAGATTCATGTATTTTATCAAATAAAAAAATGAGTGCCAAAAAGGATATTGAAGTGTGGATTTTACTAGAACTCATTTCATAAAAATAAAAATAAAAAACTAATTTTTTGGAATTCGAAGAACATTTTTCCCAAAAAATTCAAATTTTGAATATTCCGCAAACTTTTTTCCAGAAAACTCAAATTTTGAATTTGCCAAAACTTTGTTTTTCTTTCAAAACCGATACTTTGTTAAAAACTAAAATAAAACCAAATTTTGAGTTATAAAAATATATATTGTTTTGGAAATTTCGAATCTTAAGTTTTCTTATATATAAATGAATAACCTCCTGCCCTCAAACATTTAAAAGTTGTTAGGTATATAATATAGTGGGGATTTCGTATGCTTTTATTTTTTAGAGGGGGACTTCGTATGTTTTTACCTTTAGGGGGGTGGGTGGGTGGGTTCGATATGCTTCGTAGAGGTAGGAGTACAATTTGAGGCATGAAAAATAACTTTCTTACTATTGTAAGATGTATCACAAGGTCGCTTATGAAGCCCAGATACGGGTACAGGTGCGGCTACAATATGATACAAGTATGAGGATACACAATTTTTTTTTAAAATTATGTTACAATACGGTTATGATACGTTAACAAAAATTTTATAATAAAATTTAAATGTATGTAAAATACTTAAATGAAATAGACATCGATCACCCTTCATTATTATATTATTATAAAAGTCACAATTTTTAAATAATAATACATGCGATCAAAATAAAAAAAATGTAAAGTTTTCTTATAAATCATATTATATTTTCATATGTTGGGATTTTGAGAGAAACATCATTAAAAGAACTCAACACAAATTTATCTAACGTTGTTTAACTGAATGACCTCTCTTTCGCTACCTTCATCTACAAGAAGTATAATTTTAAGTGGTTCATTGAGAAACAAATCGATTGATGCACATCTAAAATTGAATCATATACATCTCTACTTAAACTTTTACCCTTCTGGTGTGTTTGTTTCAACTGATAGAGAGAGGAAAGATTGTGAGTGGAGAGAAAGAAAGTGGAAAGGAGAGGTTTCCATAGTTTGAAAAATCATAGAAAGGCATAGGAAAGAAGCATATTGATGGGGCCCACGCTTAAAATTGTTTCCACACTGGTTAGAGCAGAAGGTGGGGAAGAAATTCATACGATGAAAATTCATAAATATCCTTATTTTATTACTTTTATAATGTTCATCATCTTTTTTTTCTCATCTTCTGGCGCTTGGTTTTTTTTAGGTGAGTAGTTTTCTTGTGTCAGGTTTTATTAATTTTTTGTTGCTATTCTTGTGTTTTTTT